>ERZ1026862.615-NODE-615-length-23412-cov-80.264375_pt1 | contig 23412 bp, 26 predicted proteins | sample MGYA00380161_ERZ1026862 | MGnify/ENA primary metagenome ERZ1026862 (study PRJEB33269, sample SAMEA4719797) | human gut metagenome | biome: human-associated habitat; feature: organic feature; material: feces | place: Cameroon | collected 2013-10 ... | reverse complement strand
CCGTTTCATGAGTAGCATCTAACTTCACTTCAAGTTTTACACTTTCGTTTGGTTGGTAAAGTACTATCTGTGAATCATCAGCCATAGGCTGTATATTATTGTCGTTTGCCATAATCATACATTTTTTATTGCTAATATAGTGGCAAAAGTACGATTTTGTATTTGGTTCCTCATTGCAGTATCGCTCTGCACTTGTCGTCGCTCGAATGAGGAATATTGTATTTATAAACCTATACTTGGCTCATAGCTAAACATTACAATACACAAAATGATTCTGCTTCCTTACCAGTTCTGCGGCGATAGTCATCACGCATACGCTTTTCCATTTGTGCTATGTATTCTGCCTTTCGCTCCCTAGAAGCCTTGAAGCGACGCATAAAATCTGCCTTTTTTTCTTCTATGTTCATAACGTAATCTCCTTATTGTATTGTTTCGACTCCCCTGTCCCCCTCTTGCGAAGAGGGGGTCCTTAACCCACTCCCAAGCCCTCGCCCTTTCCAAAAGGGCAAGGGATGTAACCGCCCTCCGGTGCTCAGAACCGCTACGCTATAAGGTTGGCGGGGCATCAAAGCCCTTCGCCATGTTGTGCGGGATGGGACCGCCTTACTATAGCTTGCTGATTGGGGTGCCTTGATATAGAGGATTAAACATTAAATTCTTCAAAGAATTGTTTTCTTTTTCCCTCTAACTCACAAGTTTTCTGACTCATGAATTGACAGGTGAAATCATACATCGGAATGGCGACACAATGCTCATCTGCCTTTTCAAACTTCAGCTGATCAGAATAATAGCGAATCAGCTCTTCATAAGGAGTCAAGTCGGCAGCAAATAAGAAAACATATTCACAACCTACTATTTTCAACATTTCCTGTATCTTTGGTACTATAAAATACCAAAATATAGTTGTTCCCAAATTCTGAGGTAAACCATATCCATCCCACACTTCACGACGAGCATCATTCGCACAAAAATGAACCAACTCAACACCTGGGAATGTCTTGCCTACATTCTTTAGATTTTTACCAAATATCTTAGAGAATTCATCTGAATCAACAGACAAATGCAAAACTCTCGCAACATCCTCCTTCTTGATACCCTTCTTCGAACGAACACTTTCAAGAATAGAAGCTATCGCCTTCTTGTTTTCTACAGATTGTGTTTCATCCAAACTCATGCGGAGAATCTTATCATAAAAGGATTGTATCTCTTTCAAACGGTCACCTTCTATGAATTCATCATAAAGCAAGCCACATTTTAGTGAGAAGAAAAAAAGAATTTCATCATCCACAGTTTTCACTATGTAATAAGCAATTCGATTATTCTCATCATCATCATAAGCATCTCCTTGCAAGGTATCTACTAAACTATTGTTACGAATGTTATAGAAATCATTTATCAAAGAGAAGTTTGCTGTATTTGACGAAAGTCGCTCACACTTTAAACTTCTGAGCAATTCCAATTGTGATTCTGTAATCTTCATGCGTAAACTGGTTTGTGGAATTGCTCCAAGTTACTTAACAAGAAACGTCTTACTCGGAAACGAGTGGCATCTTCTTTGATGTCCTGGATATCCATTGGTGTACCCTCACCTTGCATCATGGCACGTTTCCAAGAACCTTCACCATGAATAAGATTGCTCAAACTTCTTGTTTTCTTTGCAGATAACAGTTCGAAAACACTATCAAAAATGGGCTTATATTCTTCTAAAACGCTTGACGGCAAAACATCATGCAATGAATTTGAAATATATGCGGCATGAACTTCCGGAAGATATGGTCCGAAAGGATGAGCATAAAATGTTGCTTCAAACAGAGGACTCCCTGTTTGAACTATACACTCTCGCTGTATAAAATAAAGCAGAATCTGCAACTTCATTTCATCAATACGAGAACCATACTGGAACTCGTAACGCTGACTGATATAAGATGCTATCGTATGTACATCAACCATAACGTTCCTTTCTTTTTGTTCGTTTACACGAAATGTTACCATTTTTGTGCAAATATAAGGGTTTTCTTTGAAACCACCAAATTTTTGGAAGAGATTTTGCTTCTTGCTCTAATGTCCCACAAATTACGCATATACCTTCGAGGGGCATCGTAAGTACTTTCGAGGGGCTACGTAAGTACTTTCCTCGGGCATCGTAAGTACTTTCATTTTTTTACCACATTTTTAAGGCTTTTATGTCCCATATCGTAATGCTCGCCTACTACATAATCACTGTGATCCAAAGATTCGGTGATATACGAGGTGGTATAGATGACCTGATAACTGTCGGTATCATACTTCTTCAAACTATCGATGAGGGTTTGCTGGAATTTCTGCGCTCTAACCTGCTCGATTCCCTTGTCCTCCATGTTGTCGGCAAAGATGAAACGGGGATAACGCATCCATTCTATGTCAAGGGAGGCAAAAAAGAGGGAGAAACGGGCTGCCAACTTCAGAAAAAAAGCTGAAGAGGCACTGTATTTGGAATAGCGGTCGCGAAGGAATACCATGTTGCCCGGAAAATCCACCGTTAAATCGGAAGGTTGGGCTTTTTGGAAATCCTTCTGCCTTGCCTCGTCATGATTGAGGAAATAGGCACCATGTTCCTGTATCTTCCGGATTACCTCGTTTCGGCGACTCTTCTGTTTGTCTAACTGAGCCTGGATATAACCTTTCTTTTTACTGATAGCCCTTTCTGTCTGCTCTTGCAGTTTTTTCAACTCTTCGTATTTCATTGCCATCTCCAGCATTGTATAAAACTGCTGTAGCTCTCCTTTCAACTCTCCTTTCTGATAAATCAGATCTTCGATTGCTGCGGCAGTGGTGCTGCGGGCTGAACCCAAAAGCTCGTCGAGTATCTTTTGTGCCCCCTTACGCTTGACTTTCAGACTTCTCAACCCTGCCCTGGCATTCATCAGCTCATCTTCATCTTTCTTAAGGATTACCTCTGACTCCTTTTGCTGGAAGGACAGTTCTGAGATGAGACGCTTTGCCTGGGTGACACCCGACTTGTTATCTATCTTCTGGCGACAGAGATGACAGGTTCCGTCAGGGGTATCCTTGGGTAAAGGAGAAAGACATTCCGGACAATATTCCAGACGGAGATTACCCAAGATTTCACGGGTACTGACAGAATGATCCAATGCCAGTTTCTTACGCAACAGTTCGGAGATAAACATCTGGGTATCTTCTATGCCATATTCCAGAAGTTCTATGCGCTCTTCTTCCTGATCACACTGAGCTTCCAGTTTTCTTACCTCTGCTTTTATCTTATCCAACTGCGATTTATCCTTCCGCTCCGGTTTTCCGCCTTGGCGCAAGAGTTGGATTTTCCCTTCCAGTTTCTCCATCTCTCTGTTCTTCTGGGCAATTTCTTCCTGGATGAATTCCGTGGAACGCTGTCTGGGATCAAGCGACTTTTCCAAGACTCTTATCTCTGCCTTCTGATTGCCCAGTTCTGCTTCCAGATTCCTTAAATCCAGTTTGGCAGCATAAAGCTTTTCGTCGAAGATTCCCATCAGAAGATCGGCTGCCGTCTCACGGGTGGTCTGACTATCAAACTGCTCGTAATAGTACAGGGATTGTGTAGGAGATTCCTGATCGATATACAGAAGACGGAGCAGCTGGTGCATGGTGATATTGTTATCGCCCTGCACAATCGGCATCTTCATCACCTCGAAGAGTGCATTGGAGAAACTGCTCGCATTGGCTGTGGTCTTATAACCGAATGTCTGTGACTCACAATCCTTCCGGAGCGCTTCTTCCAGCGTACCCCACCAGATGGTCATGCCCCGCTGGGTAAGTATCCTGCCCTCAGCATCCTGCTCGATGGGGCGCGACAGCGTGAGGGTGGCATGATCTATGGAGACTTCTACCATCACCCGAGAACATTGGCGCACCTCGTTGACGAAGTGGGTATATTCACCCCCCAAGCCATAGAAGAGCAGGTGGGTGATGGTTGACTTGCCGCTACTGTTCTCGCCTCGGATGATATTGACACCATGATGAAACTCTTCATCATACGCCACCTTGCCTTCGGCGGTGAGCACATAGAGACGGTTGACAAAGAAACTAACAGCCATCGTATTTATATTCTAATAATTGGGTTCTGTATTTCAAACCGTACGTACCGTTGAGCGGTGTGGTGCGGAAACAAAGATTGAGCCAGGAGATGATATTGCTTTCTGCCTGAGGCATCTCTTCAAGCTGCGACATCACCTGCTGCATCTTGGCGGCATCCGTTACCTTCACTTTCTGCTTGAGCAGGAGTTCCGGATCTATCAGACCGTAGCTTGCTATCTGGCTGAGGGCTATCATCTGATAACGCTGCAGCTGATGGAAGAGACGGCGGTCGTTGGTTACCTTATTATAAGGGTTTTCCTTTTTGTCTGCCACATAGTCCTGCAGCAGTTTCTTAAACCGGGTCTCCGTTTTATGCAATCTTATCTTATAAGCCTTATAAGGAAAGAGCAGATAGAAATCGTAGATGCGAAGACGGTCTACCTCTACACATTCGTTCACATCGAAGTGTTTCAGAATGTTCAGCATGCGATAGATGCCATTAAACGGATCGAAAGCTGGATTATACATCGTAAATAGCCCAATTGATGTGACAATTGCCTGTGAGATAATAGAGCATGCCGAAAATATCGTCCAGAGTATAGCAAAGACATGTATCGGCGTCTCCTACGGTATTCAATTCTTCCATAACAGGTAAAACTACCTTGTTGTAAACTGCCTGATTGATTTCCCTGAGAGGTTTCTCATCTTCAATCAAAGGTAAGACTTCCCGGTCGAAATGATCACTAACAATGGCAAAGAGGTAGTTGTCTATCGTGGTTGCCATCTCAAAATACTGAAACCTCGTTGCCTTCTTGGCATAAGACTGTTTCTGATGGCGTGCCTTGTCGATGGCACTCTTGGGAAAGCCGCCATCCTGGAGTTTGCGCTCCAAGCCTATGGTACGAGGAAGTTTGGTGCGATATCGCATGATGTCGTCCATTTTCTTCTGAAGTCTGACATCGTTTTTAAAATCTTCCTGCAGTTTGGCAAACCAGCTGACTAAACGACTTTGAGGAGTTTGAGACGTCTGGAAGATATTTACCTCTCTGGCTGCAGGATTATAGCTGACAACATGCTCCATCGTTACATCCTTGTAATGGTTACCATTGCCAGGATTGCCTTTGATTTTGAGTTCCATCATGGTATATGAATAAGATAACCGGGGTGATTATTCGGGATTGATAAGCTGCAGCACCTTATCCGTGATATCTCCATTGGAAGGATACTGGCCCAGCTGATTACGCACGGGATGTTCCCCGCTGCCTTCGAGAGCGATGGCCAGATGGGTGGCATTTTTCTCTACTAGCACATCCTCATTACACATTATATATATTATATGGGCTATGAGATTGCGATTGAAGGTGGTTCTTTTCTGTTTGCCAGGCTCATAAACCTCGGATTCAACCTCGGGAAGAGCGAGAATATTCTTCCATAGGGTTTCGTAACGGTTCTTCCAATCCTTGGATACATACTTCGCCAGCCTGTCTACATATTGCATGATGTCTGACTTGCGCTGCTCACGCTCTGCATCCTGCAACACTTTTTCGGCAGCAGGTGCCGGTTTCTGCTTTTCACCATAATAGTTATTGATAACGGTGGTAGCATTGGGATTGAAGTTATCCACCTTATTTATATGTATCTCCTGGAAGGTATTGCCTTGACCGGGATCGCCTTTTATATTGATTTCCATAATGGTTTCTTTTTTTATCTTTATCTATCTGATATTCAAGCTGAAAGAAAGAAGAAAGTTCAGACGGATTTTCTTCCTTGGTTTCGGTGATTTTATGTCGTACCTTTGCAACAGCAGTTCGGAAGTAACAACGTTTCTGTCGGCCACATTAACTGCATGTGGAAATATCAAGTCCCATACCGACGATGGGCAACGTTATGATTAGTTATTCAGCGTTTATGTTGCCAAACCCTATTCATCCTGAAAAGGATCCACAGGCTTATGCAAAGCCTCAGGTGAGCGAAGTGATGTCATTCAGAAAGTTCGTGCAGCACATTGCCGACCATGGTGGTTATACCCGAGGTAAGGTAAAGGGTGTTCTGTCTGACATGTGTACCTGTCTGGTAGAAATGCTTCTGGAAGGCAAGAAGGTGCTGCTCGATGAGTTAGGTAGCTTCTGGATTTCGCTTTCAAGCGAAGGTGCCGAGTCGGTAGAGAAGTTTACTGCTAACAACATCAAGGCGGTGAACATTGTCTTCACTCCAGGTATTGATTTCGAGAACCTGATCAGCAAGGCTGAATTCGAATCCGTAGCAAGTCGTGCTGCACAGGCTGCAACGCTCAAGGCGGAGAAGACTGGCAAGAGTACTGTCGACCTGGAAGCTGCGAAGAAGAAGCCTACTACCAACAAGCCGGAAGGCTCTGGTGACACCAAGCCATCTGACAAGGGTGATAACACTCAAGGTGGTGGCACCGAGAACGGCGGTGAAAGCGGCGGTACCGATGGCAGCGGAAATGAAGCTGGTTCAGACAGCAACATGGGATAGTCGCTCTAGCAGTGCCTTGCCTCTGAAAAAGGGAGGCACTGCTAACCCTTAACTTATTGTTTCACGTTTAAATATCATTGATTATGAAAATGTTTCGTTCTAACTCAGAATCGAATCCGAACCGGATTTCGTGGACTCAAATCGTGAATGCCATCGTACAGGCGCTGATTGCTGCGCTCACGGCACTGGGGGTAAGCTCGTGTGCAAATGGAATGTTGAGTGTTGAGTGTTGAATGTTGAATTCAATGTTGAATGTTGAGTGTTGAATGTTGAATTCTTATGACTAAAGATACATTTCCTATGAACATTGGTGGGGAGAAGGTGCGATCTGAGCGCCTGCTCCTCGCCAAAGTGGAGGACGGCAAGAACATGATGTCTGCCGACTCAATCAAATTTCTAGTACTGCATTGCTCGGCTAGCCGATGCAATCAGGACTATAGTGTGGAACAGCTGCGACGCGACCATAAGGCACGCGGGTTTTATGATATCGGGTATCACTTCTATATTAGGAAGGATGGTACGATGACGCAGCACCGAATGCTGCTGGAGGTGGGGGCGCATGCAAGACCTTATAATAGATGCTCTATCGGCATCTGCTATGAGGGGGGACTTGATAAGCAAGGCAGGCCTTGCAATACTATTACTCCGCAACAGTTTGAGCGAATTCAAGAATTGCTGGCAGTTCTAAAAAAACTGTTTCCGAAAGCGAAGATTGTGGGGCATCGGGACTTGCCGGGGACTACACCGAAGGAGTGTCCATGCTGTAATGCGAGTGAGCTTTTTGGAAAGTAATTTCGAAAAGCTACCTATGCTTCCTTTTTTCGAAAATCTACCTGCCCTTCCTTACCTTTTTCGAAAATCACCCCGTCCCTCTTTACCCTTAAAGAGGGCTCCACCTCTCTCCCCGACCCTCTCTCCTCAGGAGCGAGGGAGGAAACCGCCCTACTCGGTGCTCGGAACCGCTACGCTCTAAGGTTGGCGGACCATCAAAGGTCTTCGCCAGATTGTGCGGGATGGGACCGCCTTATTATAGCTTGCTGATGGGACCGCCGGGGGACAGCTTGCTTCTGGTCTGAACCAGATTGGGCGGGATGGAACCGCCAGGGGACAGCTTGCTTCTGGTCTGAACCATATTGTGCGGGATGGGACCGCCTTACTATAGCTTGCTGATTGGGAACGTATGGGGACGGCTTGCTGGTTGGGATCACCGTATTCAACTACTCTTCTACAACTTCGAAGTCTTCTTTATGCACGCCACGGATAGCTACAGCTAGGCCACCGAAGTCGAAGACGAGCTGGCGGTCACGGTCTATGCGGACTATGTAGCCTTCATAGTCCTTGAATGGTCCTGTGAGGACACGCAATTTCACGTGGTCTTTGGCAAACTTCTCAAAATCATCACGAAGGAATGTTACCTGCTCCGGATGGGTCTTCATCACATTCATAAAGGGCTGCATGATGGAGTCCTTGATGGATGCAGGTCGTCCTAAACTGCGGTCTTTGACTAAATGAAATTGGGGGAAATAATCTGCAAGAAATTCTTGCAGGCCATTTACGGTACCTTGCAAGAAGACAAGTCCGCTGACTGATTGTTCCAAAGTCTTTTTCACTCCTTGTTGCTTTTCCTCATCCTTGTAGGAATACCGAAGGGTTTTATGAATGAAATAAGGTTGTTTGGTATTTTTCTCGTCAGCATTAAAACTTTCAAGCCATTTCTCCATCCCTTTAGCTGCCATGTGAAGAATAAAAATATAACTCCATGAAGTAGGGTCGGTGGAAGGGTCTTCTTTCTTTTTTATCCGTTTACGTCGGGATATTCCTTCTACACTCGGATCCGAAAGTCTTTCAGCCCCGATAACGTGGATGCCCTTTGGTAAGCGCTTGCTTACGTCGGCTGTAGAAGGTGAATTCAAGCAATCCTGCGTCATATTCTCGTCCTACTTTATGTCCTCAGCTGCAACCATACATGATGGTTGTGGAAGCCTAGTCCATATATTATTGTTATGCATAATCTTAATCGTAATATATGAGTATTAGCCATACAGCCTCTACACATGTAGCTTTATTTTACATCATTTGCACTTTCTTCTTAGAAGAGAGCAACAACAGCCTAAATAAGTGCAAATCTGCCATTTATAGGAATCATCCGAGGCAGATTTGCTAAACATTTGTGTTAAATCTCAGGGACGAGATACAGAAAATGATAAAATTTGACACGTAATCCAACTAATTTTCGTACCTTTGCAACCAAATTGCTCTCTTCTAAGAAGAAAGGGCGAAGTTTGCTAAACATTTTACCCCATCATCCCGAAATGGGGTAAAGAGAACTATCTGAAGTTTCGCATATGGTTCAAGTATGGTCTGAAGATCCAAAAGCTCCAGGAGCTTCTGCCCTTTCAGGGCGTGTGGGGCAAAACTTGCGAAAGTTCAGTAACTATTTGTTTACAGCTCTTTCAAAATCCTTTTAATAATCCGTTCGTTGGCTTCATTGATGGTTGCTACGTCTAACGACTGCAAGTAAATCTGTGTGGTCTTGTAGGAGTTGTGTCCCATGCCCTCACTGATGGTGGCTATCGGGATATTCATGTGCAAAGCTACGCTTGCCCATGTGTGGCGTGCCACGTAGGTGGTGAGCGGTATCTTCAAACCTACCATCTCACCGATTTTCTTCAGGTTGTAGTTGGTGTTGTGCTCCACCTTGCGGTATGCGGTGTATGGAGAGGATTCCTTGCCTGTCAGGATGGGTAGCAGATAAGGAGACTCTTTGGTCTGGTCGGCGTACTTGTCGATGATGGCTTGCATCGGTTTCATCCACTCGATATTGAGGTTTTGGCGGGTCTTGCGACGGTTGTAGCTCACCATGCTACATTTCAAGTCGGTCTTCTTCAGGAACGCCATATCCACGAATGCCATTCCACGCAGATAGAAACTGAGCAGGAAAAGGTCTCGTGCCTTGTCAAGGGAGGAACCTGTTGGCAGCTCCAGGTTTTCTATCTTGCGAATATCCTTTACATTAATGGCTCGTTTGGCGGTTCGCACGTTGCTAGTCTGCACATGCGCAAAGATGTCATTGGGTGGAGCTTGCCTTGCTTCCACCGCCTTGTTGTAGAGTGTGCGGAGGGTTCGCAGATAGAATGCCACGGTGTTTTGCCCAACTCCTCTGTTCCATAGCCATGCTTGGTACATTTCCATCATCTCTCTGGTCATCTGAGAGAAGGCCAGGTCTTCTTGATTTCGGAATTCCATAAATCGGTTGGCGGCACTGGTATAGTTACTTTTGGTGCCGATGCACTGCATCTGCTCCTTCTTGGCTATCTGCTGGCGGAAGAAAGCAAAAACACTCTGGCTCGGTGGCAGCTGATGTATCTCCTTGGCTATGTCCTCAATGGTATAAGGGATGCCATCCATCTCCTTGTCACGGATGATACGCTGCATCTGCTTCATCTCCCAATCTATCTTTGACTGGATGAGCAGCAGATGTGCCCGTCTGCTGTTGCGGTTAGAAACAGTGATAACCGACTTCTTGTCGTTCCACTCGTCTGGAAAGACATGATAGTCGGTACTGATCCAGCGCAGACTGCGCTGATGGATGAGGTGATAATACAATGTGCCTTCCTTTCCTGGCACCAAGGATGCTCTAAATTTTACTTTTACTGTTGCCATAAAACTTTAATTTAAATGGATGAATAATGTTTGCCATTTGTTAAAGCATCGGCATGACAAGTATATAATGTAAAAGTAGATAAAGTGAAGTGCTTTTGGTGATATTACCTATTATAGGTATAAACAATAAGAAGGGCTGAGTGTTTAGCTTTGCCCTTCTTCAATGTCTTATGGAGTATATTATACTTCTTGTGCAATAGGTACTCCTATACGATTGCTAATAGCTGTTTCTACAGCGTTGTATATTGTTGCTTAAAAAGAAATGTTTCTTATGCATATAGTTCCATTATTTAGCTGGTTTGACGATTTAACTGCTGACGCATATTTACTATGGTCTGAACCTGTGGAAGGTCTATCTTCCTGTCATTAAGTAGGGATTCCTTAAATATGTCTGAACAAACCATCTTGATTTCAGCATGGCTCATGCCATCAAACAAGGGTTCTGCAGATGAGAAATCCAAGTCTTTTGCCGTATAGAGATATTCACGCAGCAATGCTAATCGCTGTTCTCTATCTGGCAATTTATACTCTATGACATCATCAAAACGCCTAAACATGGCTTTATCTATTGATTCTATGCTATTGGTGGCAGCTATGATAAAACTATCAGAATCATCTCGCTCCAACAAATCACCATGGTTTCAGCAGGCGTAGCTGCCACCATGCTAACCCGTTTCATTCCCTTCGTCACCTTCCGACCGGGAAAGCCTACTCCTAAGTACATTCTGTATTTAGGCAAGGTACTGCCAGCTTCGGTCTTTGCCCTTTTGGTGATTTATTGTCTCCGCCACATCCATTCCTTCTCTGCAGATTCCGTGGCACAGTTGGTAGCCGTAGCCTTCACCATCCTCATTCATGTTTGGAAAAGGAATATGATGTGGTCGATAGCAGCAGGCACCCTCTGCTATATGCTGCTCATCAGAATTCTACACTTTTAATCCCGACAAATCCATCTTATATGTCACATTCTGAACAGAATCTTTTTCAAGAAACATAAGCATATAAATCGGGGCATAAGTCACCTTACCTTTTTTTTCTACATTTCCATTACAAAGAACCAAACCGTGAGGGATTTTGTATTCTGTTGATGCCATTACATTCGAAAGAGCATTATGACGGTCATAATCCTTACCAGACTTCACCTCTATTGGCAGAACCTGTCCTTTGTACTCCACCACAAAATCCAACTCACCTAAGCGCTTATTGTTAAAGTAATAGAGGTCAAAGCCATGAGCTTTCAACTCCTGAGCAACCACATTCTCATAGATGGCGCCAAAATTGATAAACTGTTCATCGTTTAAAAGACGCAACTGAATGCCATCAGCAAACTGACTGATCAACAACCCTACATCATTTTGAAATAACTTGAAAAGATTTCTTGTCTTAGCCAGCAACAATGGTAATTTAGGTTCCTCCACATTGTAGGTAGGAAGAGCCACACCTGCATCCCGAAGCCAAAGAAAGCTATTTTCATAATTAGCAAATCTAGCTTGCTGATTCAAGCTTTTAAGAATAAAACGCTTATTTTTAGCATTCAATTCAGATGGAATCAATTGGAATATTTCTTGGATATACAACTTTTGATTGTTGTCATCCACCTTATATTTCATGATATCACGCTGATACTCCAAAAGAATACTCTTCTGTACATCTATCACGCGCTGTAAATTATTGCTATCTAAATAAGTTTGAACAGCTTGTGGCATTCCTCCAACTATCAAATACAAGCGAAAAGCTCTCATTAATTCATGATGTACAAAATCATCTACAGGCGCCGTTTCTTCCCAGTTTTTACGGATAACATCCAATACATCTGCAGATAAGCCTATAGCAGAATAGAACTCCTGCAAATCAAGAGGGAACATTTCCTTGACATCCAGATAGCCAACAGGTTCAGAACGCAAATTATTCAATTCGATACCCAGCAAAGAACCACTTAAGGCATAGCGATAACTTCCTTCATCAACCAGAAATTTGATGAGGGTTACTACTTCAGGATAAACCTGCACTTCATCAAAAAAGATGAGAGTCTTTCCTTTTACAAGAGGCTTATGCACGAAAGCCGTCAGACGAAATAACATATCCTTTACATCTTTAGCTCCATTGAAGATACCAATAGCCTCAGGAGAAGTTATGAAGTTGATTTCAACGAAATCATCAAAGTTTCGCTGAGCAGCCTGTCTTATAGAGTAAGTCTTGCCTATCTGTCGAGCTCCCGTAAGCAACAATGCTTTATTCGTTGCATGAAAGAAACCATCCAAATATTTATCTATCTTTCTATTAATCATATACTTATCACACTTAAATACATTTTTCCAAGGTAAAAACAGCCTATCTTATACATTTTTCCAATCCTTTTTCAGGCTATTTCTTACACTTTTCCAACTTTTGAATGATGCAAAGATAAACAAATAATCTGATAGTACTATCATTTATTAAGATATTTAAACCTTTTTATATGGCAGGCACCCTTTGCAATATACTCCTCACCAGATTCTGATTATACACATTTCTCCATCAACACAAAGGTTATGAAACCCAGGAGAAGAGCGTAGGTGGCTTGCTTCTGAAAGCCATGGGCATGGGTTTCTGGAATCATCTCATCGCTCGTTACATAAAGCATGGCACCACCGGCAAAACCCAACATAATGGGGAGGAAAGTGGTAGAGGCAGAACCCAAACCGAAACCCAACAGAATGCCTGCCACTTCAAGCAGGGCGATAAAGATGGAAATGAAGAAGGTACGGACTGCTGTAACGCCTGCCATCATCAAGGGAGCGATGATGACCATTCCCTCGGGGATGTTCTGCAAGGCGATACCGAAGGAAACGCCCCACTCCGTTGCACCTTCTGCTGAGCAGACGCTCACACCTGCCGCCATTCCCTCGGGCAGTTTGTGCAGGGCTATCGCCATCACAAAAAGCATCACATGACTGAGCCTGGCATTGTTGCGATGCTCCTCGGGATCGAGTCCCGTGATATGATGAAGATGGGGAGTCACCAGGTCTAGCACGTTCAGAAACAGGGCGCCTGCCATCACGCCAATTACTACCAGCCACCAAAGACCGGTCTGTTCAAAGGCTGGCACTATCAGTCCCAACGTGGAAGCAGCCAGCATGATTCCGGCACAATATCCCAACACGGCATCATTCCATTTATGGGGCAACTCCTTGACGAAGAATCCCAGAATGGCACCTATAATGGTTGCACCGCAGAGTCCGGCGGCACTTATCAATACGTTTGTCATTGCATTTTCCTTTTTATTTTAATCCATAAAATATATAGAAGTTATCCTATCAAATATGGAAGATACAAATACTTGATAGAAGATAAAAAAGCATGGACAACCCTCACGGTCATCCATGCCCATCTATTTTCGTATCTGATCTATTCTATTTAATTGTGTTCTGTCATGGTGAAATTGATGCACTTCAATTTCGTATATTCATTCCTATTTCAACTTCTTATAACCGTAAGATGCGTTATTGCCCAACTGCTCTTCGATGCGGATAAGCTGGTTGTACTTGGCCATACGGTCGGTACGGCTCATAGAACCCGTCTTAATCTGACCGGAGTTAGTTGCTACGGCAATATCAGCAATTGTAGTATCCTCGGTTTCACCAGAACGATGGGAAGTAACGGTGGTGTAACCATGGCGATGAGCCATCTCGATAGCATCCAGAGTCTCGGTAAGAGAACCAATCTGGTTCACCTTGATGAGGATAGAGTTGGCTGCACCCATCTTGATACCCTTCTCCAGGAACTTCACGTTGGTAACAAAGAGGTCGTCACCTACCAACTGGCAACGGTCTCCGATGGCTGCTGTCAACTTCACCCAGTTGTCCCAATCATTCTCATCAAGACCATCCTCGATAGAATCGATAGGATATTTGGTAATCAGTTCTTCCAGGAACTTGATCTGCTCGGCAGCAGTCAGTTTCTTGCCATTAGGATCCTTCTTCTTACCATCCTTCAACTGGCGGTAATCGTAATACCACTCACCATTCTCCTGAACGGCAAACTCGCTGGCAGCACAGTCCATGGCAATCTTCACGTCCTTACCTGGCTCATAACCGGCATCCTTGATAGCCTGGCAGATGCTGTCGAGCGCATCCTCTATACCATCGAGTGCAGGAGCAAAACCGCCCTCATCGCCCACAGCGGTAGAAAGGCCGCGGCTCTTCAAGAGCTTAGCCAAGGCATGGAACACCTCAGCACCCATACGGATAGCCTCCTTCTCGGAAGGAGCACCCACAGGACGGATCATGAACTCCTGGAAGGCGATAGGCGCATCAGAGTGAGCACCACCATTGATGATGTTCATCATAGGAACAGGAAGGGTGTAAGTATTGCAACCGCCGATGTAGCGATACAATGGAATATGGAGATACTCAGCAGCAGCATGAGCCACAGCCAGAGAAACACCGAGGATGGCATTGGCACCCAGATTTGACTTGGTCTTGGTACCGTCGAGTTCCAACATCTTATAATCGATGGCACGCTGCTCCAAGGCAGAGAAACCTACCAAAGCAGGAGCAATCACCTGATTCACGTTCTCCACAGCCTTCAAGACGCCCTTGCCGCCATAGCGGTTCTTGTCGCCATCACGAAGTTCCAAAGCCTCGTTCTCGCCAGTTGATGCACCAGAAGGAACCGATGCACGACCTACGACACCTGACTTCAATGAAACTTCAACCTCTACTGTAGGATTGCCACGAGAATCCAAGATTTCTCTTGCATGAACATTTTCAATAATCATAATACTATAAAACCTTTAATTACATAAAACATTTCTTATTTCGAGTGCAAATTTAGGTATTATCTGACAATCCACCAAATTTCGGGCATCATCAAAACTAGGTATTTGCCAAGAAATACCTACTTATAAGTATGCAGTAAATCACCATTTATCACTTCCCCATCATTTTCCCGATGATTTCCTCGAAATCTTCCTTCTGCATAGCCCCCATCTGTACGGATGGCTTGCCTTTCATGGGAATGAAAAGGAAGGTAGGGATGCTGCTGATGCCGAAAACGGAAGCAAGTTCTGACTCCCGGTCGATATCAACCTTATAGAAATCTACCTTATCGGCATACTTCTCGGCTAAAGATTCTACTACTGGAGCCATCATCTTGCAAGGACCACACCAGGTGGTATAGAAATCGATGACAGCAGGACGGGAACCAGCGAAAACCCACTCGTCCGGATGAGCCTCGTAATCCATAATCTTTTTTCTGAAATCGGATGTGGTGAGATATTGCACCTTGGCAAATTCAGTCTTCTCAGACTTCTCAACAGCCGTTTGAGGAGAAGCAGCAGGTGCTTTCCTGTTCTGGGAACAAGAAACCAGAAATGGCAGAAACAAGATGGCTCCTAATATGATTTTCTTCATAGTTTTTCGTTGCTTTAATTTGAGAGGGTGTGCCATTAGTCCATAACACACCCTCTTATAAATAATCACTAATAAATAATCACTACTCAATCCCCCTAATCCTTCAAAGAATAAGTAACGGTAGTAACAACCCTTACCTTTTTAATATATGGAGTGTTGGAATCGCGGTCTTCGATAGAGAACTGGCCTTGGTCGGCATTCATGATTTTATCAATCTTGCTCTTGCTGTTCTCAGCAAACTGGGTAGCAGTCTGCTCAGCATTCTCTATTGCCTCCTGCATCATCTTAGGTTTCATCTGCCGGAAGGCAACATACTCATACTTCACCGGATTCTCATAGCCACCATCCACAATGGCAACACCTTTCTGAAGCAGATCACCCTGACGGGCAATGATACTGCGGACCAGTTTCACATTCTTCGATGTAACCGTGATGATGGAAGTAATGTTATAACGATACCCCTGGCGGTTTTCGCCATATCGTTCAGCATTGAGGTCGATGACCACAGGCGCATTCACATTGATTTCATTAGCCTTAACGCCATTCTCCACCAGGAAGTTTCTGATGGTTCTCGTGGTGGCATTGATTTTTTGATAGAGTTCAGGCAGGTCATTGCCTATTTCCTTGGAAACGATAGGCCACGTCACCTTATCAGCCTCCACCTCCTTTTCGGCAAGGCCTTTCACTACAACCTTTCGGTCTTTACTAATCACACTTTCAAGTCCCGACTTGATACAAAATCCAAGCATGATGATGCCGATGGTTAAAATCACGGCTTGCTTAATACCAGAATTGATGTTCATAATTAGTCCTCCATTATTAAGTTGTTAAAATTGAGTTTCCATTCTATCTCAGATTGAGTTGTAATTTGAGTTTTCAAAGATACAATAAAAATATAGAAAAACGACACTTTATAATGATAAAATATGCTAAAACAGCCCATATCAACCCATAAGCACCATTTTTTCTGCCCAAAAGCTTGCATATATTACCGAAAAAAACTACCTTTGCCAAAAAACAATAAAATGGATTACAACATGATTGGGACCGCATGGTCGTTACTGCCTCCTATCGTCGCCATCGCTCTGGCGCTAAAGACGAAGGAGGTCTACTCTTCTCTCTTTATCGGCATCATTCTTGGTGCCGTACAATATTGTATTTCAATGGGAACCGGATTCGACGGATTCCTGGTTCACCTTACCAATCATACCGTAGGCGAAGGCGATGAAGCCAAAGCTTACGGCTTGATACATTGCCTCTCCGATCCCTGGAATGTAGGCATTCTAGTATTTCTAGTGGTGTTAGGCAGCATCGTTTCACTGATGAACAAGGCGGGAGGTTCGGCAGCTTTCGGCCGTTGGGCTTCCAAGCACGTACACTCGAAGGTTGGCGTACAGATTGCTACCATTCTGCTCGGCATTCTGATATTCATCGATGATTACTTCAACTGCCTTACCGTGGGTTCGGTGATGCGTCCTATCGCTGTGCGCAATGGTGTTACCAAGGAGAAGCTGGCTTATCTCATCGATTCTACAGCCGCTCCGGTCTGCATCATCTCCCCTATCTCGAGTTGGGCAGCTGCGGTATCGGGCTTCGTATCGGGCGGAGAGAACGGACTGGCGCTTTTCTGCAAGGCGATACCTTTTAATTTCTACGCTTTCTTTACCATCCTCTTTATGTTTGGCATCGTGATACTGGGCTTCGACTTCAAGGCGATGAGCAAGTATGATGCAAGACTGAAGGAATGGTACGAGCGAACCAATGGCGGAAAACTCGATGAAGTGAGCGATACCAAACTGCAGATTGTTGAGCATGGTGTGGGAGCCAAACAGGAAGAGGATTCCAAGAATAAGGGAACCGTGAGCGACCTGGTGATTCCAATCATCATGCTGATTATCTTCTGCATGGCGGGCATGGTATATTCGGGCGGATTCTTCGATGCCGATAATGCCAACTATTTCAACTTTGTAGATGCCTTTGCTGCGAGCAATGCCTCTGTGGGTCTGGTAATCGGTTCATTGGCAGCCTTGATTCTTACCATCATGATGTTTACCATTCGCAAGACCTTGCCTTTCGATGAGGCGATGAGTAGTCTCATCAAGGGTTTTGAGGCAATGGTACCAGCCATTCTGATTCTTACTTTGGCATGGACGCTGAAGAGTATGACCGACTCGCTGGGTGCGGCAGAATATGTATCATCCGTTGTAGCGAGCAGTGCATCAGAACTTCAGATGCTTCTTCCGGGCATCATCTTCCTGGTAGCAGGCTTCCTGGCATTTGCAACGGGCACCTCCTGGGGAACCTTCGGTATTCTGATTCCTATCTGCATCGCCGTATTCCCTGGTGCTGATCCTTTGCGCATCATCTCTATCTCGGCATGCATGGCTGGAGCGGTATGTGGCGACCATATCTCTCCTATCAGCGATACTACCATCATGGCGAGTGCGGGAGCGGAATGCAAGCATGTGCATCATGTATCATCACAGTTGCCATACGCCCTGACTGTAGCCTGTGTGAGTTTCCTCACCTTCGTTGTAGCAGGATTCACTCATACACTGGGTATGGTAACGAGTGCCATTATCTCGTGGATCTTCGGTGTTGCCATGCTCGGTTTTGCTTTATTTTATTTAAATAAGCGCCAAAAAGTTAAATAGTTCTTAATTTATTTGTATATTTGAAATATTTTCAATATCTTTGCATAAGAAAAGCTGCACTCGGCAATTTGAAAGCAAGCTTTCATTGAGCTCGTTTGCATTTTCTTTGCAAAAGAATTTAATAAAGAACATATTAATAACTTAATACAGAATACATTATGAAGGAATTAAAAGGAACAAAGACAGAGAAGAACCTCCAGGAAGCTTTCGCTGGTGAGTCACAGGCTCGTAACAAATATACCTATTTTGCAAGCAAGGCAAAGAAGGACGGTTTTGTACAGATAGCCAACATCTTTGAGGAGACAGCTGCTAACGAGAAGGAGCACGCTAAGTTGTGGTTCAAGTATCTGGAGGGCGGTGCTATCCAGGATACAGAGAAGAACCTGGAGGCTGCTGCGAATGGTGAGCACGATGAATGGACTGACATGTATCCTCGTATGGCGAAAGAAGCTCGTGAAGAGGGCTTCGACGAGATTGCAGCTAAGTTTGAGATGGTTGCTCAGATTGAGAAGCATCATGAGGAACGTTATCGCAAGCTCTTGAAGAACGTACAGGACAAGCTCGTCTTCTCTCGTGACGGCGACTGCATCTGGCAGTGCTCTAACTGCGGACATATCGTAGTAGGCAAGCAGGCTCCTGAGGTTTGCCCAGTCTGCAACCACCCACAGAGCTACTTCCAGATTGAAGCACAGAATTACTAATTCTTGCTTGAGACGAAATATCTAACAGAAGATATATAAATAAGAGAGGGTGTGTCATGGCCTTATGACACACCCTCTTTTTTATGATTTAGCTTGAACCATTTCCAACAAGATTTCTATCAATCTTGGAACACCATACTGTTCTATCTCGTCCTCTTTCACCCAGATATAATCATCAGGAAGCAGGGGGCGGGTTTCTGTTTCCTGCAGATAGAAGTCGGCAAGGAGGATGCGATGGGTAAGTACATGCTTCACATCCTTAGCCAGGAGAAGAGGATTATGGACAAAGGCAGGCAGTTGCAAAGCATCTGATGCGTTATATGGTTCCCACAATCCTTGCCAGATATCACCCTCACCGCGACGGTGGATAGCCACATCGCCTTTACACCTTATATATATATAGGAGAGATGGCGCGTTTTCACCTTCAGTGTCTTGTTCTTCACCGGCAACTCCTCTACCCTTCCTGTTCTCAAAGCCTCACAGGTTTCGGCAAGCGGACAGACAAGACACTTCGGAGATTGGGGAGTGCACTGAATAGCTCCGAAATCCATCATGCCCTGGTTATAGGCAGCAACAGGCGATAATGCAGTATCAGGAAGTTGCTGAGCAGACGAAGCAGGCAAGAGCGATTGCGCCAACGCTGCAAACTCCTTTTTCCCCTGCGTTGAGTTGATAGGAGTATCTATTCCGAAGTAGCGTGAAAGAACCCGATACACATTGCCATCTACTACTGCCGCAGGAATATCAAAGGCAAAAGAACCGATGGCTGCTGCAGTATAATCGCCCACCCCTTTCAGGGCTTTGATACCTTCAAGCGTATCAGGGAAATGACCGAGCTCCACTATCTGTCTGGCAGCAGTATGAAGGTTGCGAGCTCGCGAGTAATACCCCAATCCCTGCCAGAGTTTCAAGACATCATCCTCGCTGGCAGCAGCCAAGTCTTCAACCTTGGGATAGGTCTTCATGAACCGCTCCCAATATTCCCACCCCTGTGCGATGCGGGTTTGCTGAAGGATGATTTCGCTCAGCCAGATGGCATAAGGATCCTTGGTTTCGCGCCAAGGCAAATCCCTACCATACTCACGAAACCAACGGATAATGACAGCCGAAAAACTATTCATAAAATTCAATGTTCAAATCTCAATGTTCAAAGTAATTACTGTTCCGGATATTGCTCGTAAATCTTCAGTCCGAACTCATTCGCCAAGGCATAGGCATGCTCCATGATATCGGCAAGGATATGCTCGTAATTTACCCATACCTTATCCTTGATGAAGAAATAGAACTCGATAGGAAGACCGCATTGTGTGGCTTCCATGTGACGCACCATCAACGTAAGATCGGTATTGACCTCCGGACGCTGGCGCAGATACTTCTCCATGAATTTACGGTAAAGCTGAAGATTGGTAGGAGCAAGGGCTGCAGGATTCTTTAAATCCTCAATATCCTTCCCTTCTTGTATATCTTTATCTATCGCCTTCTGCAACGACTCCTTCAGCTTAAACGAATCTTCGGTGGCGAAATGCTTGGTAAGCAGAGTGCATTTTAATGTCTCATCTACCAGACGGACACTGCGGAAATCGAAGTAAACCACGCGCTTCACTCTTCGTCCACCACTCTTCTGCATACCAATCCAGTTCTGGAACGAACCATTCACCAGGGTAATAGGCGAAATGGTAACGATGGTGTTATCAAAGTTGCGCACCTTAACGGTCGTGAGTGACATATCCTCAACGATACCATTGGCATCCACCGACTTCACCGTAATCCAGTCGCCCTTATGCAACATATCATTGCTGGTAAGACGCACACCAGCCGCCAATCCCGTGATGGTATCCTTAAAGACCAGCATCAGGACTGCCGAGGTAGCACCCAAACCGGCAAAGAGGGTCATCGGGTTCTTGCCCAACAGGATGGCAACCACCACCACAACAGCCACGAAGAGCATCAATACCCTGAGAACACCGCAGAAAGTATGGAAATACTGCTGAGCCGACGAGCGTCGTTCCTGAGAATCCTCCAATCCTTTGAAAGACCCGATGAAGACCAGAGCCGTACGCACCGACATCACCACGATATAAATGCCCGTGGCCCGCTCCAAGATCTCCTTGAATATCGGATATTCCAGATAAATCAGTGGCATGAGCGACCATATCACCACAGCCGGCACAATATGGCAGGCCGAGGTGAGCACCTTCTTGTTCAGCAGCACATCATCCCAAGTGATGTCCGTCTTATCAGTAATCTTACTGATGAGCGGAACCAGTATCTTGCGACAAAGAAAATCGCTCAGTATCGCCAAGAGAATGGCAGTAATGGTGAGCAAGATATGGCGTAGCATGGGCACAAAATCACCGGTGACTCCTGCCCATGTAATCATTTCATCTACAAACTTACGAATTTCCTCCATAAAACTATCAACTATCAACTATAAACTATCAACTAACGCTCACGGTTGGCAGAGCAAAGTACATACTTTATCTGCAAAGTGTCTGGCATTATTGCCATGCATGATACCATTGTTGATGATGGCGAAACAGAGCTCATGACCATTGGCTGCGGTACAGTAACCCGCCAATGAGATGATGCCCGTCAGCGTACCCGTCTTCGCTTTCACATTGCCATGCACAAAACTGTTCTTCATACGCTTCTTCAATGTACCATCTACTCCACCGATAGGCAGCGAATGCTTCAGATGGTCCATGATATTACCGTTGAGATAAGCATAACGCAGCAGTTTCACCTCCAGTTCGGCACTGAGATAATTATAGAGCGAAAGTCCCGAGCCGTCAGCCAGTTTATATCTTGCCGGATCGAGTCCTATCTTACGGATAAGCTGCCTTTCCACATTTCGGGCACTCTTGGCACTCGCCCATTTATTGCCCGTAGAAGCCGCAATCTGATAATACATACTTTCGGCATAGAGATTATCACTCTCCTTCATCATCTTGTGCAGAATCTGATCCATCGTATGGAATCGGGTACAGACAGTAAAGGCACTCGCAGGACAGACCTTCTCTGAAGCCCCAAAGCAGGAATATTCGATGCCTTCCTCACGGAGCTTGGCAAGAAACTTATCCATAAAGATGTCCTTGCGCTGGAATACCAGTGGCGAAAGCACCGGATTATCATCATCCCAGCACCAGCCTTCACCCAACAAATCAGCATCCTTCAAAGAGCGGTCGGCATAGATGCTGCCACGGATGGTATCCACTCCCATTTCCTTCAGACTATTGACAAATGCCGACATATCATCGCTGTTGAAACGGGGATCCATACCGCCTATACAATAGACATCACCCGTCAATACTCCATTCTCAATGGTACCGGTATATTTCAGAGTGGTTTTAAACTGGTAAGAACCGCCCAACTTATCGAGCGCCGTAATGGCAGTCAAGAGTTTCATCGTACTTGCCGGACGCATCAGCTGTCGTTCATTTCTCTGATAGATACAAGAGTCAGCAGACAGGTCCCAGACCATCAGTCCTACCTGTGATGTTTCGAACATCTTGCTCTCAAGGAGTTTATCAATACCCACCTTCACCGATTCGGGCCAAGGCAATTTCTGCGTCAGCGTATCCGCTGCCAGAGAGTCAACGAGTGTAGAGTCGGCAACATCCTCCTCATCAACCGTTTCTATTCCCTCATCTTCAATCACATTCTGGGCCTGCACCGGTACGGATATCCATACCATCATCAGCCCTACCATCATATATATTATCTTTTTCATCACAATCAGTTCACCTGAACTTAAAAGAAATTATTTATTCTTGATTCTCTCCATAAACGCCTCTTCATTATCCGGCTGAACGGTCACAATATTCTTATGCCCGTATTCGATGACCACACAATGATCCAAACCGAAGGAAGTTTTGACGATGTGTACATCAGTGACATCACAAAGCGGCACATTTCTGTTGGAAGAGAACCTGCCCTCATTGATAATGAGATATTCCATTTCCTCATCCAGGTCTATCGGTTTTACCATCTTGAAGGTATAGGTTGTATTCAGTATGCGCTCTATCATGCCCACGATGATGATAGCCACAAAGATGCCAATGATGGCCAGCTTGACCCAGAAGAAGTAGAGAGCCAGAATTGCGAACACCGCCACACCGATACGTGCCGTCAGCGTAAAGCGCTTATGAAAAGTTCTATCTGTCATAACTTTGATTTATTACCTTATAATAAAGTCGTTTTTGCGACCATTTGATAGTCTAAAAGACTATATAACCTTAAATTTCGCTGCAAAATTACAAAAAATCCCTCTCTTATTACTCATTTTAAAGATTAATTATTACTTTTGCAACGAATTAAGAATTAATTCTGAGAGAATGGGGCTGTTTTATAGATAAAAACACCTGTTCTTAAAATTGAAATTAGATAAGAATAAACTCAAATGGTTTATAAGTATGATTTTCTGATTATCGGCTCAGGAGTTGCCGGTATGAGTT
>ERZ1026862.612-NODE-612-length-23516-cov-5.549252_pt1 | contig 23516 bp, 18 predicted proteins | sample MGYA00380161_ERZ1026862 | MGnify/ENA primary metagenome ERZ1026862 (study PRJEB33269, sample SAMEA4719797) | human gut metagenome | biome: human-associated habitat; feature: organic feature; material: feces | place: Cameroon | collected 2013-10 ... | reverse complement strand
TTATGTAAAACCTATCAACGAACTTAACTTTAAATTTTTAGGCCACCGATTGCTAAAAGAAACTTTTATTTAGCAACAGGAGCTACCGCATCAGTTGGTACGGTGTTAAGCCAACCCATATGAATGAAGTAATCAGTCATTTCAGGGAGGAGGAACCAAGTACAAATAAGGCCAACCACGGTAAGTACAATAGCGTAAGGGAGTGCCATTAAAAGCATTCTACCGTATGACAATCTGATGAGCGGAGCCAAAGCAGAAGTCAAGAGGAAGAGGAATGCAGCCTGACCGTTAGGGGTGGCGACAGAAGGTAAGTTAGTACCAGCGTTTACGGCAATAGCTAAGTGGTTAAAGTGTTCATGGGAAAGAAGCCCCTGATTAAAGGCTTCCTTGATATTAGAAATATATACAGAAGCTACGAACACGTTGTCAGACACAGATGACAAAATACCGTTAGCAATGAAGAGGATAGGTAATTGGTTTTCCTTATCAGCTTCAAATACGAGGTTGATAATTGGCTTAAAGAGGTCTAAGTCAATGATAACGGCTACGATGGTAAAGAATACGCATAAAAGGGCGGTAAATGGCAAGCTTTCGGTAAAGGCGTGGCCGATTTCACCTTCTTTGTTAACCCCGGTGAAGGTGGTAGCAAGGATGATTACAGAAAGACCAACTAAGCCTACAGCTGCAATGTGGAAAGCTAAGCCGCAGATTAACCAAATACAAATTAAAGCTTGGAAAGCTAAAGATAACTTGTCGTTGATAGTGAAAGCTGCGCTCTGCTTTTCGCTAGTTTCCTTAAGGATGTTGTAAACCTTAGTCGGAATCTTAACACCAAAGCCAAAGATGTGGAGTCTTTCTACCATGATACAAGTGGTTAAACCACAGATAAGCACAGGGATAGAAACAGGAGCTACACGGAGTGCAAATTCAGCAAAATGCCAACCTGCAACTTCACCAATGATGAGGTTTTGAGGTTCACCAACGATGGTGCAAACGCCACCTAAAGCGGTACCAACACCTGCGTGCATAAGAAGTGAACGGAGGAATGCACGGAAGTTGTCGAGGTCGCGACGGTCGTCATCTTGTATCATGGAGTTATCATTTAAAGGAGTAGTCTTAGTAGTGATAACCTGGTGGTAAACAGTGTAGAAGCCAGTGCATACCGCGATGATAACAGCGAGCACAGTCAACGCATCTAGGAACGCAGAGAGGAATGCTGCTAGTACGCAGAAGATCAAAGATAGAAGCCATTTTTGTTTAACCTTAACCAAGATTTGGGTGAAGGTTAAAAGCAGAAGCTGTCTTACAAAGTGGATACCTGCAACCATGAACATCAAAAGAAGGATTACTTCAAGGTTGTTGAGTATTTCGTGTTTTAAGTGCTCTGGAGTGGTCATGCCAAGAATAAGAGCTTCAATAGCTAAGAGACCACCTGGAATCAATGGATAGCATTTAAGAGCCATCGCCAAAGTGAAAATGAATTCACCAACCAAACACCAACCTGCAAGCATTGGGTTGATCTGCAACAGGATTGGATTTATAACCAAACAGGCCAGCATGGTCCATTTGTACCAGACCGGAGCATCGCCCATAAAGTTTTGGGCAATGGCAATGATCGGGGATTTGTGCGCAGTGACGGAGGTCATGTTACATCCTCAAATGAAAATTACGCTACCAAAGTAGCAACTTAAAAAACAATCTCACGTATTATAGATGTTTTATAAAAAAAAGCAGTAAATCGTGCATAAATTAATAAGAAGGGGTAAAAATGCTCCATAAGTTTCTGAAATTACATACATACTACGGGGTTTTTTGCATGTTTTAAAGTCAGTCTAACTATTTTTAAGGCTAAGTTGGGCTGAAGCTCCAAAAACTAAAACCTCAAACCCCCAAAAACAACTTTACAGCCATCACAGCGATTAAAACCATCAAAACTCACTTTCTCACCACCAAAGCCAACTTAAAAGCGTTCCTTAAGCTCTTTTAAAGCAATAAAGCGTAAAATTTGGCAAGACTAAGCCAAAGTAAGGCAATCAATCTTAAAGAAGATAATTTATAATGTCTTGTAGCTATGACTTGGTAGCTCAGCTTTGGTAGCTGTAGCTTTAGTAGTTTTGACTTTGGTAATCCATTTTGTTGCAACCAAGTTAAAAAAGCTAAGTTTAAAAAGTAAGGGATAATTTTGAGGGTGGGATGCGTTTTTCGTTTTTAATCGCTATGGCCGTAACTTTAGGGCATGCTGCAATTATAGGAGTGCTTATGTTATGGTTAAGCCCACGCTCCTTAGGCCACCAAGCGCAAGAAGTTAAGCTTATAAATGCCAGCCTCATGACAAAAGTTCCTGGAGGGCAGGGTAAGGCGCTGCCTAAAACTACAAACCACCCTTCAAGCGAAGCTGCCAAACAAGCTTCAAACGAAGCTTTAGAACCCAAAGCTCCAAATTTAGAAGCGCTTGACATTACCACAAGTGATAACACCACCTCAAATTCTGCTTCGTCACCTGTTTTAACCGCTACCAACCCTAAAGATATAATCCAACCGAGGGTTTTAGAGCCCAAGGCTGTTCCAACTCAAGTAGTTACAAAAGCTAAGAGCGCCAAAAGTTCTGCAAAAATTTTACCCATCCCTTCAAAAGTTGATAAAACCTCAAGTACGTCACCAAACAAAGAGATAGCGAAAGAAAAAAAATCATCCCAAGTTAAAACAACAGCTAAGGTTAAAGAAAAATCTGAAGGTAAAAAAATTTCCCAGGCTCAAATTGCTCCCAAAACTCAAGTTCAAACACAAACCCAGGCTAAAACTAAAACAAATGCTAAAACTAAAGTAATAAACGAGGCGCAAACGCTACCTGTAAAACCAAATGCTGCAGCTGTTTCTGTGGTTCAGGCTCCTCAAAACCTTGAAAGCCCAAAGACGACCAAAACTGCTAGTTTGGCTAAAACTGCTAGTTCGGCCGCGATAACTAGTTCAGCTGAGGCCGCGCCAGCTTCAATAGATGCTGCGGGCTCAGGACCTCAAGGACCATTGCCGGAAGCTTTAGAAGGGGATTTAATTTTAAGTAGTAAAGGCCAATTGAGATATCCGCCACTATGCCAGCGCCGCGGGGTTAGTGGGCGCGTGTTGGTAGAACTTACCTTAGATGCAAAAGGAACTCCGGTTAAAGCTTTAGCTCTTACGGCGGTATCACGTTGTGAGGATTTTACGAAAGAAGCGCTTCGTTATGCCTTAAGCCGTAAATATACCTTGCCTCAAGGGCGATTCCCTAGGGGCGTACGTGTAAAGCTTGGAGTGAATTTTAAACTTCGTTAAAGCTAATCTAAAAATACTGGCTGAAATTTGGTTGAAACTTGGTTGAATACTGGTTAAAACTTCTGTTGAAGCTTGGTTAAAACTTAGTTGAGGCCAAGGATGGAGTTTGTGGTTGACAAGTTCTTGAAACTACGTCATACATTTACTTTGGATATATATGGTTGTATTGACAAAGTTTAGACCGATAGTTGATTATTGATAGGTTTGCAAGGTTTACTAGATTAGTTTTGGTGATAGTTTACTTAGCAATAATGTACGTGGCGTAAGGTACTCGGTTTGGGGTACTTGCTTTTGGTTAGTACTTGGTTTTAGTTAAGTACTTACTTTGGGTTACTTTTGGTAGTTAGCTTAATAATAGTTAATGGCGGCAAGCATTAGAGGCAGGAAATTTAAATGCAAAATAAATGCAAAGCGATTCTTGAAATTCTGAACAAGGTAATTCTCGATAAGAGTGACAAGCTAGAACTTGCTCTAACTTGTATTTTAGCGCGCGGGCATCTTTTAATTGAAGATTTGCCTGGAATGGGGAAAACTACCTTAGCTAAAGCTTTTTCTGAAGTTTTAGGGTTAGAATGTCGCCGTGTTCAGTTTACTGCCGATATGCTCCCAGGTGACTTAACAGGCTCCTCCATTTATAACGAAAAAACTAGAGAATTTGAGTTTCATCAAGGGCCTGTATTTACGAGCATGTTGTTAGCCGATGAAATTAACCGTGGTTCGCCACGCACTCAAAGTGCGCTCTTAGAAGTTATGGCGGAACACCAAGTTTCAGCCGATGCCGTAACGTATAAAATCCCAGAGCCTTTTTTTGTGATTGCAACTCAAAACCCACTTGATCAAGCCGGGACTTTCCCGCTACCTGAATCTCAGTTAGACCGTTTTATGATGCGTCTTGAATTAGGTTTTCCGTCACGCACTGAAGAAATGCGAATTTTACGCGGGGAAAATGTGCGTGCTATTACGCAACCTGTGTTAGCGTCACCACAAGAACTCATCACCATGCAAAACGAAGCGACTGAAGTTTTTGCGTCAGAACCGGTGCTTGAATACATCATGAACCTGTGTCTAGCTACCAGACAAGATCCGACGATCCCAAATCCATTGTCACCGCGGGCGTCACAAGCTTTATTAGCAGCTTCTAAAGCTTTAGCTTATGTTGATGGGCGTGATTTTGTGACAGCTAATGACGTGCAACGAGTCTTTGCCGCCGTGGCTGAACACCGTATTAGAAAGGGCGTGATTAGCTTAGGCTCAAATCCATGCAGCACCAAGATTTTAAGTCAGGTCAATCCTTTATCTTAAGCTAGAACTAAGCTAAGGTTTAGGTTTAGCTAGCCTAAGCCTTGTAAACTTAAAAAGCTGAGGCTTAAAAAGAGCAGTGGCTTATAGAGTGGAATAACTAAAATCATGCAGTGTATCGATGAAAGCACGATGCGAACTAGCATCCGTAATATCTACATTTTCCCGACTCGAGCCGGATGGCTCTTTTTGCTCGCCTTAGCTGTGATGTGGTTATTTGGCGTTAATTACGACAATAACCTCGTGCTTTTAACTGCGCTTTTTGGTGGGTCGGCCTTTATTTCCGCTTTATTTATAACGTGGTCTAATCTACGGGGGATTATAATTTTTCCGGAAGCAACTACGAGAGAAGTTAAAGCCGGAACCGGCGTGCCAGTATCGTTTACGATTGATACCGCTAACCGTAAGGTTTATGGCGTAAAAATTTGGTCCTCCTGCTCTGAAGCCACAACCCCAGTTGATTTGGCTCCAGGGGCCAGACTTAGTGTTATTTGCCAAGATGAAGGCCGTGGGATCTTTAGATTTCCTCGTTTTAAGGTTTATGCTGATTATCCATTAGGCTTAATGCGGGCTTCGTTTTATGTTGAAGCTAAAGAGGTAGTTACGGTTTGGCCGAAGACGACATCATGTGAATTTTTACCACAAAAAGATTTACGTGACGTGCTGAATTTACGGCCTAAAGATCAAGTGGTTCCTAGTGCCTCTTTAGGTCGGGGCTCAGATGAATTTTCTGGGTTACGCCAATATCGTGAAGGCGATCCATTAAATCTAGTAGATTGGAAACAACTAGCCCGTGGCCGTGGACTTATGGTGCGTGAATTTAGTCCTGATACGGCAACGAGTGTAGTGCTTACAGAAAACTCGGTTCGAGCTCAAGACTATGAAGATAAAATCAGCAAGCTTGCCTATGCGGTCGATACACTTGCCGCGTCAGGCGTACGGTTTGGGCTTGAGTTTGCCAGCTTAAATATTCTACCTAGTAGTGGCGAGAGTCAACGCGTCCGGATGCAAAAGGCTTTGGCGTTACTGCCTAAGGAGGAGCAATGATTTTATCGACTAGAGCTATGCTCCTAATGGGTTTGGTCTTTACGCTGGCCGTGTTATTTTTAGGGGCGCATTTATCATATTTAGCAGCGGCGGTCGCCATTGTCGCTGTAGGGCTTAGAATCTTATGGGCGTGGAATATAGTCCCACTTCCAGGCCGTAAATTAGTGCGGGCGTTGTCACTCGTAGGCTTTTTAACCGTCATTAGCTTTAAATTTTGGGGCGGTTCTTGGGGCAATGCGGCCGTAAGTTTATTGGTTCTAGGGTGCGCTTTAAAGTTTTTAGAGTTACATAGTCCGCGTGATGCTTCCGTATTAGGGACGACTATCTTTTTTTTAAGCGTCGTGCCTTTTATCTTCCATTACGAAATTTATATGGCTCTTTATTTAGCAGTGATGCCTATACTTTGCTTTTGGTATTTTATGGCCATCAATGCGGTGCGTACCTGGCGCCATGAGTTTAAAGTTTTACTGCGTATCGTATTACCAGCTTTGCCTTTAACCGTGCTAGTGTTTTTTGGAATGCCACGGCCAACGGGACTTTGGTCGCTACCGCAGTCAGTAACGGCGCTTGAAGTCGATGTTTCAGGGGTTAGTGGAGAATTTAGCCCAGGCGACGTTTCAGAAGTAGTTAAATCTGGGGAACTGGCTGTACGCGTAATCTTTACAGGGCCGATCCCTAATATTCGCTATTTTAAAGCGGTCACTTATGAACGCAATATTGGGGGCAAATGGTACCAAAGCCAAGAAAGTGAGAATTTTCAGCGGCGCCTAAGATACAGCTTTAAACCGGGCGATGAATATCCACGACCTCAAAGTCAAAGAGGGGCTCAAAAGTATCGCGTCATGGCAGAAGCTCGGGGTACGCCATTTATTCCTACCTTAGCTGGTAGCTATTCACCTGATCACGATGTTTTTTATCTAAATGGTGAGTACTATGTGGCGCGTGAACCTTTGCAAAGTCTTAAAGCGATAGATTTTGAGTATCCAAGTGTTGAAGCTGAGCGCGAACCAAGCGGGCGCTATCTACGCGAGCTCATGGGGATTTCCCGCCATGAAAATCCGCAAACTTGGCAACTCGTAACGGACCTTAAGAACCAAAATCCCGATGAAGAGTCTTTAGCTCGAGCCTTTATGGCCGTATTTGCCCAAGGGTATACCTACACTTTAACTCCGGGAAAATTTGGGGTAAACAGCACGGATGAACTCATCTTTACCAAAAAGCAGGGCTTTTGCGGTCATTACGCGCAAGCTTTAGCGGTAATGTTTAGAATGGCGCACATTCCTGCACGCATTGTTGGGGGCTATGCCGGAGGCAAAGTTAACGGCAACTACGTTATTTTACATGACTATGACGCCCATGCGTGGACGGAGGCTTATATTAATGGCCGGTGGGAACGCTTTGATGCCGTGCCACAGCTTACCTCTGGGCAGGTAGGAAGTGAGATTGAAGATATGCTACGCGCCGAATTTGAACCTAAGTTTAAGCTCACACAAATGCTTGCTTCTTGGTCTGAGTATCTTGATTACCACTGGAGTGTTTGGGTACTTAACTTCGACGAAACTTCGCGAGCCCAATTTTTTAAATCCGGTCGGGTGTTTATCGTCTTCGGTGGCGTGTTATTCTTAACGGGGGTGGTAATTTTATTGTGGTGGTGGCGTAGACGTCGCGCTTTACGCTTAGCGCCTGAAATTGAATTAGTTAATAAATTCTATCATGCAGCTGCCTTAAGTGGTCATGAGGTAAATTCGGGAGAAGAGCTTAAGAACTTTGTGGCGCGTTTAATCACAACATATAAGCTCGAAGGGACAAATAGCGCGACCGCGTGGCTTGAATTTGTGGCGCTTTTTGAAAAAATTCGCTATTCAAAGCATTCTGCTCGTGAACATGCATTATGGCGCCGTGAGTTAGTGACTAAGGCTAAGGCGGCAATTTTGGCGTGTAAGAGTTTGCCTAAAGAACCTGCGGATGATTAAAGCTTATTAAAAGTTTAAAGTCGGGGGGGGAGTCCTTGGAGGGCTTAAATTTTTAAGTCCATAGGTCCATAGAGAGGAGAGGTGGTGTAAGCCTAGCTTTAATGCTAGCTTTAAACCTAGGGGCAAATTAGCGCTAAAATGCTTGCAAACTTACTACTAGCAACAATTTGCAGTCAACAACAACTTGTGGCAAACAACATGTGGTTAACAAAAAAATTGCTAGCAATTATGTAATGGCGCCAGCAGATATAAACTTTTAAGCTAATAATTCGTAGCGTATAGATGGACTTAGGAGTCATTTACGCCAAGCTATGCAAAAATTGCATCGGTATTTGTGACCCAAGATGGCGTGAGGGGCGTAATTTAAATCATTTAGCGCGTAAGGTAGCAAAAATTTTTTCCCCTCTTGTTTATAATTGATTATGTTCTCAATATGTTAGTATGAGTCTAAGGTTTGGTAGTTCGATGGTAGCAACTTGCCCGTGAGCATTGAGGGTATAATGGCTTTTACAAAAGCAAACTTTATTATAAGGCGTGAGTTCATCCTAAGACTTAGGTTTCATTTGTTTACTAAAAGCTTTATTCAAAAGTGAACTTTTAGTGTAACGCAGGCTCATACTAATGGTTTTTAAAAAAGTGCATAAAGGAAATGAATTATGGAAATGATAAAGAAGTTTATTTTATCCTTTTGGATGCCTCATTCCAGAAAGTTTTGGGCGCTACTCCTTTTAGGGTTTGTGTTTTATGAAGCATGTGGGTTGTATTTTCAGTATGTGCTTGAGCTAAATCCATGCATTGAATGTGTGTACGAACGCGCTTGCTTTATGTTTTTTGGGGTGGCGGCCCTAGTTGGTCTCATAGCTCCACGTTTTATGATTAATAGAATTTTAGCTGCTTTGATTTGGGCCGTGTCTTCAATCTGGGGGTTGATTATCGCCATCGAGCATCGAGGCTTTGAAATAAGTTACCAAACAAAGGATCCGTTTGCTGATACTTGTGGTTTCTTTGCTAACTTCCCAGCTTGGTTTAAGCTTGATGAATGGTTACCTCAAGTCTTTGCGCCAACTGGTATTTGTGGTGATGCTAGCTGGGAGTTCCTAGGTTATACCATGGTGCAGTGGATCGAGTTAATCTTTGTTTGTAACGCCGTGGTTGCCGTGCTCTTTGTGTTGCTTTCATTAGTGCCACAGAGTATTTATGTAAAGTGGTGCAGTGCAGCGCGCATTCCAGTAATGCTTTAAGCCGGCTCTTAATTAAGGCCAGACTCAATTAAGTTTGATGCTAATTTATTTAAAAACTCTCTATACAGGTATAGGTCTCATTTGAGGCCTATATTTGTATATGGCATATGTCATAAGTCATGACGTTACGAAAGAAAAGAAGGAAAAACCGACATTTTCAGTTTGGCGAATTTCTACATTTTCAGTTTGGCACTAACAATAAAGCATTTCTTTCTTGTATCTGAGGTTAAACGACTTGTTCTAGAAACTAGTTTATACACTAATTGCAATTGTAGGTTGCGCCAAGCCAAATCGTCTCTAGCTGCATATCGATAAAGAGCAGTCTTTGATATTTTCTTATCACTAACTCAAGTTTCCCACATGGGAAACTTGAGCTTACTAGAGGAGGAATATTCCAGATCCCTTGATAATCTCAGATCTGACGGTAAGATCTCTAGATAAAGTAAGATCTGATAGGATAATGGGATAATGGTCACAGTAATCTATAAAAACAGAACTTAAAGTTTTAAATAACGAAAGTTAAAAAGATCATCTAATTTGAGATCATCTACTATGATAATCTCGGATCAACTTCATGATAACCAACACCTATAAAATCATGATCTCTGTATTTTGCTTCCAGCGTACCGCCATTCGCCAGAATATCGATTACCTCAAACAGCTTATCAAGATTTTTATTTTGCTTTTTGGCAAGCTTCAAATCCTTTTTAAACTGATTGGTAAACTGAATGTCGTATTTCATACGTTGAGAGCTGCCTTAAGCGCATCCATACTGGAATAACGCGGAGCAGAAGGATCCTTCATCATTTTTCTGCCTTCCTCAATGGCAGTGGCTGTAGTATCATTTGGTACTTCCAGTTTTAATTCAAAAGGAATACCATGCTCACGGATAGCGGTTCTCAGGAACATATTTACAGCAGTTGTCATATTCAGACCAAGTTCATTGAAGATTTCCTCCGCCTGGTCCTTGATTGCCTTGTCTATACGAATATTTAAATTAGTTGTTGCCATACAGAATACCTCCATTCAAGTAAAGTATACTCAAATATGCGTCTAATGTTAGCACATTGTCATTATATAAGGCGTATAAATTCTGCGAAAATGCTTCGAAATCCTTCTGGGTAGCGATCTGCGTATAGCCTTTGTGCTCATCATTGCTACTTTCTGCGTACATGTCATTCACCTTCCCGATCGTGAGTAAGTCAAAATTCTGGATGGAGATGCTGAGCTGTACGCAGCGGAGTAGAAACCGAAGATAGAGTCTTGTTAGACGAGACCTGCGGAAGCGGTGGATTTATGGCAGGGGTAAAAACAATAGTGAGGTGATATGGAGTGAACAAAGATCCGTTTAAGGAATATATCAAAGAATCCGAGCCCGCAAAGCGGGATAAAGGCTATGCATGGCATACGGCAATTGGCCTGCAGGCGGTTGACGGACTGAAGACATCTGAATATCTGTTGCATACTGCCGTCCGGAATATTGAGGGCGAGATTTCCTTTGAAGAGGCAAATGCGCTTTTGCAGACCTACTACGAGGAAAATCCCACTCGTGATGCGTCAGATCGTACTGAGGAGTCCGACAAGGTATCCGCACGGATTGCTGCGCTGCTTTCCGAGTGTGCCTTTAGTTTTACGCCGAATGAATACATCTCTATTCACAGAAAGCTGTTTACCGGTATCTATTCCCACGCCGGACGTATCAGGGATTACAACATCACGAAGAAGGAATGGGTCTTAAGTGACGCGACTGTACTCTACGGCAGCGCCACGGAGCTATGGGCAACATTGGACTATGCTTTTTCGGAGGAGAAGAAGTTCTCTTATAAGAACCTTTCGATGGATGAGATCATCCACCATCTTGCATTTTTTATTTCAAGATTGTGGCAGCTCCATGTTTTCGGTGAGGGTAATACCAGAACGACAGCGGTATTCTTTATTAAGTATCTGCCTACATTGGGCTTTGATGTGACAAACGATATTTTTGCGAAGAATGCGTGGTATTTTCGTAATTCACTGGTCAGGGCAAATTACAATGACCTGAAAAACGGCATTCACGAAACGACGGAGTTCCTTGAGGTATTCCTTCGCAATCTCCTGTTGAACGAGAATCATCCTCTTCATAACCGGATATTGCACATCAGCGGCACTTTTAAAGAACCGGAAAAAGTGAACATTGACTCTGAAAAAGTGAACATTGAAAATAAAAAAGTGAACATTGAAGAGGATTTTACAGCAAAGACCGCTTCGCATGTTCGCAAATTACAAGAGGCTTTAGGTAAAGAGATCGTATTCGGCAGATCGGATGTGCAGAGAGTGCTCGATCTGAAGCCGACAAGATGCACTGCCTTGCTGCGTGAAATGGCAGAGCACGGGATCATTGAGCCTGTGACCGGACACGGAAAAGGTAAGTATCGCTTCCGGCAGCCATAGAGTTGAGTGGATGGGGAATCGTGGGTATTTTGACTTATTCCCTCAGAGCTAAGTCTTGAGGCGATTGGAAAATCTGTGCACCTGTATTATATAGTAGGAACAAGCACATTGACCTGTTTTCAAGAACGAGCGCGGTCGAGAAAATGGCGATTTTGAGGTCAAAAAGGCTGTGGATATGTTTCCGAGAACGAACGGGCTGATTTTTTGTGGATTGGCCGATTATTTGACATCCATTTGGAGCAATCGAGCCATGTGGAGACCCTACCCCAGCTAGCTACAAAGTCTGAAAAAGCTTGAAGTAAGGATTTTTTCAAGCAAAAGTTTAGTGTTATCTAACGAGGGCACTTCGTCTTTATTTTAAATTTCGTTTTAAGAAATGGCTAGCGTGTGACTTGCTATAGGTTTTAAAGAACGCACCAAGAAATACTGATTTAGAGTTTAGAGGCGGATAGGGCTTGGGGACAGCACGCTCGGAAAAGTTCATGGTCTTAATGTAGTTAAAAAGTCTTCAAGCCATAACCGCCAGAGATTTATGCCAAAACACCAAAACTAGACGAGGTGTTTTGGCAATTATATCCCATAGGTTTTAAGTAAAAACTTTAGGCCTTGCGTCTTGGGTTGACCAAGCGAACTTTAGCCTAGTCTTAACCTTTTTCTCTATGTCTTGTTTAATTTTTTAAGCTTTTAAAAACCCAAAACTTTTAAATCATAAAGTACCTTTATAAAAAGCATAACCAAGACAATTATGATCACAGGTCTAACGAGGCAACTACCTTTGTGGATAAGTAAAGAAGCGCCGACATAATGACCTAGGATACTAAACACGGCCCCAGTGATGGCTAAAGGATAACAGATTTGGTCTTGGACAATAAATACTAGTAAGGCCGTAACGTTAGAAGTTAGGTTGGCAATCTTGGTATTACCGGCTGCGTGTTTGGCATCCATGTTAAGGTACATAGTCATAGCAATGATCAAAAATGTACCGGTGCCGGGACCATAAAAGCCATCGTAGAAACCAATGCAAAACACGATTATTACGAGTTTGGTCATCCACCAACGGTCTTTATTCACCATCAAGTTGACTGTTTTGACTGCTGGCTTGTTAAACATGAATAAAGCAATAAACGGCAAAATTCCAATTAATACGTATTTGAGAATATTAGGTGGCACTAAAAGGACAGTCTGACTACCGATAAAAGAGCCTAGAATGGTAATCAAAATAATTGGGATGAATAAGCCGGTATCACAAAAACCTCTCTTATAGTACCGGTAAGTAGAAACAGCGGTACCAATACTACTACTAAATTTATTGGAGGCAACGGCTGCGTGAGGGGGGAGACCTACCATAAGGTAAGCTGGTAGGGTGATAATACCTCCACCTCCACCGATGGCATCAACGCATGAACCCGTAAATACTAAAATGGCGAGTACTAGGTACATCCAAAGAGATAAATCTTCCATGTGATTATTCCTAAATATTTTTATAAACTTTAACCATATGTATGGTGATTGTTTAGTTGGTTTGGGATGTGTTAGCAGGTAAAGCTAGGCGTTTAAGTATTTAGGACTTACGCAGGCTATTATTTTAAATAAAAACGCCTTCTATAGGTTAATAGAAAGCGTTTCTAGCTAACAAAGGATCGTATTAGAGATCTTTGTTGTTATATAGATTGTAGTCAATCGCCTTTTCACGATGAGCCACAATAGTGGTACATACTGCATCGCCAGTTATATTAACGGCAGTACGCATCATATCAAGAATACGGTCAATCCCCATGATGATAGCAATGCCTTCGATTGGAAGATTAACTGACGCTAAAATCATGGTCAAGGTAACAAGACCAACACTTGGTACCCCAGCGGTCCCGATGGAAGCTATGGTAGCTGTGACAATTACAGTCCCATAATCCGCAATAGACAAATCAATGTTAAAAGCTTGAGCGATAAATACTACGGCTACACCTTGCATAATTGAGGTCCCATCCATATTGATGGTTGCCCCCAAAGGAATGGTAAACGCTGAGATTTTTTTAGAAACCCCAAGTTTACGCCCGAGAGTATCAATACTCATTGGGATGGTAGCATTTGAGGTGGCGGTTGAAAACGCAAACGCCATTACCGGCCAGAATTTTTTGAGGAACAACAATGGATTTAGTCTAGTGAAGATGATAAGCAGCAACATGTAGCCTAAGAAACATTGGATAAAGAGAGCTCCGCTGACGCTAAAGACGTATTTAAGTAGCGGGATAAAAGCCGAGATCCCGAGGTTAGCAAAGGTTTTTGCGACCAAGCAAAAGACCCCAATAGGAGCAAGTTTCATGACCATCATAGTCATATCCATCATTAAACCATTGCCTTGGGAAAATAATGATCCCAAAGTGTCGTAAGAGTTGCGCATTTGGGCCATCAAAATCCCAACGATTAGGGCAAAGAGAATGATAGGTAGCATGTCACCACTAGCCATTGAGCCGATAGGGTTCTTTGGAATCATGTTAAGAATGGTGTCGGCAAGCTTTACGTCTTTGGCGGTGGTAGGACCTGAAGTAGTCGATATTAAGCTTTGGTCAAGACCAATCCCTGGGTTGATTAAGTTCGCAATACAAAGGGCGATGATAATGGCCATAGCGGTGGTAAATAAATAAAAGCAGATGGTTTTAATACCAACGGTGCCTAGAGTTTTGCTGTCACCGATAGACATGGTGCCACAGACAATGGAGCAAAAAACTAAAGGTACAACTAACATTTGCATAAGGCGAATAAACCCATTGCCTACGACATAAAAAATGCCGTCAACTAAGATGTTGTTACGCAAATAAGCCATAGATGGGTCCTGCATGAAATTTTGAATGAGGATCCCGGTAAAAGCGCCTAAAAAAAGCGCTAAAAAGATTTTTGTTGTAAGTGATAGTGGTTGGGAATTACCTGACATGATTTGGCTCCGTTATTACCCCAATAAAGTTTTTTTAAGTTCATCTCGCCATGAAGCTAATGGAGCAAGGTGGGATAAACGCATCATCATGTTATCGAGAATTATTTTACTACCAGCATCAGAAGTGGCGTGTAGTTTAGAAAGATCGGCCCCGGTTAAAGTGATAATTTCTTTAACTAAATCGTAACGAGAACAAGCTCCACCGGTGGCTACAGTATGAAATACGCCATAGTGGTTGGAGAATAAAATGTTTTTAAGAATATCGATAATTTGTTTGGTACTAGTAGGTACGGCTTTTTCTAAAGTGGAAGCAAAAATTTCGTGGCCACATTTAATTTCATTTAAGATGTGGCTGACATAGCCGTAATCTTGATCATAGACCCAAGAAGAACGCAGGATAACAAATCTAGTCATGAAATTTTGGATTAATCGTTCACCGTTTAACTTTGATTTACCATAAACGGTATTGCTCATTGGGGTATCAAATTCGTTATAAACACCTTCAGGTTGGGCATTAAATACATCGTCAGTTGAGAAATGAATAAGTCTAGCGTTGGTACGTTGAGCTTGAATCGCTAGGTTGCCAGCACCAATGGTGTTTACTCGATAAGCTTCATCGGGTTCTTCATTACAGATGGTGTAATCGCTTAATGCGGCACAATTAATAATAAGTTGTGGCTGATAGAGATTAACAAAATGTTCAACTTCATTTTCATTTGAGATGTCGCATTCTGCTTTATCGGTTGTATAAAGTTCAAAAACTTCATTATTGGTACTTTGGTCCTTTAATTCCTCAAGCATGGGAATGATTTTTTGGGCCAATTGGCCCTTATCACCAGTAAGCCAAATAGTTTTCATAAAATCTGTCCTTATAGTTTTACGCTCATCGATAAAATAACAAAAATGTTTTTTAAAATAAAACGAAAGGAGTTTTTTTTAAAACAGGGAATAACTTTTTTTGTTTGTTGTGTAACACAAGCCATGTTTTATGAAACCAAAAGGGACCAACGCCTATTGGAGTTGTTCCCTTCTTAAAATTAAAGTTTAGGAGCTCTTTATTAGATATTGTTAGTTACGATGTCGCGGTTAAACACCTTTTCGCAATACTTGCACTTAAGCTGAATCTGACCGTTGTTATTCACAATCTTAAAGTTAGTCACAGCAGCTGGTTCAAAGTGGGTAATGCAGTTTGAGTTAGGGCAAGAAAAAATACCGGTAACTCTTTCTGGAAGACCAACTTGTCTCTTCTTGACTACCTTAAAGTTTTCGATAATGTTTACCGTAGCTTTGGGCGCAAAGAGGGCTAACTGGTTAGCTTGTTCTTCAGTGATAGAAACATTTTCAACTTTAATAATGTCTTTATGCCCAAAAGCCTTTGATGGAAGGTTAAAACCTACGGTAATACGATCCTGAGTTTCAAGGAAATGGAATAACTTGAGAATGTTCAAACCTTGGCCAGCAGGGATGTGGTCGATAACGGTACCTTGACGAATGGCTTCTACCTGGAGTTGAGATTTTTCAGTCATGGTTATACCTCTTCATTCAATACAAGTGAAAGCAATGCTTGACGGGCATAAACACCGTTAGCAGCTTGTTGGAAGTAGTAAGCGTATGGAGTGCCGTCTACATCCAAAGTGATTTCGTCAATACGTGGGAGCGGATGCAAAACTTTAAGGTTTGGTTTTGCTTCAGCCAAAGTATCTGCAGAAAGCACAAATTTTGCTCTTAAATGACGGTATTCAGTTTCGTCAAAGCGTTCCTTTTGGACACGAGTCATGTAGAGGATATCTACTTTAGGTACGATTTCTTCGATGGTATTAGCTACGTGGAACTCAATGTTATGTTCACGATATTCATCGAGAATGTATTCAGGCATAGCCAATGATTCAGGAGATACGAGATAGATCTTGGCGTTATAGTGGCATAGAGCTTGTGACAAGGAATGCACGGTACGGCCATATTTTAAATCACCAACAAAGGCGATAGAAATATTGTCTAAACGGCCTTGAGTTTCATAAATGGTGAACAAGTCTAAAAGAGTCTGAGATGGATGTTGGTTTGATCCGTCGCCAGCGTTAATTACTGGAACTGGGGAAACATCAGCTGCTAAGCGAGCAGCGCCTTCTCTATAGTGACGCATAACTAAAGCATCAGTGTAGGAAGTAATAATGCGGATGGAATCTGCTAAAGTTTCGCCTTTCTTAGCGAGCGAAGTATTACTTGCATCGGAAAAGCCGATCACATTGCCACCGAGACGTTGAATGGCGGTTTCAAATGATAGACGGGTTCGAGTTGAAGCCTCAAAGAAGCAACTAGCAATTAGTTTATTGCTGAGAAGATCTGTTCTTGGGTGTTCCTTGAGTTTCTGCGCAGTGTGAACGATTAATTCCAATTCTTCTTTGCTAAGCTCAGAGATTGAAATAATGTTCTTATGGTATAGAGGATTTGCCATCATCTTGTTCCTAAGTAAATTAAGAATGACCGCTGTACGGCCGCATGATAAGAGCAAAGCTAATGGATATTTGAGTTGTATCAGATTAGCGCTGCTATCTGAAAAGCATATTATAAGACCATATAGGAGTCTAAAAAAACAAAAAATGTACTTTTGCGCAAAAATAGGGGCAGATCTAGCCGTTTCTGCACACGCGTGTATGTAAAAATCAATTATGTTAGTAGGTTTAAATTTGAACAAAAAACAGACAAATTATAAAAAATTCAAAAAATTGCTTTACTTGCCTGTGTTTGTTGTTATAATACACCTACTTTCCTTTGCAGGGGCGTAGTTCTAATGGTAGAACAGCGGTCTCCAAAACCGACGGTTGTGAGTTCGAATCTTACCGCCCCTGCCATCTAAAACTTCTCCCCCTTAAATCCTTTTATTTTCCTCCTTTAAATATCTGATTTTAATTTTTGCTTTTAGTTTAATCTACTCTATTTGCTTTGTTTTTAAATAATTACTGGTGTGGTTTTTATTTCAAACGACGTAGGAGGCGACTATTTATGCCGGTATCAAAAGTCCACTCCGCATCAAAAATATGATGCATTAAAGCTGTTTTGCCATATTTGGAGAGTTTTATGGCATTAAAACGATTGCCTTGCTTTTTAAGCTCCATAATAGTATCGGCCGTTTCTTGTTTAATTCTTTGAGCGATAAAGTCGGAAATAACGACCATATCGGCATTTTTATAAAAGTTTGATTGCATGAGTTGCACAGCTTTAGTCATGCAAGGGTCAAAATCGGTTCCTCCTTTAAAGGACCGGCTTAAGAAAGCTACTAAATCGTCAAGCGTGTTGGCATTCGTAAGTTCAAAGGTTAATATCCCAGTAGAAAACATGATGACATAAGCGGCTCGGTTTTCTCGATAGGCAATTTGTAACAAAGCTAAACAAAGAGCCTTAGCCGCTTCTTCGGGGTAACCACTCATGGAACCTGAGGTATCAATAGCGACGATAAAAGGTCCTTTAGGTTCTATTAATTCGCCACTACGCGCGTGCATACTGTGCACTTCTCGGGGGGTTAAATCGATCCCGTTAAATTCGTAATTTAAGAGTTTATCTTCGGCAAACTTGCGGTAAAACTCAATTTCTGTTTCACATTCCCCAAGATACATGTATTCGGCTGGGAGCGTACGCATAAGATTGCTCCCAAGACGTAAGCCAGAGATGTTTTCAGGGGTATGTGAAATATTTTCAGGTTCTAGCCGAGTAAAAGTTTCTTCTTCTAAATGCTTAATTTTTTTAGTGGTGTTACTAGCGGCGCGTCCAAGTTCAGCCGCAATTTGCTGAAGCTCATGGTTACGCCCTAAGAACTGGGCATAATGTTTTAAGTGTCTTAGATCTTGTGGGATTAAACGTGAGCTTGATAAATCCCATAAGCGCCCGGGGCTACTTGGACGTAAGGTTTGTTCTACGATATTAGCGATTTTAAGGCGGCTTTTGAGGTCTCTTTCGATGCGTTCACGTTCGCTTTCCGCTAGGGTTAATTCCACATTTAAGAGATTATGACTTAAAGCTTCTTTCCATTTACGGAGAAACATTTTTTGTAATAGTTCGGCGGGGAGTTTGGCAGAGGTGTGCGCAAATTCTTGGGCTTCCTGAAAAAAATATGAAGTTTCAGGGATGCGACTAACGATGTTATTAAAGTTAGTTAAAAAGAAGTTTGGCTCTAACCGTTCAGTGTTGGCAAAAAATGTAGCTTCATCCCCAAGAGCTTTAGGGGCTTGCATTTGTTGAATATGTTCTTGGGTATTGGCCGCCATTACGGATAGATTTTTTTTGAAGAAGGATTTAAAGCTACCGCCTTCCGTTTGCAGTAGGGCGGCAGTTTCCGGAATGTCATTTAAGGAAGCAAAAATATCTTGCACGATGTCGGCGTCGTTAAAGGCAATTATTTTACCAACTTCATGAATGAGCATGGAGAACCATCCTTTCCGTTTCTGTTAATCAGCCAAGTGGCTAACACAGGTGGCAAGTTCGCTTAGTTTAGCTTCAAGCTCTTCTAGGCGATGGCGGGCATTTTGCGCGTTTTGGTCTAAAAGGCGCAAGCTTTCAGCGATCACTAGCTGAATTTCATCGTCTAAAAAGGCATGGTCGGCATTTTGGCGATAAGTACTGTGAATATGCACAATATCTTGGTCGATGTTTTCAAGCTTTTCTTGGAGCTCCGTTAAACGGTGTTCCCATTTGTTGTATTGCCAAGTAGGGATCCCACTCTTTTTAAGGAGGGTGAGCTGAATAAGTTTTCCATTTGAGCCTCGGGCAACCAAATTAGGGCTTGAGTCGGCTGCTAACGAAATTTCTACTAAAGGACCTTTGTCTAATCTGATATATACCGGTCCATCATGGCGGATCCACTTTTTTAACATTGAAGTTTCGATTTGGGCCCGTTCCGTTATCTCGTCAAGATTTTCAGGATTAAGGTGACATTCTTCTAAGAAGAAGATGTTTTGATTTCTTTGGTTCGGATCTAGATCGTTACGGGCAAAATCTATGGTGTATTTGTTGGCTAACTTAAATAAAGGGAAGCTTTTGGTGGTTAGATGAATCCCGATATCAGTTTGAATTTCACTAGCAATGCGATTAATAGTGGTAATAACTTGTTGAATGCGAGCATTCATGGCGTTTTGGCCAAAAAGTTTACCTGATGCGTAGCCTTCAATATTGTTGCGGATATGCGCTCTGGTGTGCAGATTTTGCCAAAGGCAATCTTTCAAGAGCAATAAATCCATCTTATTAATTTTGCTACGCCCGTTAAAGAAGGCACTAGCTCGGAGTAGGCGACAGGCTTTCTTCCAACGACGGTCAGAGATATACAGGGTTTTAGTGCCATCAAGGGTATTCATTTTCTGTTTAGTTTGGGCGTCGTTAGTGGCATTTGAACCATTTTCTGCTTGTTTTAAAGCTATGTCAGCAAATTTAGTTTTAAGTGAATACAAGTCATTAAAGACATCATCAGGTAATTCAACTTGATCTATGGCTTTTATCCATTGAGTATATTCAGTAGCGCTTATTTGAAGTTCTGGGCTAATTGGAGGTAATTCATTACTTCCTTTGAGCATGGTTTTAAAGTTGTCTTTGGAACTAATAGGGTCGAGCCACAGGCGAAGTAGCATACGGTCATAAAGGGCTTCAAGCCCACTATTAGCTTCAGGTAATTCATTAGAAGCGGTAATAAGCAAACGCATTGGAATGTCTTCTTCGCATTCCCCATTTCTAAATTTATGTTCGTTTATAACGGTTAAAAGCGTATTAAGAATCGCGGGACCAGATTTCCATATTTCATCGAGAAATACAATTTCAGCTTGTGGTAAATAGCCTTCGGTCAGACGGCGATAACGTCCTTCATCTTTAAGGGCAGAGATTGAAAGAGGACCAAAAACTTCTTCCGGAGTTGAAAAACGAGTCATCAAGTATTCAAAGCTTTTGACTTCAGAAAAAGCAGCGCTAATACGGCGAGCAATCATACTTTTTGCAATCCCAGGGGCTCCAAGCATAAAAACACTTTCGCCAGAGAGAGCGGCTAAAAGGCACAATCTGATTGTGTTCTTTCGTTCTAAAAGGCCGTCATTTAATTTATTAATGAGGCTTTTAATCCGTGATTTTAGTTCGGTAGCGGCCATATTGGTATTCTCGTTGCTCGTTGATAGGGCCATTGGTGGATGAGTATTGTGGGGTAAACTAATACTGTATATTGGACCAATGGGGCAATAATCTCTTTGAGGTAATTATATTACGATTGTAGGTAGTGGCAAATAATCGTTTAAACTAATCTTAATAATCACAAGGCTTTAGCTTAGTTCAGAAGGGATGTAGTGAAAATCTCCGGTGGATTTTTTGGCGGGAAGTTTTACTTAAAAGCTACAACTACAACTTTAGTCATTGCCACCTCTACTAACCATAGCGTCCCTTAAAAGTTACTTTGCTTTAAATAATCTTTGCGGAGAAGAAGGACAAAGGGCTTCCATGGTCTTAAAAGACCTTGGAGGCTTAATAGTAAGAAAATTTTTTCTTCTTTAAAAACAGTGGATTTTTTTTATCGCTTAAAGTCTTTAAGGACTTTAAAACAGAAGTACATTCAGGATAATTTGAACAGCCCCAAAAAATACCATTACGGCCATTTCTTTTAATGTAGTAACCATGACAATCCTCATGGCGACATAAAATTTCCGGAGGAATCAACCCTGGTGGAATCGGCATGTGTTCTTTTTTTAAGTTAAATTGCTTATAACTTAAAAGCTCAGAAACAAAAAGCGAATTGCGCTTTATAATCGTAAAGATTGAGGTGTGGCGTCGCGCTCTAGTGAGGGCGACATAGAACAATCTACGTTCTTCTGCATACGGAAAATCTTCCGGACTTGGTTCTACCAAACCTAAAAGATCGTCATCGGTAATTTGAGACGGAAAACCGAGCAATTCATCAGTTGCTCTTACTAAAATGACGTAATCAGCTTCAAGCCCCTTAGAGCTATGGACGGTCATAAAAGTACAAAATGGAGCTAAGGCGGAATCTTGGAAGATGTATTCCGCGTAGGTGATATCGCTTTTGTAACGCCCTAACAATAAAATAGAAATGTTTTGGCCTTGATTGCTATTTATGAGTTCTTGCGCTCTAAATTTAATGGCGTACTTAAGTTCCAGTTCGTTTTCTTGTTCATAGATGGCAATAGGTCGTTCTTTAGTTTCGTGCACAGAGTAGACTTTTTTGCGTAATTGACGTGGGTTTTTGGCCACGAAATTTGAGGCAATATCACACAGCCCTTGACTACATCTAAAGGTACATTCGAGTTTTAAGGTGTCATGAACGCCAAAGTATTTTTTAAACTCCGTCATCACCGAAAGTTCTGATCCCGAAAAACGGTTGATACTTTGCCAATCGTCGCCGACTGCAAAAATACGGGCACCACAATATTTGACTAGGTTTTGGATAAGACGAGCTCGAGCTCCACTAAAATCTTGGCATTCATCGATGAGAATGTGGGATAGAGGTAAAGTCCACTGATGTTCTTCAATGAGGCGTGAGGCTTCATTTAGCATGTCTTCATAATCTATAGCTTGACCTAGATAGTTGCGCCAAGCGGTTGAAGCTTGCTTAAAGACGAGGAAAAACAGGCGCTCGCGGATGCTATATTTAGTTGTTTTTGGGGTAAAGAGCAGTTGCTGCAAGTACTCCTGATCTTTAAGTGAGTTTTTAGAGTGCGTTAAAAAGGCTTTAAGCAAGCTTGCTAAGCGCCAAAACTTTGGTTTTTTACCTAGCTCCAAAGCTCGGGCGTTGATGGCGGCTAGTGGCTTAAGATATTGTACCTCGGTGGCAAAGCCGATTTTGCTGTAGTGATTTCTAATTATCTTTAATAACTTCAGATAGCCCGAGCCTTGAAATAATTCCAAATACGAAACCGTTCCTGCAAGGTGATAGCCTCTTTCAGCGTTAGTTGGTTTTTCTTTTTCCGGGTGTAAGATGATTTCTACATGGCCGGCTAAAGAGAGATAGCGATTTTGGTTATGGCCATCTTCGTGCGTGGCAACGTCAATTCCAGCTAAGCTTAATAAATGAACCGCCGTGCTTGTTAAGTATTCTTGGCGGGATGAGGTGCTCCGGCATCGAGCGGCACTTGAAGCAAATGCTTCAGAAAATGTGGCTAATAGAAGTCTAAAGGTAGCTTTCTTTAAATATAGTTGCTGTATGAACCGAGTAAATTGCTCTAAGCCATTGTCTTCATTATCGATCCCCGGAGCTAATAAGGGGGTGCGACCGGTGATTTGACGAATGATATCAAGCCCTAAAGCATGAAAGGTTTTAAACAACAGGGGTTGGCAATTAATACCTAGGTTGTTTAAACGAGATGTCGTTCTCGCTTGTAGTTCACGGACGGCTTTAGTGTTATAAGCTAAAGCTAAGATATATTTTTGTTTTTGAAAACCGAAGGCGCAAAGATACCCCATGCGGGCAACCATGGTTGAAGTTTTGCCGGACCCTGCGGCGGCATTTAACAATACGCGATCATTTAAATTAGTAACAGCGTTGATTTGTTCTTTGGTCAGTGGGCTTTTTTCGATTTGTTGAAAAAAAATAGGATTGCGCTCCACGATCCCTCGGACTTTCGTTTCATTAAATTTTTGGGCGAGTTCTTCCGCCTCTAATTGATAATCCATTACTGGGAGCAAAGATTGCGCCGTCATAGTGCGGTGTAAAAGCTCAATAATGTTAGGATCGCTTAAGAGGTTGTGTTTATCGGTTGGGCGTTTAGCGACGAGTTTTTTTAGTTGGTCTTTAACCCAAGGTAAAGTGATATAACCTTTAAATTGAAATTCTTGTTCTAGCTTGCCTACGACTTCTCGGTGCCAATTGGTGATAGCTATGACTAAGGCGCGTAAGCGCACTAAGATCCCAGTGTAGCGAACATATAGTTCCGTTACTCGTTTAAGCTCATGCGCTGACAAGCCACACAATAGATAAGTAGTCGTGACAGCAGACTTTGGGGGCTGCACTTCTAATTGTAATTGAGTGGGGTTGGTTGAAGATGGAGCTAAAGCCGTAATACTACGTAGTGGATAGGTGTATGACTCCTGCTTTGGGTTTGACAAAGTAAGCGCTTGGAGTGAAATATCAAGTTGCCACCCGTCTGTTAGGACAATGGCATTAGAAGGAACGCTCGTGGTAGTCATATTTGGTTAGGCGTGAAGTAGGGTAAAGCAAGAGCAATAAAATAAGGATTTTGTTTTATGGACTTTTATTATAACTTACATTTCGCACTTGAACATTGTTAATTTCGTCCCTCAGTACTTGAGCAT
>ERZ1026862.610-NODE-610-length-23556-cov-40.494660_pt1 | contig 23556 bp, 24 predicted proteins | sample MGYA00380161_ERZ1026862 | MGnify/ENA primary metagenome ERZ1026862 (study PRJEB33269, sample SAMEA4719797) | human gut metagenome | biome: human-associated habitat; feature: organic feature; material: feces | place: Cameroon | collected 2013-10 ... | reverse complement strand
CGATACCCACATACAGGTCACCATACCGTGATGCCTGCTGGAAAAACTCCACATGACCAGAATGTAGCAGGTCATAGCAACCGCTTACAAAAACTTTCTTTGTCATAAACTTTATGAAAAGTTAATGGTTTACAGTTAACAGTTAATATCAACCTGCTAACCGTAAACCATAATATGTTAATTGAAATTCGTAAACTATAAATTGCAACCAGCAATCTATAATCTATTAACTGTAAATTGTTAACTGTAAATTATAAACTATAAACTGCTATTCCCCCGGCGGTCCCATCCCGCACAATATGGCGAAGGGCTTTGATGCCCCGCCATCCTTAGAGCGTAGCGGTTCTGAGCACCGGAGGGCGGTTACATCCTTCCTTCTGAGGAGGAAGGCTTGGTGAGAGGTGGAGCTCTCCTTGCAGGAGAGACGGAGAGGTAGAAAAAACAGCACTAAGGGCGGTTACATCCTTCCTTTTGAGGGAAGAGAGGCTTGGTGAGAGATGTGGGGCCTTCTTTAACGGTAAGGAAGGTTTCTGTCCCCTACAAGGGGAACCGAAGGAGTCGTAAAGACTTTTATCTTATATATCCCAGCAAGTCAAGATACATCATCCTTGACTCCAAGTGTTCATCTTCAGGAATATGATTTGCTTCTTTCTCTAATTCTTCTGTTGAGTACAAGAATTTGAAGCCATTCTTTCCATAAAAACGTAATACATTTTTCCCAATAATTGCCCATCATAAAGACAAGCCTCCTGGTGAAAGGAATCATCAAGATCTTCATCACCACAGCTAAAAGAGTCAAGCTCTTCTTTTGTCGTAACTCGATAAAGAGAGCAATTACTTTGCAAAAGGACTCTTTCCTCCATGTGCTTTTAAATTAGCGGTTGAACGAACCAATATTTTCTCCACATCAGCAAATGACATTCGCAATGCCTTTCTTTGTGGATTGCGTTCATTTTCCTCAGCCTCACGAACAAATCGTTCAGCGGTCTCACCTGTCAGAACCGGAATACTTCTTATTTCTAATGCCATAACCTTTTATTTTAGATGATTAATATTATGTCACAAAAGTACACTTTTTCCCCGAAACTACCAAGAAAATAGCAATAATTCTGCAAGTTATCAGCAAATTAGTACAAAATTAACTATTAACTGTAAACTGCTATTTCCCGGCGGTCCCATCCCGCACAATATGGTGAAGGGCTTTGATGCCCCGCCAACCTTAGAGCGAAGCGGTTCTGAGCACCGGAGGGCGGTTGCATCCTTCCTTCTGAGGTTTCTGTCCTATGTGAGGGGGGAAATCAAAGAATATCTGATGTTGCTTCTCCACCCTATTCCTTCGTCATATTCCAAAGGAACAAGCTATTACCGATGATATATCTGCGCCACATACGCTTAGGCTCCTTGATCAAGCGATAGAGCCATTCCAAGCCATGGTCCTGCCACCAGATAGGTGCACGCTCCACGGTACCAGCGAAGAAGTCAAAGACAGCACCGATGGTACCTACGTGACAATGGATGTTCAACTCATTCCAATGAGAGTAGGTCCACTTCTCCTGCTTAGGAGCCGTCATGCCAATCCAGAGCAAATCCGGATTGGCAGCATTGATGGCATCAATGATAGCCTTGTTGTCCTCATCCGAGAACTCAGGCTTATACGGAGGCGAATAAGTCACCACCTTAAGATGAGGATACACCTCAGCAGCACGCTTCACAATCAAGTCGAGAACCTTCTGCGAACTACCCATAAACATCACAATCTTGGATTCTTCACTCTTCGTTCTTAACTCTTCACTTTCTCTTTCGAGTTTTTCCATCTCGAAAGAGAATAAATCCCAGCCAGCTATTCTTTCCTTAGGCTGACTCTTTGCCTTAATCCACTTGCACGCCTTCACGATGCTCACTCCATCCGGAATCAGCACATCACCATTAGTCAGAGCCTCAGCAAAAAGCTGATCCTTCTTTGCGGTGTTAAAAGAATGCGCATTTATTGTGTTAATGAGCAATTTGCCCTCTGGTAATGAGGCTAATTCCGCCTTACTACCCAAAATTGTTAATGTTTTTAGTCGAAACATAACTGTATTTGAATTTATTTTGTTATCATCGCAGCCATAAACAGTGGGTTCCATCAGAATCCCATCATTTCATAAACAAGAAACAACGGTTATGACATACGATATTAATACTATGAAGTATAAGCAGCTTACGAAAAACAACGTCAGCAACTCCTTGCGGCTCTTCAATCGCAAGGCATCAACATTGTGAAAATCGAAGCCTACGAATATGCTGATGCCTCTGGCATCAAACATCTGTTTTTCTATTTTGCAGAGGACAGCAGGAAAGCTATTCCCTACTTCATGCTAGATAGCGAAGTTTGGGAGAAGATACTGTTGTATATCATGAAAGAGTGACTTCTCTACTAACAATCCTAGAGACGAACAGTCTTTGAATTTTCACCCTTTGAGACAATCATTCAGAATATCAACCATCGACTCTTCAAACTTTTTGAGGGTGAACTTATCCTGGAACTTGCGATAACCATTTTCTCCCATACGTTCGGATTCCTGCGGATGCTCTATGAAGTATTCCAGTTTATCTGCAAGAGTATGGAAATCCTGCTTCTCTATCAGGAAGCCATTCTCTTTATCATCTATGATACCAGGGATACCACCCTCTGTTGTGGAAATGCAAGGCAGATGATGCTGCATGGCCTCCAACAATACCAGGGGGAAACACTCATTGTGATAGAAAGTAGGGAAAACAAAGACATCGGCAGCAGCCCAGAACTCATCCTTCTCCCTGCCATACTTGCCACCATGGGCAAAACAGACATCTTCCAAATGAGACTCAATCAAAGCACGCTTAAACATCTCTTCCGTTATATCACTCCATTTTCCTACAAAATGAAATTCTATAGGCAAATCCTTTTCATGCAGGATCTTTGCAGCTTCCACAATCGTCCACACCCCCTTCTCAGCAATCATATTGCTCAGAAAGAGTACATTCATCTTCTTATTTTTCATTCTTCTGGTATTCCGTTAGGACAAACAAACACATCTTCTCTTTTTACATACTTCATGACATCACTATATAAACATTCAGACAAGAGAATTACCTTAATTCCCTTAAAGAATCGCTGGTATAGGATATTATCCAAGAGCCTGTTTTGGCGAGTTGCAACACCCTTATTATGATAATGGACAACCACCTGATATCCCATCCGCTTAATCGTCTGCACAACGATATAGTCTTTATAGAAGGCACCGCCACAGGCATTTGGTGTTACATATACCAAGTCCGGTCTAATTGCCTTTAAACTCTTTCTTATTCTACGAAGCAGCATGACAAAATCAACTAACTTGCGGATTCCAACCTTACCAATATCTTGCAGATTCTTAGCCGTTGTCAGATTGATGTAATGCCCCTCTAACTTCTCTTTGATCAGCTTGCTGTCATGAATATATTGCCCCACCATTGCAGCTCCATGAACAGGAGGGGGCATGTGCATGATAAACAATATCTTTGGTTTCATGGATTTGTTATTTACTTTCGTCTTCATCAACATCTATATCCCAATAAGCACACAATGACTTCAGCTCATCATCGTCTTTATGGTTTTTTGCCAAAGCCGACAACTTATTTGTAAAGTCAGATGGATCGTCAGACTTCTTCAACACCTGTCTTACGACATCCTTATTGTCAGAAGCTATCTTTAAGATTTCAGAATCATCTAAGAATTCAGAACGAAGAATCTTGTTCAAAGAGTTTTTATCTTCTTCCAAATGCCCATACAAGAAAAGCCTGTTTGCAAAATATTTCAGTTTGGCTTTATCGACACAAGAGTTGTTAACAAAGATGTCCCTTACTTCCTTGAAGACTAAAGAACAATCATATCCCATATTCTTCAAAATGATGATTGCTTTTTCTGCCAACTCATTCGACATTGGAGAGTCAGAGTTTCCCAATGCATAATCACGCATATTTTCCTTAAATGCATCAACATAGAAAGCAAGCAAATTCGGGTGATAAACATATAACAGTTTGAAATTATAGTCATCAGAAACAATACTTTGTTTCCATGTTTCTTGATCAAGAGATTCAAGATATTTCTCAACCAATTCCAAGCAATGCTTTGAAATTTGTAGCTTAGGAGAAACTGTCATATCCTCTACGAGTTTTATTGACAATGAAGGAACATCAGACAATGTTACAGATGATATATATTCGCTCCAACCATTCCATCTTCCAAGAAGAACTTGCGAATCTAAATTCAAATTACGATATATATTATCATAATTTTCCAAAGATTTCTTTATATTCATCCTAGAAACACCATACTGGCTACTTATAGTCAGCAACTTTGCAATTTCTGTAACATACGGAACAGCATTAAAGTTTTCTAATTGTAACAACAAATCGCCATAGCTGATGTAATATTGTATACAACCAGCTACTTTCTCGATTTGTTTTTCTGTCAATGTGCCCACACTATTCTGTAGATAACTACGTATATTGCCATTTCCATTAGAATATCGAGAAATAGCCATGCTCAAAACATCTGGATACAACTCGTCATCCTTCGACAGAGCATTAAGCATATTGTAAATTTCATTATCATTAAGATAACCAGAAATTTCAATCGGTCTGTCTTCCACAACTATCTCTTTTAATCGATAAAGCAGTTTTGTCTCAATTTGAATATTCGAAGTGTTGGCTATAAACTGTTGTTTAATTTGTTCTTTATATTTTGGTATTTCAATGTCATTTTTCAGGAAAGGATAAAGCTTCATATTTGAAAGCTTATCTACGTCTAAATTTGCAAGGTATTCATCCAGACTATCATCATCTACAACAAAACCATATTCGTCAAAATCATCTTTCCGACTTTCTACTAACTGCAAGTATTGCTGTGGTGTAACTGTTGTCTTAAAAGACGATGTATATCGTTCCTCAACAGGGATGAATTCATGCAACTTATCTACACCATCTATGTAGTTTTGCAAATCAAAAGTTTCTGAGACATTTGCATGATATACAGTAAGCAAGTGCCTGTAATAATCATTTTTATCTGAAATATGTTTTAGCAAGATATAATGATATTCTTTGTATTCCTTATCTTGTGTTGCGCTTCCTGGGTTACTTTTTCGATATAACGCATCCCAAATTAAAGATACTTCATGGGAATGGTTATCTCCAAAATGTTTCTCCAATGCCAAAGTCGCATTCTCGATATTTGATACGCCAGTAATTGAATGGTTCAAGATTTCCCAATAATTAGCATTACCTTTCAATTGATTGAGAATTTTCACATCGTTATCATTGAGTTCTGCTGTAACTTCCCTTGTAAATACTACATCCATTGCTTTGTCCAAAGGGAGCTGATAATACAAGGAAGATATATTGCTTGCCATATTTTCATCATCAGCATACAAAAAACTCAATCCTTGCAAATATGTTGGATTCAAGATTTCTTCAAGAGGACTTTCTATAATTTTACTTCTTCCAAAGATATATAGTGCGATATATTTATCTTCTATGTTCTCATCACATAAATTGCGAATAGTGACAAACTGATTGATAAAAGCAATTATCTTGCGAGGACTTTGTTCCTTAGTCAGCATGTCATATATTTGCAAAACACTGTAATCTACATTGGAACCATTGCCGAAGGCATCTTTCCATCTATCTTTGAAATAATGCATCCAACCAGATAATATTGGAGGTGGAACGGCATAGACGATGTAAAACGTTTTATTGATAAAATCATCACCATATACAGTTATAGCATTATCCTTATCAGGACATTGACTTATCAGATTTTCAGAGTGAAAAGCATTGCGTATATGTAATCGGTCAAACGGAACAATGATTCTTATATTTGTATATTTTTCTTCAGAAAAACAAGAATGAATTGCAGACCAAAGTTCTTGCACTTTCTGCTTTGGCAATCGATCCATATTGTCGATTACCAAAACCAGAACTATGCCACCGTTTTGTTTCAGACTATTGTCTATTTCATGTATCCATTCTTTGAATTGTCTGCTTGAAGGTTCTTTCTCTGAAATTGTCTCGCACTTTGTTTCTTCTTTTATCTTGTCTTTATAAATCAAGAAAAATTCCGATATACATTTCTCCCATGTAAAATTCTGCTTGTACTTATCTCTCATCTTACCATAGTGGCGATACCCGAAGAAACCATAAGCCACCAAATAAGGTACTACCAAAATAGCAGACTTTAACCATTCTAATGGAACCAATGAAGCAAGATGTGTAACAAAAGGAGTCAATAGAATAGTAAACAAACTCACGATAGAGCCTATTCCAATTGCAGGAATAGTTTTCGTACTCGTTTGTTTCTTCTTTGCTAAAAGGTCCTCAAGACTTTCTTTCCAACTATTTTCATTCAAAATAGGCGCATGCCCCTTCACCAAGTCAGAAGTAAGTTCTTCAAGAATTGTTCTTCTCTGAAGGTCGGTTTGATGTCCCCAAGCATCATAAGTGAAAAAATGATATTTCTCTCCATTAGAACCAATAGAAAGTTCTTTTTGTATCATTCCCACAAGGTTGGATTTACCAGAACCCCATCCTCCATCTATGCCTATAATGGTACAATTGTCATCATTACGTATCTCATCGGAAATTTCCTTAGCCAATTTTCGATGAGCACCACCTTCAAATAAGTCGTCATTACAAGGGGACTTACTCAAAAGTTTACCTTTACTAAAATGTTCCATAGATTCACTTATTTTTATTATTCGAACATCTGAAGCTATATTCTAAATTCCCCTATTTCCTTTACGCTCTTCGCAGGATTCCCGACAATAATTGTATGGTCATCAAACTTACTGCCAGCAACGACACTTCTTGCGCCGATTACACAATTATCTGGTACATGCGCACCTTTTAGAATCATACATCCATTACCTATCCAAACATTGTCTTCAAAGACAATATCCTTGTCGGGGTTGATACGATTACCGCCCTCATCCATGATAAAGTGCGTATCGCTATCCATCACCAAGCAATCCCATGAGAACTGTATGTCATTACCAAATATGCTTTCGGCAACTTATAACTGAAGAAGTAGATATTGCAAAGTTGTTGCCCTACTCTAAAAGGGTACCCTTATAAGCTATGAGTTTCGAGCCTTTACCTATATGCGCTTCACCTTCAAATACCAACTTACCATCAATTCTCAAGACTGTTTTATCAGAGGGATTGCACTCATTACATTCATGAAATCCGATGCGAATCATAAAAGGTTTTATTTTTTCCATTTAAAATTACCCCCAGAAATCCGCAGCTTGGTGTCATAAGTTACCCATAAAGGAAGCTTTAGTGCGGTTTTGAATGAGAATAAACGGAAGTTGACATAAATTGTTTTTGGCAATGAAAATAGAATTTTAAAATAGTTCATTGTTCAATGCGTTTCTATACAAGTGTTCATACTCATTTTGCATCTTTTCCAGCGAAAAATGCTCTTTGGCATATTGGTATGCTTTGTCAGAGACATTCTGATAATCAACCGATTGTAATTTGTTCAGAAACAAATCCACAAAATCATCTACACGATTATCCACAACCTTCAATGGCCAATCTTCAGGAAGCGTCTCTTTCACCCCAGCACACCAATTCACGATTGTTGGCGTATGAGCCAAGGACGCCTCTATAGAAGTCAATACCAAGCCTTCATGATTTGAAGGCATAAACAAAAAGTCAAAAGAACCCATATACTGAGACAAGCCATATACTTTATCATATAAGGACGCACAATCCAGATTCCCTAATGAGTCCCTCACTTTTTGCTCCAACGAACCACTTCCTACGATATGGAAGTGGTAGCGAGCATCCTCCTTCAAAGCAGTAATGACCTCTATCAATTGATCTATTCCTTTTTGCGGCTCCAATCTTCCTGCGAATAGGACGTTTATTTTGCCTTTTACAAAATGAGGGAACGTCTTTTGACTTTCTTCTTTCACACCATTATAAATCAAAGGAATGCCTAGTTTTCCAAATGATTTTTCATAACAGAATCGAACTGATTTTGAAATAGCAATATTACACTTATGTTTCTGATAGAAACGTTCAACAATATGTCCTATCCCTTTCCAATCATTCCACAATTCCGTATTATGAATGGTCCTAACGTACTTAGGCTGAATCCAGAAAAACAACCATGATATTTTTCGGAAAATCCATAATGCTAAGTCTGGTATTTCGGTATGAGCATGGATGATATTAGGTCTATATTTCAAATAGACCTTTGAGAACCAAAAAGGAAATAATAAGATAGCCAGCTTACTATTGGAAATTGGTGAAGTATGATACTTAACCCCATACTCCTCCAACTCTTGTTTCATTTTTACAGAAAACTCAGAAGTTCCCTTTGAGACTTCAACCAAATGGTATTCAAAACCATTATTTGCAGACTCTGCTATATTTATAGCAACCCGCTCTGCACCACCGATATCCAAATGCGTGATAACATGAAAAACTTTCATTTTACATTATTGACTTTATTATATGTTGTAACTGTGACTCAAAACTAAACGGCATTTTAGACTTTCGGTCCCTTGTTGTTCCCAAATTTACTGTACGAGTAATCTTGTCTGATATATCATCAATTGAATTAGGATTACACAAATAACCATTTATTCCTTCTTTTATTAGACAAGCAGAACCTGCTAATGAAGATACGCAACAATTACAGCCAAACAGCAACGCTTCATTCGTTACTGCCCCAAAAGGTTCCAATTTACTTGGTAACACAAAAGCATCTGCCAAACAGTACCAAGCATATAATTCTAGTCCATTTTTTCTACCAACAAACTCCACGTTTACTTGTATCTGATTTGCTAAAGATTCCAACTCCAGTCTTTTTTCTCCATCACCAACAATAATAAGTTTAAATGGAAATTGCAATTTTGTACAAGCCTTTAATAAATTTTGAAGGTTCTTGTATTCTATCAGACGACCTACAAATAGAATTATTTTACAATTATCTTTATTATATTGCTCACAAAGTTTTTGAGCTATATTCAAAACCCTTTCTTTGCTTGTACCTATTTTGTTTTCATCCGCTATCAGTGGCATAAACAATCCTTTATGATAATGTTTTTGGTACCATTGAGTTGCACGATTATCCAACAATATTAATTCATCCAAAAATGGCAAACAGATTTTTCTAGATATTCCATGAAATCTAGAATATCCTGTATGCTCCAACATATGATAGCTATCATCGCATTGAGACACAATTTTATACTTATATTGATATAGTTTCTTCAACAAAATGACTTGTATTGTCAATATCGAAAATTCAGGAACAATAACTATTTGAGGCTTTGCTTGTTTTATGATTTTTCGCAAATTCCAAACCATTTGTCGATCTCCACCTAAACGTGTTATTTCAAGATAGTTCGGTGTAAAATTGCATTTCTTTTCCAACTCTTCTGTAGAGAAAAGCTGTCCTTTAAAGCCCTTTAACTGAAAATATATATCACAGTTCAAATGCTCATATAGATAATTATAATAATCCAAACGGTATGGTGCAAGCAAAACACCTAAGTAAAGATTTCTCATTGCCTTTTTGTATTATTTACCTGTTACTTTACCCAACATTCTTTTTAAGACTTCTTTGGCTACGATTTCACAATTATATTCTTTTTCTATCATCATCCTAGCTTTCTTCGACATAGAAGAATACATTTCTTTATCGTCCACCATGCGTTGCATAGCCTTAGCTACCCCCTCCACATCGTAAGCTTTAGCAGTTAATCCAATTCCTGCCCCCCCCAATATTAATCGGTGAAGCTTCATTGTAAGTAGCCAAGATTGAACATCCACAGGCCATAGAGTCTAAAATTTGAGTATATCCTACGCCAAATGGAACTTCTTCACAAATACTTACAGAACAATGTGCTTGATGCATTTCTGAAAACAAGTAAGCTAAGATTGAATTATATTCTGTTTTCAAATTATCCGTATAGACCACCTCTATGTTTGGGTCATGTATTGTATCTAAATAATCTGCATATTGAAATTTATTAAATCCCCACATTCTTCGGGAAAATATCTTTAATTTAGCTCCCTTAACCATAGCAAAAGCCTCACATAAGGTTTTAAAATCCCGATAAGCCTTACCTGTTGAAATAAAGGTAAACATAGGGGCTTTTTCTTTCTTCAAAGAATCAACAAAACGCAAATCTTCTCCCCATTTCAAATATTGGAGTTTTTCCGCCTTAACCAACCCTTCATTTATAGAGTCTGCAACATGGCTATCAGTTAGCATAAAGATTTTGTTAAAACCATTATACACCAAACGCTTATACAGATTAGTCAAAAATCCTTTAAATGAAAGATTTTTAGAACGGCTTATCACCGTATACTTCCAAACATACATAGGCACTCTAATAAGTCCTAAGCATGAAAAAATTGCTAACAATGAAATATCTACAGGATCTATCGTATAATATACACAGTCATATCTGTTTTTCAGTACTTTATACAACAAAAGCAAATTGATTTTAAATGTGCAAAATGGAGACATACTTTTCTTGTGATAATAATAATAATCAACCTTAACTTCTTCTCCTAATTGCATTTTTGCAACCTCTTCAAAATAATTGGAAGCAAACAATTGGCTTCCTGGAGCATCTTTAAAATTATCCAATACAGGACAAAATATACGTATCATATTTTAGTTATTTATAGCATTGTTAAGAAACTCTTCTGATTCAAGAATGAAACTTTCACGTTTTTTGTTAACATAATTCCAATCTATAGGCACATCCATTTGTTGTTTCAAACTCCCTTTAGTAACATCATAAATTCTGCTTTCTAACCCAAGTTTCTTCAATAAATTTAGATAGCGACAATTTTGATTGGCCATATCACCATTCTGAACAATCAACATAAATGGTCGCTGTAGATTGATAGAAAAAGCTACACCATGAAAAGAATTTGTAATTATATACTCTGCATTCAAAATGAGATTTATCCACTCCAATGGAGAAGGCTGAATCTCTTTGTAATCCTTTAATGCAGGTTCTGCATTCTGGATTCCAGTAACATAAAATGGTATTCCTTTCTCATAAACAAAAGAATCTATCGCCTCTTTCTCATATAATTCATTCTTTGGGAAAGGATTAACAAAATAGCCATACATATAGGAAGCATTCAGTTTTTTTATGGTAGGGTTTGATTGTATAATAGATTCATAATCCTCTTTTCTCAAAAGAAAAGAAGGATCTATAACATAACTTACAGTTTTATTCACTAAGTTTTCGCATAGTTTTACACCTTCCATTTCTCTAACAGATATGGCTTTATAACCTTTCAAATACCACCAAAGTAGAGGTCTCAAATATTTTGGCACATAATTTTTTCCAAAACTCACCGCATAAGATATTTTAGGAATATGCTTTGGAACAAAAGTCAAGAATCTATCAGGTGAATATCCGTTCCATACTTGGTCACTTCCCACAATAAACATATCAGCCTTAGGTGGATTTGCATATAATTCTTTTCTATCCAAATAATGTTCATCGGTTAAATGAATATACTTTTCAATAAATTCACTAAAGCCTTTTTGATTATGAAAAACTACATTATCTGTTTTGAAATAACTATGCAACAACTTTTCACGAAGCCATCGGTTGATTCCTTTTGGAGGACTTTTTATAGCCTCATATTTTAACCATCTCACGTCATGTCCCTGCTTTTCTAAATATGTTTGAAGTGCAAAATACTGCAACATGGAACCATAGTTATTAACTTTTAATACATAACTATATGAAGAAAGTATCACAATTTTCATCGCTTCATTATTTTATATAACTTAATTGGATTTATTCTTAATATTTTTACAATGAGGGCAAACATAATCAATTTAATTTTGCCTGATTGATAAAATATGTACAAGAAGTTTTTGTTTTTGTCAAGATACTCATAGACATCTTTTCTGGTATTTTCATCAATTTGTAATGCTAAATTCAATAATCCTAAAACATGGTCAGACATTAAATGACAAAATGCATTTTTATGTTCATGCTTAACCTCTTTCTGATAAAAATCAGTTAAGGTATCAAGCACAATCATATAATCGTAACAACGTTTAGGATTTACTGAATGCGTAATAGACCCTTCTCTCACAAGAATGTGATATAACGGCTTTGTTATAACATAAATCTTATGCGCTTTATACAACATACGTGGAGTGAGTTCACCATCTTCATGATACATACCCAACCTAAATTTGAAATTGTTGTCATCCCAAAATTTTCTTTGAACAATATAGAATTGAGCAGCAGTAGAATGGTCCTTACCACAAAACACACCTCCATCCATAAACCCCTCATATTGGTATCTTTTCACAATATTAGTAATATTTCCTATTTCCTGAAAATACTGCATTTGAGCTATAACCTCTGGAGTATACTTTTGTATCACATCAAGAACATAAGACAGGCTATCAGGTTCCAACCAATCATCAGAATCCACAAACCAGATGTATTCACCAGTTGTATGTTTTATCCCAAAATTTCGTGCAGAACTAAGCCCACCATTCGCCTTGGTAAAAATCTTTACATTGCGATGAGAACTTTCATATAGTTTTGAGCGCAATATATCTTCACTAGCATCCTTACTTCCATCCACAACAAACAAGATTTCTACATTTTCTTCTAAATGGTCTTGCAGAAGTATACTATCAACACATTTTCCTATAAAATGTTCGACATTGTACACAGGTATTATTATTGATAACTTTTTCATCTTATTCGAATTAATATAATTAATCTAAGCATTACAAATTTTACCTTCTTTGTTATTTTAAGATATGCCAAATCTTGTATTTTATATGACATTAGCAAATCCTTTAAATTCTTTTTCTGTTCTATAGACAAATATTTAATATAATGCAGATAAGGGAAAAGATATTCTTGCGCTATAAGACCTTTTGCTACAACTTTTTCCTTATTAATATTTCCAAAGTACTGTAATAAGGCTATATTATGAAAATCTACTATGACTTTTTTCTTCATATCATTTGCAATTACATTCATAGCAGAGTTTTCTCTCTTTATATATATATATTTACCTATTGGACTAAAATATACAGATTTTATACGATGAAAAAAAGAAAAAAAGAATAGAAAGTCTTCTCCAACTTTTAAGTTTTCATCAAATCTATTATCTTCAATAATTCGCCGATTTATAATTTTATCCCATAAAGCATTGTTACGTTTTTGAACATACCACTCATTTATACTTTTTTTGTCTAATATTGAAAATGAGGTAGAAAAGGTTTGAGCATTTCTTATTTGAGAGCCATTCTGAACACTAAATGGTTTAATTATAACATCACAAGATAATGCTTCTTTTTCCAAAGTCAAAAAATCAGAATCAATAATATCGTCAGAATCAATAAATGTTACAAAATTTCCTTTTGCTTCTTGTAATCCCAAATTTCTTGCAGAACTGACACCTCCATTGGATTTATGTAAAACTATTATACGAGAATCCTTAGTCGCAAATTCCTTGCAAATATCATAAGAATTATCATTACTTCCGTCATCTATCAATATTAATTCAAAGTTTTTATTTTTTTGTGCCAATAAACAATTTACAGTATCATGTAAATACCTAGAAGCATTATAAACTGGCATAATAACTGAGATAAGATTAGCTTTCATTTTTTATCAAGTAAGTATATAACGAATTTTCATTATCAGTAAAAACTCGTTGCTTCAATTTAAAAATCCCTGTATTCTGTTTTATTTTTTCAAACTCATCTTTATTAAAAGTTTCGAGCATCTTTTCCTTCATATAATACAATTCTTTGTTATTATAGGGAACATTGTCTATTAAAGTTTTTATAGCAGGAATATTTCTATATCCTAAAGCCATAAAATAATCAATCAAATAATAATCTACTAATCCCTTTTCCTTTTTATGATATTCCAGAAACATTCTATAGACAAAACTATTAACTGGATTTCCTTGTACACCTCCTTGACAAAAGCCAGTCCATTTATATCCACTCACAAAACGCTTATCATCTGGGATTTGTTGCTTGATTGTAAAATAGGCTAAATTCCAAGAGTCTAAATTAGATGTTAAGAAGATACTAGCGTCAAGCCAAATTCCTCCATGTTGAGCTAAAAGTGCATTCCGCAGTATATCACTAAAATGAGTATAAGAAATTTTTTCTTTTTCTAATTTCTCCCAAATATATGCAGGTAAAGAACAATATCTATTAATGTTCTCTTTATTTAAGATAACCAAAGGATGGTTACCCTTAAATTTTTGAACTTGTTTTATACAACTCTGTATTAAAGGGGGAGCAAATTGTTCTCCTTGAAACCAACACATCCAAATACAAGAATTCTGCCCCAAAACGTTTTGGGGAACTTTTGCCATCGCAAACTCTTCTATGATATAACCATAGCGTTTTTGCAAATAATTTAATATTGCTTCATGATATTTTGTTTTTCTTTCCGTTGAAGAAAAATGAATCATTGGGGAAACCCATATTCTACAACTATTAATAATACCAAATTGCCTAAAACGACATATCATCGTTTTTATTTTGCGAAATACTACCATCATATGCACTTATTGTTTTGTTATGAAATGTTTGAAGCCAAATATAATTTTGAACTTTTCAAATAAGCATTTTTATTGTCCTCAAATTTAGAATAATCTACTGCTGTTATAATATCAGGAACCCTAGTGATACATCTATCAGTCATTTTCAAATTTGATAACAGATTATAATATCGAACATCACTTGTTTGACCTGTTGCTACAGTATAGAAATCTTTCTTGAACAACATAGAAAAAACTGTTCCATGAAATGATACTGCCACAACATACGAAGCGTACCATATATAACCAAGAAATTCCATTGGACTGATGTTCTTTTCAGAAATATCAATTATGTCATATTGTCTTTCTAACGCAATTTTTTTTGCTACATTAAGAGCAATCTCTTTTGGACCTACGGCATATACCAATACATATTTTTTAGAAAACTTTGGTTTTTGTATTACTTCTTTGTAATCATTACTATTAAGAAGCAATGTTGGATCAGCAACTACATGCAAAGGCAAAGAAGTAAGTCCGCCTAAATACTTACACAAAGCATTTTCTCTCAGAGAAAATGCTGAAAAGTTCAGTAAAGCTTTTTTTAAAAGTGACAAATCATCATTGGAAAAAGGTTTGTTCTCAAAACTGATGGCATAAGCTATTTTTTTGCATTGCATACTCGTTTTAGAATTTCCCAAATATACAAAATCCAATTTTCCACCTGTTAATTTTGGATTCCAAATTTGATCACTACCATATATTAGACTATCATATTTTAAAACACCTTTACCAAAATAAGGTACAGACTTTACTAAATGTAATGAAGCAAAATCATTAAATAAAGAATTGCGATTTCTTCGATACTTTATTTTCAATAAATAATATAATAATCCTTTGGGATGTCTTAACCATGCAATAAAAGCATTCCAATTAAAAGTATTATAAATAATTTCAATATTCTTCTGTCTATAATCTACTATTTCGACTTCATGCCCCATTTTTTTTAAATAAGTTTGAAGCGCAAAACATTGTAAAACAGCTCCATAATTGTTAGCTCTGTGAAATGTTAATATTCCGACCTTCATAATTGTTCTTTTTTATTTTTGAAATCAAAGCAAGGATTATAGCCTGTGCTATAAAATTACCATCCCTAATAGTTTCTGCTGTAGTAACAGATATAAGAAGCATAAAAATAAGCCATACTGAAAAATATGGTGGAAGTTGCCAGCTAATTTTTATACCATAACATAAATAACTAACAATCCCTATTAATGCTAAAATACCAATCATCCATGACAAACCGATAATTCCCCAATCCACATAGAAAATACCTTGTGTTTTCAACATTTCTATCTTCTTACCGTATTGAGAATGGCGCTCAGGCATACCAGAACCTAATATATGCTCCGTAATATTCGCAAAATGTGATTCTGTAAAATATTTCCATTGCACAACCCTTATATAATCTTTATTAGAAAATGTCGAATTTTTATTTTCTTCTACTCGTAGATTAATCTTCTCTGCAATGACATTATTAAAAGATATAGCACTTAAAACAGCACCGATGATAAACAAGGACACAAATAGCCTTCGAACTCCTATTTTCATTTTAAGAAGGAGAATAAATATGCATAACCCACTCACAACAAGCATTGTTCTAAATGTCATTAAAAATATGCATAATACAGGAAGTATAAACCATATAAAATCAGATATTTTATGTTTTCTAATAACTCTATATAACGAATAAAACATCAAAAACCACATAAAACCACTACAAGCAATTCTCAAACGAGCAGTAGAGGCATCTTGCGACAAAGTAAACTCATCAACAAAGCCACCAACAACAATTCCATACTGTAAACATAAATATCTTATAACATACAAAACTGATGTTACTTTGCCTACAAGTATTGCCATTTCAAACAAGCTCTTACTTGTATATTTTCTCTTTATAAAGAAGAAGTAACATCCGATAGTTAAAACATTAAAACTCATACCTATGGAATCTACGATAGCTTGTCCTTCATAAATCAAACTAGATATAGCACTTAACGCAACACTTATATATATTGCAAGTACACATTTAGAAAATGTCTCGTTGCTTTTTATTTCGTGGAATGAAACTCCCAAGACAAACATAAGCATTATCATTTTCAATGTAAGGGAATAGGAAGCAAAGCCTATAAATGCACTTAATAATAAAATGACACTTAATATTTGTATTTTATTTTTCATTTTTATTTAAAGAATATTTTACACCTAATAGCTTAAAAACCTTCCTTATTACTTTATTGAAAAATACAATGATTTTAGAAAGTTTGTATCTCCATCCTTCTTCACCATATTTGTAGTAAACATATTCAAACCCTTTATTTTTATAGTCTTGTTCGAAAACATCTCTTTTGGGATGAAGCTCAGATGGTTGCTTTAAATTAGGCTGCAAACAATTTTCAATAGAAACTGGAAATACAAGCAATTTTGCTTTAGCAGACTCAAACAGTTTTTTGCCTTTTTCCGTATTGCACAATACTAAAGACAAACCTTTATTATCATCTCCAAACGGAGGATTATTTTTTTTATATCCCCAAAAATCCGCAATCGTTATATCACTTGGGCGTTTCGTATTTGCAAAATGACACTTTCCGCATGACTTACGGAACATGATATGCTTATAAAATAGAAATGTAAAGCTCATTTTGCCCCCCCCGTTTTTGAATTTAAACGTTTCATGGTGGGCTGCCCAACCATACTTTTGTTTATCTCTAAAGTTAACCCATACTATAGGCGAGCCTTGCTTCTTCTCCAGATAAGCGATATAATCTCGCCACATATATGGACTTGGAACGCCATGGCAAACGATGTCAACTAAGAAAAGTTTCTCTCTTAATCGCTTGCCAACATAAGAATTCAAGCCTGAAGTTTGGCAAGGTGTACCAGAGAATAACACCGTCAATCCATCGCGTAAATCTTTTTTAACCTGTCGGAACACACCGGTCATATCACTTTGCACATACTTACTACCTTTAAACTCATCACGTTCTTCTTTGGTCGTTGCACGTTTGTGAACCACGCGAAAATGATCAGTGTAACCAGCACCATAAACAACACCACCTTCTTCCAATATATAATCAGAAATGGCAATAAAAGCTGCACCGCTACGACTGGTTTCTACCTCATTCATATCCTTATGGCGAGCACCATAAGCCAATGGGGTTTCAAGATTCAAACTAGTATCATAATGATCATTAAAGGCACATACCTTCTCACACAAGCCACAATCCACGCACTTTTCCTTATCCACTTCGGGATATAAAAAGCCAAGCGCATCGGGCTTCATCGTTATAGCATCATGAGTGCATATACTGGCACACGCTGTACATCCACAACAGTCAGCTGGATTTTGTATTTCTATCATTTTATCAATTTATTTTTCTTGAAAAGATAATACTTGTCATTTCTTTATTTTTTGTGTTAACTTCTGAAGTTTGTTTCTAACAAAAGCTCGTTCCTTTTGATTGCAACCAATATAAAACTCCATAATTATTGTTGCCATCACTGCTACTAAAGAAGTCAAAATGAATGAGAGGAATGACTCTGGAATATTCATAGCCAAAAGGCATGGAGCTATCACTGAAAGAATTGTAACCACCAATATATTAAGATATACGTTTTTCATATATTTTATGGATGACAAGCCTATTAATCCACGCAAGAGATAAAGACGTGCTGCAAGACAGCACTGTGATATGCAAATTGCAACAATTAGCACACTTTCTGGCATACATCCAATACGCAAACAAATGTATGACAATGGCAAGTTCATCATTTGAAGTCCACCTACTATCAATTGGTAATTACGTATCTTGCCTGTGGCAAGCATTGCGGTAATCAAAGGATTAGATATAGACTCACACATGGCAAATACAAGCATCAATTGTACAAACAGCACAGCATGTTCTGGTACAAGTTTTAACCATAATACAAGTATATAATGCGTGTTGACAAGAATAGGCAAGGAAAGCAAAAGAAGCATATAGAAAGAAAGTCTTGCACCTTGATATATCAATGTCATCATATATTCTCGATCGCCAGAAGCATACGACTTGGTTATCTGAGGATTCAAAGCTGTCATGAAATTTGTAACAAAACCTGTCACAGCGTTATTTACTTGAATGGCAATGCCACGAGCCGCATTAACTGCGGGACCATTAAAAAGGTTTATTACAATGTTGCCTCCTTGGTCTCTAAGAATCGCAGAAGCTGCACCTACAAAGTTCCATCCTGCAAATCCAAACATTTGCTTCAAGATGTCCTTGTCCCAATGGAAATGATAAGTACATTCAGTAAAGTGTTTCTTGCAATAATGTCCGTAAGTAAATCGCACGACAACTGCCACTGCGCACATAAGGATAGCATAGAATATCAACTTGTCTATTGGTGATACCAATATCAAAAATGCAATAACCAACTTGCCCACTACCTCCAAAATGCTGATATAGGCAAACGCCGACATCTTCTCGTGCGCTATGATTGCCGCATTATACGGAACACTAATCAAATTGATGACAAAGGTTATAATGGAGAATTGCAGCACCCAGTTTGCTGCCGTCATTCTCGTCTCCGGTATGGTCATCTTGGCATTCAAGAACCATACACCCACCGACTCTATCAATACCACTATAATCAGCGACAACAGCAACTGTATCGTCACCGATGCCGAGAATATCTTATTGAGCTTGCTCTGGTCTCCCTTGCCTAATTCGTATGTGATAAACCTGCTGATGGCAGCCGACAACGACCCTGATATGACAGAGAACATTGCCACGACTCCACCCACTACATTATATATACCAAAGTCCTCCACTCCCAACGCATTCAGTATGACACGGCTCGTATATAACGACACCACCATCATAAAGAGCATACGGAAGTAAAGAAGCAATGTATTCTTCGCTATTCGTTTGTTATTATCTAATGTTTGAGTTGACATATTACAATTTTAAGAATTCATTTGTATCTATAGCTAATATGTGACCTTTCAATAAAGCATAACAACCCCAATCATCCGTAATTAATGCCCTATGGGGATGTTGCTGCAATAACATTACTGTATTTAAGAACAAAAGAGAAGTGTCTCCTTGTGCATTTTGGAAAGTCTCCTTTGGTAAAGGAACACTTTCATCCACACAAAAGTCTGATATGAAATTACGTAATGCTTCTATCCTGAGTTCCATATTTTGTTGGGCATCGTCAGCAAACTTATAAATTTTCCCTGCTGACTGAACTTGATGCATCAAAAGACTTGGATTGTACATGATGGTATTGCAGAAATTCTCTATAATAGCTTTTAAAAATTTAGAAATAATAAATTTTCTCCTATATGTTTTATTTGTCTGAAAATATTCTTCACTCAAGGTGATGAATGAAGACAAATCTAACACGAATTCAGTTTTATCATCTATACATTTAAATCTATCGGGAGAAGAATAAACTTTTGGTCTTGGGCTCAAAATAAAGCCTGAAAACAGCATATAATAAAAGCTTGGCACTATATCATCTACGCAAGCTGTTGTTAAAAGACATGGCTTTTGAATATAAGCATCTTTCATTCGTTCTTCTATGCTTTTATTAGAGCCTTTATCCTTTAAGAAATCAAGCAACTGCTGTAGTACTTCTTCTCCAGTTGCACCTTCTTTCATCTTAAAAGGGGTAAGTATCTTGTTTCCGCCATGTTCCATGACATCTGTCAACGCTCTATGCTCTATAGAGAAATATTTATCATAGATTGCAAGTATTTTTATCTTGCGTTTTTCCCCTGCTATATTGACTTCTATAATTTCATCTTTGCAATGGCCTATGAGCATTTTCCCCATTTCACTTTGATGTGAAACTATCCAGCAATGGCGGTTGTCTTGTTCGTCACTATAAAGTACACATTTCCCTTCTTCAACTTCATCATATTCCTTCCTTGCTATTTCCTGTAGCATAGGAATAGTTACAACCTGTGCATAATACAAGCTATCCAACACAGGATCGTTCATACGAATCGCATTGTTATACAAGATGTCTATGGCAACTTGTGGATAACCATTTGTGGCGAATATTTTGGAAACAAAGGCAACACTTTCTGGAGTTGAATATGAATAAGATGATACAATATCTACCAACTTCTCCAACTGTCTCTTGTCTGTCAATGCTTGTGTGTAAACATGATTGAGAATTATGTTCTCATTTTCAGGATGTTGATTGTATAAACGTTCTATAATTTTAGCAGCTTCATTAAAATCAGCTTGCATAATATACTGTGTATACGCCTCACAAAGGTCTTGCTCCGTGTCACCAAAGTCCTCATTTGTAGACATTCCTATCACAACCTCATTTTCCGAAATAGGATTAGACTGGATAGCCTGATACAAATCTTCTTCAAGAATGTCATCAAAACATTTGGCAATGTATCGTGAAGGAATTCTTTGCATAGCATTCATCGAACCATTATGGGCAGACTTGTTTATTATTCCGAGAAATAGAAGTTTATCTTCCTGTTTTCGGAAAAGTCCCATGCCAGAAGAACCTTTTTCTATTGTAATAGCTTTCGTATTACCGCCTTCTACAGAATCATGGATACGCCAATATGTACCACGATTATTTGTCGGAGAAAATTCTATATAGACCCCATCTTCCAAATCATGCGGAAAACCATAAGCCGCATAACAGTCATTGCTCTGATAATTGATATTGCCTGTTAATAAAACTTTAGTTGACGCTGAAATTTTATTTTGAGGCTGCTCGATCTTCAATATAGCCCAGTCTTGCACTTGGTCTACATCGCCAAGTCCTGTTATTGATAAATCAAATTCAGAGTTTTCTGTATAAACTGTGGCTGTCATTTTATGCCAATCTGCAGAAATTACCTCCTTACCATCCTCATCAATTTTGCTCATGCAGTGATAAGCTGTCAGAAGATAATATTGCCCATGACTTTGAATAATGGTGCCTGTGCCTTGCAAGCCCACACGTCCATCATCCATCATCCGGAGTATCTTTGCTGATATATATTGTAATGTAGTCTTCATATTGTAATTTTTGGTTTAGAATTATCCTCATATTCATCAACGATATTGAACATTGCCTTTTCTTCGGATGATAATACGCCTACAGTATGTGCTTCTATCTTGGATAGAGGGTAATTAAAATATAACGTCAGCTTTTTAGCCATTGGGCAACTTGAATACTTCCATATATAAGCTAATGTCATTCTGTCAGGATGAAAACCACCTCCTGTTCCCCCATTTGTCGTAAATAAGTATTTTTGACAATCTATCAACTCTAACAATTTCTTTCGTATATTAGCCTTGCTACCATGATGAGAAACTTTCATCAAATCTATATGCAATGGTTTTCCTAAAGTCGAATCACTCAGAATAAGTTTTTCCAACGATTTTGTTACCACTATTGGATCTGCATCACCCAAGAGTAGGATACATTTCCCTTCAGCACGCAACAAGAATGCTATAGAGGTTGAATTCATAAAAGAAGTTTTACTTTTGATAACTGATGTACTCAGTTCATCAAAAGACTTTTTCGAGTCTGCAAGAACATGAGCAAGCGACACTTCTGTATCCATGTCTGGCTCATCTTGCAGTCCATGCTCTTCTATATATTCCTCAAACTTCTTTTCCAAAGTTTCAAGAATTTTATTTGTTGGCGAAAGTATATCTATGCGATAGTCTTCCGTAATAACAGGAACGAACATGTCTGTTACATTGTCATCCCATTGACCTATAAATCCATGAGTTTTCAGTTTGTCTAAACAAGTTATAAGACTGAAGGCATTATCGTAAGATGTTGTATTTTCTTCGTCGTCATAATAAATAAGGTGTGCTCCATTTACCCAAACTTTTCCTATACGATTTGTATGATCGTTCTTATGACGTGAAAAATACTCTAATAATCCAGAAATATGGTCTTCATCATAATGAGTTAGAATCAGTAAATCTATATATTCTAAAGTGTCATAGATATCGGCTATGTCATCAGCAGTCGATGCAGGACCTCCATCTACAACTATGGTGTACTGTCTTACCTTAGCGAAAAACTTAATTATCAAAGCATCACCATGTGCTGCCTTCAGTGGATAAATATACATGACATCCTTATATTTATAGTATTACATATCTACAACCATTTCTTTACTTCGCCCTTTGCCAAAGTCATCATCCCAAGTCATCAATATAGTGTGATGGGGCTCATGAGAGAATTGTACATAAACTATATCAAAGCACTGTTGTGGTAGAAGTTTAGGAAAAGGCAAATAATTCTTATCCATAAACAGTTGAATATTAGCTTCTGTATCTGAAGTTATCTTAAATTTTACATTGTAAGCTATTGCTTTACCTCTATTATAAAATTTAAGTTTGTTGTTAGAACCTCTTGGCATCTCCACAACATTTACTTCAATATCTGCTTTCTTACATTCAGTCATTTCTTCATCATGTTTCTGAACCTGTTGTTGCTTCAACAACAAATCTAATTTTTTAGCCTTTCTGTCTGTCAAGAAAGATTTCACGAGAGCAATTAATGATAGTCCTACACTTGCCAAGGCTATCCAATTTGAGATTGTAAACTCTTCCATCTTATTTCAGTTTAAATCCTGCTTTCTTAAACATACTATTCAAGTCCTTTATTAAATCTTGTTGCACTTCTTGCTTCATATTTTCCATATTGGAACTTATGCTTTGTTGGTTTAACTCAACAATTTCATCATAACCTCCGTAGTAAATGCGGTTACATTTCTTGCAAGTAATCACACCGGTTTCCTCGTTCTTATCGAAAAAATCACCTGAACCACAAGTGGCACAGAGCAATTTTATCTGCTTATTGTAATTCTGTTTCATCTTCAAACTGTATTTAGTAATCCACTAGTGTCCACTAAAAACGATTAACAATCGTTGTAAGTGGTTGATATAC
>ERZ1026862.599-NODE-599-length-23686-cov-31.704160_pt1 | contig 23686 bp, 37 predicted proteins | sample MGYA00380161_ERZ1026862 | MGnify/ENA primary metagenome ERZ1026862 (study PRJEB33269, sample SAMEA4719797) | human gut metagenome | biome: human-associated habitat; feature: organic feature; material: feces | place: Cameroon | collected 2013-10 ... | reverse complement strand
CTTCCCAAGCCTGTGAGGCGGGTTCGACTCCCGTATCTCGCTCAAATACTGATAATCAGTCACTTACATAGTTTTTCGCCATTAAAAGCATAGTAAAATCAACCATTTTCACCCACAAAATAGGTACAAAATCGTGCATAATGTACGCCAATATGAGTAGTTTTGTGAGTAATATGTGAGTAAAATTGAGTTGTGAGTAGAAATTGTGAGTAAAATCTGTGAGTAAGTATGAATAGCATCAAGACATACGTTGAAGGAAAGTCTCTCAAGGTTTTCTTCATCATCAGTTATCATGGAAAGAGATTCCAGGTCTATACCGGTATCACGAGTACCGTCAAGTTCAGCGGGATGGTCTTCCCGAAGAGTGTTCCGAACGCAAGAGCCAAGACAGCGATGCTTGCGAGGCTGTTTGCGTCCGTGGAAGAATACATCTATATGAATAATGATCTTCCGGTAGCAAGGATGAAGGACGAAATCAAATCCATCATCAACGGAAGGACCGCATCGGTAGAGAAGAATATCCTCTACTACATCGATGAGTTCATCAAGACCAAAGCCAAGGACAGTACCAAGGAGATATTCCTCAGAACAAGGAAGAGGATTGAATCTTTTGACGAGCATGCGGACTTCGACAATATCGACAGGGACTGGCTCGAAAGGTTCCAGGCACATGAGCTTCTGAAAGGTCGAATGAGCGGCGGTATCGCCATCGACCTAAGGAATATTCGCACGGTGTTCAACTGGGCCATAGACAACGAGATTACTACCAAATATCCTTTCCGTAAGTTCTCCATCAAGACGGAGCGTCAGCAGTACCTGTACCTGAGCGCCGAGGAGATGAGAGAGTATCGTGACTTCCCGGTTGAGCCATTTATGGAGAAGTATCGTGACTTGTTTATGCTTGGGTTCTACCTGATAGGCATCAACCTATCCGACTTGCTAGAGCTCCCTGCTGACTGCATCAAGAAAGGCCGTATCCAGTACAAGCGCAACAAGACCGGCAGACTCTACGACATCAAGGTTGAGCCGGAAGCGATGGAGATCATCAAGAAGTATAAGGGAAAGGACCATCTTCTGTGCATCCTGGATGACGGAACGAAGGAATCAAGCTTCCGAAGAACGCTAGGAGATTACCTGAAGAGAATCGGACCTACAGAGATGAAGAAGAACAAGCGCGGCGCCCTGATCAAGAAGGAAATCAAGCCGCTTCACAAGGATATAGTATGGTACACGGCCAGAAGAAGCTGGGCTACCATAGCTGCGAGCATCGACATTCCGAAGGAGGTTATCGGTAAGGCTCTAGGTCATAGTGAGTGGGACTCATCCACGACTGACCTCTATATTCAGTTCGACAACAAGAAGATAGACGAGGCGAACCGAAAAGTCATCGACTCTCTGAACGGGAAGTAAAGAAAATCCCCACGCCATCTGCAAATGACGTGGGGCAAACCTATAACCTAATAATTGCTTATGACGAATAATTCAAAATTCTAAAGAGATGCCCGGCTCCGGGAGTGAGTCCGAACGCCGGGCGGAAGAGTGCTATTTGAATGTGTTAGTGCAAATATACGAACTTTTTCCGATATATGCAAGAAAACCGCTATTTTTTAGCGTATAATTTGTTAAGTTCCTTGGTAAGCTCAGAGATCTTATCTGAAATCTCGCTACCCTCCTTCTCTGCATGATTCATCGCATCCACAAGCTGTTTCGATGTTATCTTGCGCTTGCAGTAAAGCACCTTGGCGTGTTCACATTCAAATTGCGCATTTCTCTTCTTTACAAGAAGGCTGTAAAGGTCAATCATTTTTTGTCTCCAAGCACATCTCTGATTAGCAACGTCTAGCTCCTTCTCTGTGACGTTCCGTTTCCAGTTAGCTTCAGCCAGTTCCTTTTTCAGCTTCTCATTGCAGCGGAGGGTGTAGCAGACTTCGGTGATGAGGAAAGTCATTATAAAGACTTGAACAAACCCCTTCCAGAATCCCATATAAGCCTCCGCTACAGTGAGGCAGCTCCCGAGGATGATGCACACGACAAAGATGTCGATGCGGTCGAAAATCATTTTAAATCTTTCTTTCATAACATTCAAAAATTAGATGCCCGCCCCGAGCTGTAAGCAGGAGACGGGCACGGTGGATTACTTAGTTGTCATCATAATCTGAGGAACGTTTCCGTAAACGGGGAGACGGCCATCCCATTTCTCAATCCACATCTTTTTCAAGATAGCAGGAGTAAGGGAAGCTGTCTTGAGTTCGTTGGCCTCACGTTCAGCACGTGCCTGCACGAGCATCTTTTCCGCCTCTGCCTTCTTGACCGCAACCTCGTTGAGTGCTCTCTGTGCCTCCTGGATAGCCTTGTTCTTCTGATTAACGGCCTCCACGATGGAACTAGGATACTTCAAGCCTGACGTAAGCTGCTCTAGATGGAAGTGCTCCCTGGCGAGAGCCTTGCTGAGCTGAGCCTCGATGGCACGTTCAACCATATCCCTGTTGCTGACAATCTGATCAGTTGTGTACTTGTTGAGCTGAATGCGGAACGCATCCTTGACATAGTTGAAGAGCGTACCATTCACAATATCCTTAAGCTCCTTGCGGTACTTCTTGAACACTCTCGGCGCATTGCCGTCAACCATCTTCAGTGACACGGTAGGGTCCACGGTGAACTCTGAACCGTCCTTGGCGTTGATGGTAAACGCAGGGTAGTCGATGGTCTGGACGAACGTTGGGTACTCATAGACCTCCTCTGTGAAAGGATTGTACCACACACGGCCGGTAACGAGGCTAACGTCGTCAACGCCCTTGTCAGAACCGTAGAGGTTCACCAGGATACCCTCGGAACCTGCGTCGATACGCTCGCTGCAAGAAGTTAAGCACAGCGCTGAAAGAATCAGCGACAACATGAACACGAATTTAATCTTTTTCATATTTTTTCTTATTTTTGAATGTTAAACAATTTGTTGCGATGGAAGCGAGGATCCAGAACAGGAGGATGGCTACGCTTACGAGATTTGTCGCAGTGTCAGCCTTGCTTACTCCTTTGAGTCCAACATCTACGACCATGAGGGTTATTACAACCCACGCCACGAATGCGGCGATTTTCCATTTGATTTTCTTCATTGTATCTATTTTTTAACGATATTCTAGAAAAGCTCCTTGATTCTTCGGAAGTCCTCGCCCTCTGGAACCGGGCAGTCCTTCACCCACTCCATATCCTTCACCTTCCAGAGTGACAGGTCAATATCCTTTGGGAGAAGAGCCTTCATATCTGCGAAGAGGTTGAGACGGAGGGAGCAGTCTGGGTCAAAACAGTCGTTGAGCTCGCCATTTCTCTTCTGCTCAAGCATCTCGGCGTTGATGTCGATAAACTCTTCAACGTCCACCTCCTTGTGAGGCGTGAGGCAGATTCCGTCGAACTCGTAGCTGCAATCTCTGAGAATGTCAAAATCGAAGAATGCAGTATAGAGGTAGAACTTCGATTTAGGCAAGCCCATAGCATACTGAGCAGCTTGAATTCCCTCAACAAGCCATATTACATTTTGGCTGCTACCTGGCAGCATAGGTTCTCCACCCGTGATGCTAATCTCGTCGTAGTCCAGTCTGTCAACTACCGGAATCTTCTCGAAGTCGAACTGGTTGTTGCAGCACATAGGACACTTGTTGTGACACTTTGCAGTCACCAGCAATCTTAGTTTCTTGTTCATAATATCAATATTTTGTTTATGTATATAACACCTCTATACCCATAAGAAATATGGGATAGCCAAGCGAGCCGAACCTTATTTTTTATCAACTACAATATATAGAATATACCATAGTAGTTCGTACTCCTTGTAAAGCCAGCGTAAGTCTTCTGATACCCACAGAGCTTTGCTCGTTATGGTCGGCTTTCTCATTTCTGATATGGGCACCCGTCGTGAGGTGACACGTTGCGGGATTTACACAACCATAATGTAACTTACCTGACAGAGCAGTTTTATATATCGGTCGATAACTCCGAAGAGGACTGCACGGATTGAACCTCGTATGTCTTTGCTTGAAACTTTGAGATAGGGTAAAGAAAAACCCTATCCGCCGTCTGGGTCGCGCTCCAAACTTTGGATAGGGTATATCGTTGTAGTTGAGCTAGTCAACTTCTGATAATCTTATTTATTTGCTAGCGCGCGACTTCTAACAAGCACTGCAAATATACGGCGATTTTCTGTCCCTTGCAAAAGTCTGATTTTGCCATAAACTTGCATCATTCAAGTAAAAAGTAAAAACAAAACTCCCGAAGAAGCTGATTTGGCTAGGTGTTTGGGGTGAAGTAAAAACAGGGATTTGTGTCATTCATTAAAGTACCAAATATTTACATTAACTCTTTTTAAGAAAATAGTATGGCTTTTCCGTGTTTTTCGTGATGGATTTCAAAATCGGTTCACAGAACTGGTCTTAGAAAACAAAATAGCCGCCTATCAGAAATGTGATAAGCGGCTAGTTGTATTGCTATTTGTCTGTGTCGAAGCGAAGTCCCTGCTTTGCCTCCTCCAGGGAAGAGACATCCTTCTTCAGAAGGTAATGTATATGTCCGTCATAATTCAATTCGGTAACGAACTGCCATCCTCTCGCTGACATGTAGTTGAGAATGTCGGTGAGGTTGTTGAACTCAATCTTCTTGTTGTTCTCGTCACGAAGGGCTACGAGCTGCTTCTGCTCGCCCCATTCAAGATCCAGTCTAATCTTATTCGCAAGGTTGCGTGTACCGCTAATGGTGCAGTAGTAAGGATGCTTCTCCTGCGCGAATGATGATGCTGTTGCAAGGACAAACATCAACAGAAATAAAATCTTCTTCATGCTTATGCCTTATCCGTGTTGGCGAGGGCTTAATGATTATTACTCTTCCACACCATACCAAGACTTAGGGTCATAATTGATTTCTGCCTGACCTTTGTCATTGATGATAACCATTTCATTGCCTTCTGCATCAAGACACACACCACGCTCTTCGCCTGTAATGTCTTGCCATCCGTTACTCTCAATGATATCAGTTACATCGGTGGACCATTCATCGCGCTCGTTGATAAATTCAACCAACTGCTCTAATGTTCTAACTTCCATTTTCTTCATATTAATGACTTTACCGTGGTGTCGAGGGCTTAGATGATTATTAATTGATATGTTCGTCAATACACTGATCATAGATAGCATCTGCTAAAGACCAATCAGCCTTTGGATATTCTCCCCAGCCGGCTCCTTCGTTATTGTTGATGTACCATAACTCATTATCTTCTTTGACAGTAGCCACATGATACATATTGACACCAGTGAAAAATGAATCCTGGTTATGGACGTAACATACATCAAAGGAATTATCATCGTTTTCGCGATAACGATAACCTGTCTTGATCAACTCTTCTTCTAACATATTCTTCATAATTTTCCGCTTGACCGTGTTGCGGTAGGGCTTGGTTATTAATTGCAGGAGCCGAAGCTCCCTATTTTTGGCTAATCGGGGCCGTTTTAAAAATCCCCTCCTACCCTCACGGGCAAGAGAGGACGAAACATATTTTATTCACCGCCCGTATGGCCGATAGCGCAGCCCCATTTAATATGGAAATATCTTTGGCAGGGAGTATTGCTACTCCCCGGTTTTGGCTAATTGTCTTGCTTGCCTCCCTTGATGACCTCGAACACTCGGTGCTCCAGGTCTTTTGAAAGGAGGATGCCGTTCTCGTCGCAAGGCTGACCCTTGTCGTTGGTAAATACCAACTTTTCCTCTTCAGCGAAGATTCCGAAGATTCTCAGAATCGCATACGTAGTCTCAACAACGCTATCGCCTCTCTCCTCTGCTTCCTTGTAGCAGGTGATGGTGCTAGGGTTCAGATCCGTAGGGAAATCCTCGTAGTCATCCGCCTCGTCGAGGTAATCTCTGTTGAGGTCTTCCAGTGCCTCAATCATCTGAGTGTTTGAGGTAATCTCGCCAGTGAGTACCTTCTTGAGGGTTTCAACCTCCTTCTTCTCGTACTTCTTCTGACAATCGTAGGCCATGTTCTGCAACTCTTCTTCTGTAAATCCTTCTAACATAATTCTAAAAACTTAAATTGGTTAAACAATAGCAGGAGATGGCTACTGGCCACCTCCAGTTTTAGCTTAGTCCTCTCCGAGACCGTCATCGAGGTCTTTGTCATAGACTCCGAAGAGCTTGAGGGTGTTGCTGTCAATCTCGGTCTTTCCGACAATGTAGCGCATCGTCATCTGAATGTTCGGCTTTCCATTGCTGAAATGCCCCATCATAACGGCAATCTGCTTCAATGGCACACCCTTCTTTGAGAGATTCGTGGCGAACGAGCGTCTGCCGGTGTGAGAAGTGACGAAGCGGTACTTCTTGCCAGTTTCTTCCTTGCCGGCCTTGAACACCTTCGTATTCTCGCTGATACCGCAGTCACGGCAGATGTCACGGAGCGCCCGGTTGAACGTAATCTCGCTGATTTCTCCCGGCATAGGTTCTACGCCAGTGCCACCGACCAGGAACGGACGGAGCTTCTTGTGTAGAGGAACCCTAACCTCGGTCTTGGTCTTCTGGGCCACATAGACAAGGAAGTGACCGGTATCATCGATGTTCTCGGGAGTTATTCTCTGGCAGTCGCTGTAACGTGCGCCGCAGAGGCATTCCATCAGGAACATACGCTGTACGTATCTCTTCGTCTTTCCCCTTGGGTTGTACTTTATGATCCTGTTTATCTCCTCATCAGAGAGATAGACGGACTGGACCGGTACGGCCTTCGTTCTGAGTATCTTTCCGAACGTAGGGCTGTTAATCTCCTTCGTTGCATCGTTCTCACGTATCACCGCCTTGATGGTGGCGCATACGGTCTTTGCTGAGTTAGGAGCATAGTTCTCCTGGATCTTCTCGAAGAGGTCACGGAGATTGTCATCTGTGATGTCTTCCCATAATGGCTTGTGGCCCAACATCTCCTCGAACATTCTCACGACCTTGATGAACTTAGGGTATTTCCAGATGTACGCTCCGTAGAACGTGCTGTGTCTCCACGAATTGTCGTGGTAGTTGGAGAACCATCCCTGCTTGATAGCGAGCTTGTACTTCTCCTGCTGGACAGGGCTCAGAAGTCTCTCCCAGTCTCTTGTCTTGATTCTTATTTCTTCTGTCATAATTCTATTATTTTGGTTATTAGTGGCAAAGATACGAAAGTTTATAAAATAAACCATCATCTTTGCCGTTTTTAACGCTAAATTAACTTTCAAGCTCGCTGTTTAGCTCGTATGCAATACTGGCGAGCGACTCGAAATTCATCTCAAAATCTGTAGAGGAAACTCTCTTCGCCACTTTGTTGTAGGTTATTATACGGAGCGTGATAGCCGGGATAGCGGTATCCTCGTCGTTAATTTCAATGAGAACAGCTTCGAAGATTTTGTCGCTGCACATAACCGGATGCTTCAGTTCCTTTTTGAGGATTCCGTGCTCTCTCATTATCTCACGGATGGTGCATGCAAGCTCCATCTTTGCTGTTGAACGCAACTCATCAATCTTGTCTTTCAATACTTTTCTATCCATAATCTTAATTTTGGTTTAACTTGATGCCCGCCGTTTCCGGCAGGCTTGTTTGGCTTAGTCTTTTCTTTCGATATCAAGGCCCGTAAGCACGCCTTTCATATAGGCTAATGTCTCTTCCTTGCATTCCGATAGAAACTTCTGGCAGCCATCAATGATAACGCCGTACTTACCGCTCTGATAATTCTGTAGAGAGCACGAGTGGTAATGCTTTCCGGATTTCTCCTCGATTTCTCCTGCGAGTCGCTTCCCTTCGTCGGTCTCATTTGGACGGTTTTCTGGGTACTCATCGTAAAAATACTCGTGCCATAAATCTAGTAGCATATCCTTGCAATCCTCCATATCTTGCAAAATATCCGATAATTTGTATGGCGCGCCGTTAGCGCCATGCCCATCCTCGCCAATCCATTTACTGGCTTCCTCGTCAGGATCGAAGTCGCTATAATATTGATACAACTTATCCATGAAGTCAGACTTATTGCCATTCTCGAACCAAATTGTGGCGATGAAGTCTTGGTCTTGTGGGGAATACTTCTCTAACTCGACGCAAACCTCACCTCTTTCGTTAGGTGTATCGTCAACATTATAACTCCATCCTAAATCCTCTGCTAATTTTAAAAAATCATTCATATCTTTAAATTTAATTGGTTAATACTAGGAGCGTGAAACAAAATGTTCCACGCCTTGTTCGGCTCAAACCGGCAGAGACACGATGTATTCTTTCTTCTTTTTTCGTGTTCTGCTCTTCACAGTGAATCCACAAAAATCTCTCAGCCACCCGGCAGCATTGCCTATGAACGGCTCGTTCACCATAAGGATAGGACGAAGCATTCCACTCTTCTTCATGTACTGATAGTCTATGAAGTCGAACGAATCATCCGGGTCCTCACTCTTTTTTGCCCATATGCTCACGTCGAGATAGTCGATGAAGTCTCCCTCTGGCGGGTTATCCATCTCAATGAACCTCTTTGGAGTCAGGAGAATCGTTTCCTTTGCCTCATGTGTCATAAAGAAATTCTCTACAACCTCGTTGAACTTGTTCATGTCCATCTGTTTCTGGACAATGCCCTTCCTCTTCATGATGTCAGAAGCCTTGAGCATTTTTGTTCCTCTTCTTGCTGTTGCCATAATTCACAAAATTTTAAATGGTTAAACATAGTACCCTCCGAAGAGGGCTTTTGGCTAGTGCGCAAGGAATCCTACCGCCTGACCTTTCCCGATGGACCAGCATAGTCTGTCTTCCTTCAGGCACTCCGTACAGTTGCCTGTGCAGAGAAATGTGCCTTCAGGAGCAGATGTCCCGCTCTCGAAGATAGGATGTGCCTCAGGGAATCCGTGTCGGTTGTCCATCTTAAGACCAAGCCATCCGCTGAAGAGAATGTGCATATTCTCCGGAATGGTGTTACCCTCATCAAGGTACTCGTTGCATACGTCGAACATCTTGGTGAACGCCAGGAACTTGGTATCCTTGTGTTTGCGTGCAATCTCGCACATCTTGTCAAGATACCATTTGTCTTGTATATCACCGCCGATGTGGAATCGGAAGGCGCGAGGGAATCTGTAGTCGAGATACCCGTCAATCTCCTTGAAGTATCGCTCTGGATCCTCGTGGAGGATGGCAGAGTTGATGGCTCTCGTCTTGATGACCTCCTTGTAGATTAGGTCATTTCGCAGGTCATAGCAGCTCTTTGAGCAGATAGCGCAGTTACCGCAGTCCATGACCGGGATGAGCGATATGGATGGGATTGCTCCCAACTTGGTATTGCCATCGCTAATTTTGACGTGCAAATCGCTGACGTTCTCTACTGCATTCTCATAAGCTGCCTGCGCCTTTGACAGACGCTTCTTCATTCCTTCCTTACCTAATGTCCAGTAATTTCTACTCATAATTCTAATTAAATTGGTTAAACTTGTGGTACAAAAAACCGGCGTGTCTCACGACAGACCGGCTTGAACCATTTAAACAAAATCTAGTTATGATAAGGAGTCAGCCGCTGTTAACGACTGACATGTTTGGCTAATCTACGTCTTTTAGGACATTCCAGTTGAAAGTCACGATAGCCTCGTTGTCATCAAGTTCAAACGAGATGATGAGTTGCTGGCCTTTCCTCTGTTCATCGATGTACTGCTTGAATCTCGGGAATAAGGATGAGTGGATCATCTCAAATGCGTTTCCTGTAAGATTCTTTACGATTGTACTGGTGAATAAATCGAGGTCTTCGCAAGTTCGCAATATCTGAGGAATACATTTTGCCGTGACGACATTTTCCTTGATGGTTGCCATCACGGGGAGTCCGGCGATGAATCCGAGATACACATTTCCATTGAATGAATAGTTCTCGTCATCAAACATATTCTCTTTCCACCAGTCAAGCATAACATTCTTGTTATCTAGAGGTGCAGGAACAAGGGAATTCACATCGATTTTCTCTTTAATCTCTTTCATAATCATTCATTTTTGGTTAGACATAGAATCGGTTACCGAATCAGTAACCGACTTTTTGGCTAGAATGGCTCCCGGCTGGCGCCTTGCTGTAAAAGTTCGATCGGGAGAGCTTTAGCTCGAAGGATCTCCTCCAGTGAATGCACCGGAGGAGATCCTCTCGTTGCAGAAGCTAACGTAAAACATCTTTGCCGGGCCACCATACTACAAGCGGCGAACCTTACTACTTACTGGCGATTACCTTCTCGACCTTATCCTTATGCCACTCGTTAATCTTGCCCTGGATGTCGATATCGTTCTCTATAATGAGCTGCTTGAGAACACCGAGCATTCTCCAACCCTCTTCGTCGTAGATCTTGGCTTTGGACTCAAGCTCCTTCAACGAGTTGGTTTCTGACATCTTTCGTCCGTTTTTCCAGAATCTGGCTCCGTGGAACATAATGAGGTTTCTCATCGTGTAGTAAGAACCAGAGCCCTTATAGGCATTGATGAAGGCATCAGACTGCTTGGTGTCCCATGCGAGATGCTTGCGCTTCTTGTTGAACTCGTGAACAGCATCGTAGACTTCCTTGTAGGTATTGCTGTCATACATCTTGCGCGCAAGATTACCGAGAGGAGCATATACCTTCTTTTCCAAGTCTGCGACGAAGATATCCTCGTTCTGAAGACGTACGTAAGGATTACCCTTGCAGGTATGCTTGAATGTCTTCTTCTTTCCGTCCTTGTCTCTCTTCCAGATGAGGTTATCATCCACGTACTTGCGGAGCTTCTCGATGTAGTCGTATGCCATATCGGCAGCAACGAAACCTCCGAACCATCGGTTTCTTGCACCGACATTCTCGTGGTCTCCGTGTGCCGCCATCTTCATCTGAGCGTAGAGCTCATTTTCCAACATACGCCACTGATACTCGTAGCCCTTGTGCTGCAAAACCTGGTTGAATGACCAGTTCCATCCGTCCATCTTTCGGAGCATATGGAACATCTGGCTCGTCACCCAACGGCGGAAGAGCTTCCAGTTACTTACGTATCCACCCTCGACAATCTGCTTGCCTACCGCATCGATGGTCGCATCGTCCATATCGACAGGAACCGCTGCGCCATTCTCGATCTTGATAAGCTGATCGTCACCGAGAGGGAAGTACTTGCTCACGTCAACGCCTGCTGCCTTAAGAGCATCGATACGCATCTGCGCCTTGGTCTTCTTACCTGCATCAGCTGCATTAACCTCTACATTGTTAGCTACTACCTTAAGATTCTCACCAGTGATTGTTACAATCTGCTTCATAATTCTAATTATTTTAAATTGGTTACTAAAAATTTATTTAACTCTAGTGGATGAGGCCTACGCCCCACCCTTGTTTGGCTCAATCCAGTCTCTGAGGATAATCAGGTCCTTGTCGTTCTCTGAACACCAGAACCACGTTCCCCACTTGCTGTCCCACCAGAGGTTTCCCCTGAGCAGCTGAATCAGTACATACAGCTCCAGCTTGCATCTAGCCAGCTCGCGTCGCTCTCCGTACATCATATCTTCGTCTGAGAGCTCTTTCTCAGGCAAAGCCTTGAAGTAGTAGCGGCGATGTGATTCTGAACGCTCAGACGGTACAGAATGCTTGTATGCCGCATATCTCTGCTCGATGCCTACAAACACAACCTCGGGTGTAAGGTAAGGCGTGTCCTTCGGCTTGTCTTCCTCGGACATTACTACCTTTCCGTTCACTCTGCATGTTCTCTTCTGGAAGTTGATGGTGAACTTAGCACCATTCTCAACTTCATTGATAATCTCGTCGTATGTCATATTCTCAAATATTGGTTAATAGGAGTGCGCTCAGAGAATCTGTTGCGTAACTATATGCTTTTGATATATACAGTATTATAGTCCTGAGACTTCCTGGATATAATCCAGTGATTCTCAGGATGCTGAATACTGTATTTACAATTGATTCTCCTTGCGCACCATTCGGCTCGCAATAGCTATAGCATAGTCTCAGTAGAGTGTTGCATTCCTGTATCGTCTTGATTATTGCATGTATAAGAACGGGACGCGTACCGGGCAACCGCCAGGTTGTGTCCCGTTGTCACATTACATGCAACTGAATCTGTTCTACTCTTGGCTATGCGGACTGCAATTTCCGTGACTCATCTCTAGTACTTCGTTGCATTGGTGTATGTTCATGATTCGGTCCCGCGACTGGATACCTGTGCCTGCGTAGGTATAGGCCGGCACAGGAATTCCACCTTGCGGGATATTAAACCTCATACTCTTGATAAGTCGTGATGCAATTCACTTGGTTTTTGCAGGTACACTCATAGGTCTGTTGCCTTCCTCTATCTTTCCGATTGAGGGATCTTGCAATACGCGAGATTGCTGGTATTACCAGCCTTATCGCGTTGATACAGAGATCGCGACATAAAGAATTCCTCCTCGTGTACCTCGTTTGGCAATAACGTTGTCTTCATCTGAGAGCGTGACACGTAGCTATAACAGCTTGATTCGAGGGCTGTTGTAAGCCGCCGGAGTACCCGGAAGTGTTCCGGGGAGGCCGGCGGCATGGAAACAGCACTCATAAATTCACTCTCCTCTGAAGACTACCCTCGTGCTAGGGTGATTCCCTGACCGATGACTCGGCACAATACTATATGTTTCTGATTTGACACAGGATTCGCCAGAATAGATGATCCAGGACGTCGTAAGTAGTATACGACGACGTCCAGGATCAACTACTCTGGTTAAGAGACCTGTTGCATAAACTTCTGCCATCCATCAGGGAGTGGTGGTGTGCGCCACCGGTGGAAGTCATACGGACTGGCACATTTCTGTACTTCGTTGATGAGCTACGCCTTGTGCGTAGCCGTCGCTCAATCCGCCTCAAGTTGCAAACTTGCGAACTTGGGCGCATCGAGCGACGGATCGCGTTATAGAGGCGCGAGCCTGAATCTGTCCGTCCTTCTCACACGTCCGTGTGCTCGGTTACAGAGTCTGCCGGTCGAAAGATACTGCGCATAGCTATATCAGATTGATAATATCCTGGTGGAGAGAATCATAGGACCATCTCTGATTCGGAGATAGGTCCATGATCTTCGAGACCGGATGTTTAAAACATTCTTCTTCATTCCGGCAGTTCCTTGCGCTAGGATGCTTATCTACAGGGTATTCACCAATGTGTTGTACGCTGCCCTGCTGGTACGCAGGGCATTCTGAGCACAACCTATCGATAGATACCCCTTGATTTCGCTCTCTGTCTTTCCTCTGTTGGCTTTCACGTTCCTTCCTCTGCCTCGGTCTATACAACCTACAGTCTGAGTCTTCACGTAGCCGAGTCCACCGACCTTCTTCTTGCCTGTCTTGACCGCACGGATGCAGTCCATGACGAAGGTGTTGAGCTTGTCGATGTCCTCTTTCACGTTTATGACCGGAAGAACCTGAGTAGCCCAGGAGTAATCGCAGTACCCCTTGTAGAGATATCTGTTCACTGAATTGATGGCTTTAGTCATCGTGGTGTCACGCTTCTTTATCGTCCTCTTCTCAATCTCCTTCTGGAAGGTCTTGATACGTGTGGACGACAGAGAGATGCTGTGACCCTTGATGGAATATCCGAGGAACTTGAACCAGTGATTAGCATCAAGATACTCAACCTTCTTAGGGTTGAGCGTCATCTGCATCATCTCCAGCTCGCTCTTCATGATATCCATCGCTTTCTCATAGTCTTCACCTACGAACAGCGTATCGTCAGAATAGCGGACGTAATATCCGTTAAGGTTAGACAGCTTGTCGTCAAGGTGATAGAGAATGACGTCAGCCAGCCATGCAGCAACAGAACATCCCTGCTTGAGGGACTGATACTTCTCACAGAGGTTGTTGTCCTCATCGAAATAGATATCCGTGTGATAGTAGTCACGAATGACATCTATCAGCGCAGACTTTCCGTGTTTCTCCTCTACCTTGTCAAATGCCCAGTCGATGAAACGAATAGGCACGGAATCAAAGTACTTGGAGAAATCACCTTTCCATCCGATGATTTTTCCATCTGCCTTGTATATTATCCGAGACACATCTTGCACCACACGACCGCAGCCGATACCTTTCTGGTACGACGTACAGCGTGGATGCACCATCTCTGGCATCAGCTCGAACAGGAGGTCGTTTGCTATGCTTAGCAGGATTCTGTCTACAGGTTCATTCACATAGACGGTACGGAAATCTCCGTTGTCTTTCGGAATCTTAGCTGTGTGCGGCGGTATTATCTTGTAATTGCCGCTCTTGATCCTCTGATACATAGCCAGACGAGCCTCTGGTGTCGTAAGCTGATACATTACTGCTTTGTTCATGTCCTTGAATAAGCCTTTTTCTATAGCATACTGCCATCTGGCTTTCTCGAAGAACATTTCTAGGATTCTGTCTTCATTCATAATTCTTATGTTTTGGTTATTGTGCGCAGTACTTAACTGCGCTTTTTAGGCAATGTTACTTCATCGCAAGGGAAGCACTGGTCTATAGGCCACCAATATTCGTCATCAATTCCTGCGAATCCTTGTTCTTCCGAAACGGAAGTCACGATGTGCTCCTTTGATTGAGAATGTATGTCACAGTACACTCTCATTCCTACCTCGATTTTCTTCATATCTATAATGTTTTGGTTATTGGTAGGGAGATTGCTCTCCCCCGTTTGGCTAGTCGATGTGCTGATAAGTCTCGCCGTACTCTTTCTCATAATCTACGTAGTACTGCTGGTCTGGGTCAAGCTCCAGATTCTCGGTTACGAAGTTGTCTGAGTCGAGAATAATATCGCAGTTATCGTAGGCATTCTGTGTCTTCTTTACTGCCTCTTCCTCACTCTCAGCATCTACGCTGACAATCTTGTTTAAAGTCTCTGTGACTGATACGTAATATCTCTTCATAATTCTTGATGATTTGGTTATAGTGATAGCCCGAAGGCTATCTTTAGGCTAATGCATTCAATACTCTGTGGGCGTTATATGCGACAGGATTGTTGTATTTCATCTCCGCATAGATTCGCTTCTCACAAATCTCAATGCATCTCTCGTGTGCAATGTTCTCGGACAGAGCATCAAATTCAAGATGGGTACTGCCTGATGATGGCTTACCAACGCAATACTTGTGCCCGTCACGATAGCACACGATTCTTCTGTTCACACGATAGAGGGTTCTGCTGCCCTTCTGCGAAATTGTAATCTTTCCCATAATTCTATTTGATTGGTTATTGGTAGGTAGCCAAATGGCTACCATTTTAGGCTCTGTTCCATGCTTCCCACGCTTCTTCCGTATTCTTGGTGATTGCGTTGTTCCACAATCTCTCCTGATGACGGAAAATCTTCTGGAAAGCTTTTGGTGTTGTCCTCACGTCAACTCTCTTGCCGAGATAAGGTCTCCTGCGAAGACCTGGAATAAACTCGTCGTAGTCAACGATACATCTTATCATTCCGCTTTCTGTTGGCTTGCAGCTGATAAAACATCCGTACACTCCAGGATTCTCCTTTCTCATCCACTTAGGATAAGGAAAGTATATACTCCAGGCGTCAATATAGTCGCGGAACTTCTTCCTTGTGTCGTGATAAAGTCTTGCTTTCATAATTCTCTGTATTTTGGTTCATAGAAGGGGAGCATGCGAGCTCCCCTTGTTAGGCTGCATCTTTCGGCTGTAAGCCGTGTTCTTTGATAACCTCTTCGATGAGGTCATCAGCATCTTCGAAGTACTCTCCCCAGCAGGAATCAATCTGCTCCCAGTCGTAGGAGTCAGAAGTGTCTCCGTCATCGTACATTTTAGTGTAGTGACGCTTCTTTTCAAGGACAAATCCTTTTACGTCACCCCACATCCACATACCAATATCCTTGACTTCGCTCTCAAACAGCTCGATGGCACGATTCTTCCAGTTCTTGGTATTCGTATCCACCATCTTCTTGAAGCGCTCCTTGTCACAATAGGCAACACCTTCTACGTAGTCTCCCTGGCAGTATCCTGTGGAAGACCACTCGTATATCACGATTTCGTAAGCTATGTCATCAAGCAGCCAGATCAAGTCCACGTTGTTCATAGGCTCAATTATCTCTGCTCTCATGTCATAGTTCTTGATTTCGTCAGGAGTGAACTCTACCGAAGTCTTGTACGCCTCTCTGCTGTAGTAATAATCAAGTTCCCAAACATGAGAGCTTCTATCATACGATAATTTAGCAGAGCGGTGCTTGTTGCTCTTCAGATATTTTACAAGACGATTCTGCGGAACGTACATGTATACAAGCTCACGAAGAGCATCCTGCAAACTGTGGTTATTAGTGTCGTATTTTCTGTCGTATATTTCATCCCAGTTGCAGCCGTCACTTAATCTTCCACTACCACAACTGGTATACTCCCAAAGATACACACCTGCCAAATCCCATGCAGAGCAAGGCGATTCAGCATCCTCATCCTGGTAAATGGTGATTCTGTAATCACCGATTTCCTTCTTTGCAAATTCGTAACTCATATCTAATATCATTTAAATGGTTTAACATTGAATATCCCCATGCTAGGGGATATTGTTAGGCTTCCTCGTCATCTTCCACCATCATGGAGTGGATTTCTTCGAGCTCGTTACTAAAATTGTACTTGATATTGTACGTACCGAAGGCTTTGAAATACCACTCTTCAAGGTACGCTCTGTCCTTGTTAGCCTGCTCGCTGTCCTCTGCGGCATCCAAACGGGCAACCATCTGAGGATACAAATCATAGTAATCGTCGCCATCGTAGTCTGACGCCCACCAAACACCTGTAATGTGCTTAGGGTAATCCTCGTACAGATTTGCGAAATTGCCATTCATGTGCTGAGAATCCTTGTGGAGATATTTCTTCATCTCTTTGTTCACTTCAAGAGTGAAATCCAATGCCATAGCCTGGATATTCTTTTCGCATACGTCAGCGATATACTCTCTCAAATCGTCTGCATCATCGAAATTCTCCAGACATTCGTTGTAGAGATTCTCAATTACCTTGGCAAAGCTTTCCACACCGATATAATCTGCTACCTTCTCGATAACTTCACCCTCACAGTTCATAACATATCCCCAAATATTCTTTTCCATAATTCTATTATTTAAATGGTTCATAATGGTTCCCCACATTATCGTGGGGAGTTTTAGCTAATTATGGCGATATCGCCACATTTTCTGTAGAAATACTTGTACGCTTCAAGCTCATCTGTCCCAGGAACATCTGTAACCTCTAGTTTGCCGGTATCCTTATTCACCTCAGCTACTGAGAATGTATTGTCGTGCGTCCACTTGATGAGGTCCACACGCCAATAGGGATTCTCTACTGACTCAACGATTTCGCACTTCAGTAAATCGTCATTCAGGATTTTTTCTAAATCACTCATAATTCTGTAATCTTTGGTTAATAGGAATCCCAATTCCTGCTACAGAATTGGGAAATGTTTGGCTTAGAGCTTGTCGATATTCCAGTTCTCTAACAGAAACTCGTAGTCTCGATTACTCGTACACTGAGACTGTCTAATATCTCTCAGTTGTCTTACCTGCTCGTTGGTCGCGCCTTTCCAATGCGCCGCCCAACAGCATTTTTCTACAGAGCTTCCTACAAATACCACCTCCATACTATTTGAGGAGTGCCAGCTGTCACATTTGTATAAAATATAGATTTCTTTCATAAGGCGAATTAATTATAGTCACACATTATTTCTGTCTCACTGATAATTTCAGCACAATACTTGCAGCGATGGCACATTATGTAGCCTTTTGCCAGTAATTTGCTGAACTTCGGGTATGGGCATTTCTCACCCATACCGGCTCTAGTAATCTCAATTTTAATCATATTCAATCAGTATTGGTTAATAGAAATCCCCACCCGTGAGAGTGAGGATTGGTTTGGCTACGGCAGCTGGCTAGCCTTTGCCGCATTCTCGCAGTTGGTAGTCGTCGAGACTCCCTTCCACATCGTTCCAAAATGATCTACGCAAAGAATCCACAAGTCAAGCTTGTCTGAGTAAGAGAAGATCAGGTCAGGGAAATTCTTCTGCATCCATTCCTTGTCTTCACCGCTCATGTTAGTGAGGAACCACTGGAATATCTCGATTCCGTTCCTGCCGTCTTCGTCTTCATTTGCCCACTCTGGATACTCGATGTTCTCAATCACTGATTCGTCATTCTCTACAATCTCGTTACAGAGGATGAACGCACTTCTTAGCCAGTGTACGGCTGTGTAGTAATCCGTTATCATAATTCTAATATTTAGTTAATAATCGTACTCCCCAAGCGAATGGGGAGATTTTAGGCTAAAAAAATGTAGATAGCTTTAGTTCTTGCGCAAACTGCATACAACTGCCCACTCTTGCCACGAAGCAACATTCCGTTGCATCCATACACGCCGGAAGAATAGCCTACCTGACGATAGTCTTCCGGGATATCTCTACGACTTGAGCTGTTTGTTATATCCTTTGCAGCTCCTACCTTAACGAGTCTCTTCAACTCTTTCTGTGTCATTTTCTCCATAATTCACAAAATTTAAATGGTAATACATGGTAGAGGGCAGAAACCCTCATTTTTAGACTAAACAATTCATCTTTGACTCGTAAATAATGCCACGAAGGAACTCATCAATCTCACGCAGGGTTGCCTGCGTCGCACTTTGATAAGTTTTCTTAGTCACGTTGTTCCAGATACAGATGTCTACGGACGTATCGGAATCCTCGCCGTTCGGGAATAAGAGAACAAACTCCTCTTCCGTCATAACCTTGTATCCGTCCTCTCCGATCTTGTAACTAGGATCTCTGTCACTTCTCAGACAATACAGACGGTAAGATAGCTGCATGGACACGTCAAGCTCTCCAAGGCGGAGACACTTGATGAATCTTTTATCGCCTCCATCTGTCATTATGCCCACAGAGTTTTTGTGGAGGAATTTGAAGAGCCAGTCTGTCTTAACCTCGTGCTCATTACTAGCATCACCACGGAACATCTTGATTTCGCCAATGGTTGCATCATCAAGGTATTCGCTGTCTGTACGATTGACCAATACGAGATTGTCATCCGAATCCCACTCCTCATTGAGGTAGTTTCTCTTTATACAAATATTCATATTTCTCTTAAATTAAATGGTTTAACATTGTTTCTGTGCAGATAGACTGCACAGAATGTTTGGCTAGAATCTGCGTGGGCGCAGGTAAGCACTCTCGATCTCTCGGGCTTTCTTGTCCACTCTCGCAGTACGTCTGAAATACTCGCTCTTGTCGAGATTCTTACGCTTGCACTCCTCACTGATAACTGCCTTGTGGCTCGCTACGAGCCTTGCAAGGAATCTTCTGTCTCCGTCTGTCATAATTCTAATTTTGATTTGGTTAATAATGGATGCAGGACACAGGACGTGCCCCGCAGTTTTGACTACTTGTTGTCACACGAGATATGGCTAGGGCAGCAGAACGTCGTTCCGTTGTGTATGCCAAGAAAACAACAGCCTACACATTTATCTGTCACGACATCCCACGCACGCTCTATTCCGTGCCTATCCGTTACTCTTACTGTTTCCATAATTCTAATATGTTTTGGTTAATAGCAGGCAGCACATTATCGTACTGCCCAGTTCTGGCTAGAGATTGTACACCGGACTTTCTGAAGCACACAGAAGCGTAGGACCGGTGAGAATGGAGAATGCACAAGGGTCAAAACTCTCGATGTTCTTCATACTCTTGATTTTCTTCTGTACTACATCACGTATTGATGACAGATTTAATCTGCCGTCGATAGGCATGACAGAATCCATGCCCACCATTTCCACGATACTGAAATCATCTGTAAATCTCATGTTCACAAGGTCAAACTTGTTAATCTTGTGGTAAAATTGTATCCACTTGCTCATAATTCTACATTTTTGGTTTGTAGGAGAGGGAGAAATAACTCCCTCAAATTTAGCCTAAGTGTTTCACCATGTAGGCGACAAGTCTGCTAAACTCCTTGGAGAGCTCGTCGTTGTCGTGGTGTGAGTAGAAACAGAATATACCGCATTCGTCCTGGTCGATAGTCTTCAAGTCCTCCTTGTAATAGGTGGTCGAGACTCTAATCAATCCGTTGTCGTTGTTAATGCTAATGTCCACGGAAATACGCTTGTTATTCGTTGAGTCTCTCTGTACCTCCTGCACCATAGGGAGAATGACTTCTATCAAATACTTCGTGTTGTCTAATAATTCATACATAATTCTCTGATTTTATTGGTTTGACATAGTATGCCCAGGAAAATGCCTGAGCACATTTTTGGCTACTCGTACTTGTTGAGCATGAAAATCATAATAACGCCATCCCCGTTCTGGAGAGACTGGCACTTGTTCTCGTCATTCAATATGTTTTCACATATTCTCTCAAAGAACGGATACGGATCCTCAACGATACTTTTGTAATATACCGCCATGTATGTACCTGGAGTGAGAGGACGGGAATCCTCAGGATCTCCGCCGAATACGTCACACGCCTGTGTATCAATCAGAACACGACGTACAGAGAAATTGCCATCAACTTCCTGTGCATCCATTCCACGCAAGAGGTCTATAACCTCATTTTTGCTCAAATCTTGCTTTAATATTCTATCCATATTTCTCTAATAATTTGGTTAATAGAAGAGAGGAGCGGAAACTCCTCTCAGATTTGGCATAATTCAAAAATTTTGGTTTAAGAGGGGCAGTGTATTTTCGTTCCGTATTGGGCATGTGGCGCCATCACCACGTTAAATTGATTACTTTCTGAGACCTACGTACATAATCGTACTATCGGTGTGCTGCTGGTTGCCAAGCTCTAAAATCTCGTTAGCCTGAGCAGTCACAGTCTTTCTCAATATCTTGTTCGCTCTGTGACAATTCACGAGAGTAACTGATACCATACACAATGCAACACACACTACGGCAAACAATGCCACGAAAATTCTCTGTTTCATAATTCTGTAATTTAATTGGTTATATTATCGTACTGCCTGGATTTCTCCAAGCAGAATTTAGCCAAATGTTTCCAAGCACAATTTTCGTACTTTCCAAATCTCTCACGCTCCAGGCAGGACGAAATTCTCCAAGCGGAGCGTAGATCTCCACAGCTCGCGGAAATACCACTTGCCCTTTTTCGTACTGCCCCAAATGTATGCAAGCAGGATTCCGTAAAGAATTCCAAGCACATTCAGGAGAATTATCGTACTTGCCAAGCACAAGAATGCCGGCACACTCTGAAAAAGTCCAAGCACAATTATCGTACTTGAATAAATTATTTGTCTTGTTTTCATAATCTATATGTTTTGGTAATTGTTCCGTAGCCACACACGACAATTATCGTACTGGCTACGGATTTTTAGGCTCACAACACGCAGAATAATGTAAGCACACCATTCGACAAAGATCCGAATTCTACGTGACTTAAAATCTCCTGAGCATCTGCAATGATACTCTCTACCTCTTTCATATCGAGGCATTTAATTCTCATCGTACTCATAATTCTGTAATTTTGGTTATTGTTCCCTACAAACGTAGGGAGATTAGGCTTGCGTGAGAATCTCGTTGACCAGTCTCAGAAGAAAACGCTCATCCAGGGAACAGGCGTGCATAACAGGTGAGAATCTTCTGTCTGTATGGAATTCAAGCTGCATCCTGTCGTATGTATTCACATATAACACAGCGCTTCCCATACCGGACTGCAAATCTGTTGCAACCACATTCTCAGAAGAGGTGTATTTCTTGATTCCGAATCTCTTCTGCAACTGCTCATTTATCTTTCTCTCTAAAATAATTCTTTCCATAATTCTAATTAAATTGGTTGATAATTGTAGAGCGGAGATTTCTCCCCGCCCCGGTTTTATTTAGCCATAGGAAGTAATATCCGTGCCTTTTTCCTCTGTATTGTCTTTTCCTAACATCCGGATATTACACCTCCCGCTACGTCATTCACATGATGTCGCTCTGTTTTTCTGCAAGCCTTTTCACAGGCTACACGGATACAGGTAAACCGCTTTCAGAAAGTGTGTTTTATACTCGCCAACCCACACTTAAAAAGTTCTGGGCGAATATGATGTGCAGAATATCTCTGCAACGTGAACCACTACACGTGCCATCCAACACGTAGCTTTTTGGATATCTCGTATCCCTTTGTGCCGCAGCTAACGGCATAGAATATGAATTATGATTTCTTTCTCTAAACTCTCATCTCGCTAGATGATACAAATCCCCTAGCCGTCGTGCCGTCTCATCTCATTCGACGCTCACGCCAGGAATTTTTGCGTATCTCTCGGATGGATGTCTCTGAGTAACACGTTACTCTCTCCCATCTCGGTGTGCCTCTCGCACTCTCGATTTACTGAGATACTTCTCTAGAATTTTGGCAATTAGTCCCCTGAGGGAGAATAAATTCTCTCTCTGGAATAAGCCCACACACCACGACAAGGTTTACCAAACGTGTGGGAAAAATAAGGATACGGTGACCCGCTCCAAGTTGAAAAACCTGGAGTAAAATATCCTACTGGCTACCTGTCAGACAGCCAGCGGGATCCTCATATAGTATGTAGGGTGTGTGCCCTACATACTATATATGAAATCTATCTCATTATCAGATAGCCCAAAGATATTACAAAGGTTTTCAAAAACCATACCTTTTGACTCTCTCAATACTTGCAAACGTTCCTTTGCAGTGCAATTATCAGAAAAGTTATATCTGATAGCTGCATTTTCTATTTTCTGTAATATAGCTTTTTCCATAACTTAAAGTGTTGTTAGGTAGCTAGCAATAAACTAGCTACCAATTGTTAGTATTACTTTTGTGCTGCTGCAAGTTTTGCTCGCAACTCTGCAATTTGTGCCTGCAAATCCGTGATAGTCTCAGACTTTTTCTTTGCTACCTTTGCACCACCTACAAATTTGTGGTGCAAATCGGACAACTTAGAGCCCAAACGCTGCAAACTATCTATAATGTTAGTTTGCTTATCTTTGCCGTTTGTATCAAACCACGCAAAGAAATTAGGCAAATTGTGGGTGCGTGAAAACTCGCTTACGGCGGTGCGGACACATTCTGTCTGTAGATTGCAATACGCACTATCAGCTAGCACGTATTTTGTAGCTAGCTTGTTGTACTTTGCGCGTGCGGCTTCCATTTCCTTTCGTGCGCTTACAATCTCGCTATTTGTGCACTCGCTTAATAGCTTTTTGCGATAGCTATTAAGCACGTCTAAACTCTGTGCCAAAACAGCACTTTTCTTGCACTCGCTAACGTACGTAGCTACCTTTGTGCTAGTACGCTCGTAACCTTGTGCGCCCTTGATTTCTTTATCCATAACTTATTTGTTTAAATTGGTTGCAAGGGTTATTTCCCTTGTACCTACATAACTGCAAAGGTTGTGCCAAGCAACCAGTTTAAAAATAGCCTATTTATGCATTTAACACCTTGTAAGTATCTTATTATCAGCTAGTTATAAAGTTTGTAATAATTCCACCATTTGGCAGTGTTTGTGATTTTATGTTAATGTTATAATATTTTAACTCATCTGCCAAAATGGCAAAATGTAACTATCTAATAATCAATATGTTACAAAGTATATCGTGTCAGCATTTGTTAAATTTATAACCTTTTTAAGTTAACGAATATTAATCTTTACAAACGTGTAACTAGCTAATAATCAGATAGTTAGAACTGCCAAAGTGTCAGTTAATGATATATAATTTCTGTCTCTTATACACATC
>ERZ1026862.598-NODE-598-length-23747-cov-4.380804_pt1 | contig 23747 bp, 18 predicted proteins | sample MGYA00380161_ERZ1026862 | MGnify/ENA primary metagenome ERZ1026862 (study PRJEB33269, sample SAMEA4719797) | human gut metagenome | biome: human-associated habitat; feature: organic feature; material: feces | place: Cameroon | collected 2013-10 ... | reverse complement strand
CCACGATCCCGGAGCCGCCTGCAATCCCCACGGAAAACACCCGGGTGCCGGAGCACTCCACGACTCCGCAGGCGGAGGAGCCTGCGCCTGCCATAAATGAAGGTCCGGCGCAGACCACCGCCGTGATATCCTCCGGGACCGACGAAGCGCAGACCTCCCCTGCCGCGGAGGATACTCCGAAGATTCCCTTCACGACTGTGACGGACGACGACGGACTGTATCACGACGAGTTCGACTATGTGTTTTACGACGACCCGGAGGCGCACGGTCACTGGACGGCGTTCAAGGAAATATCCGGGGATTCTGACGTGGAACACATCACCGGAAACGATATCTTTCGTGCAGAATATGCGGATCTGGACATATACAAGCAAAAACTTGATGTGTACGAGGACGGAACGCTTGCATTCTATCGGCCGCAGCCGGAATCCATCAAGCCCACCAATCTGTGGACGAACGGATATTACATCTCCTCGCCCGATGAGGGAGGACTCGTGTGCCGCATGTTCACAGTCACCATAGGGAGCGGAAAGAAGTACCTGCTGCTGGAAAAGCGCCCGTTGGGCGAATCCGACGGCAGTCCGCACAGATTCATCGTGTATTTCAAGGAAAACTCAGACCAATAACAGAAATCCCTCCCGAGCCGGGAGGGATTCCTATTTGTTGAAAAAGTAATTTTTTGCCCACGAAGTGGGCTTTTTAATCAGTTTTTTGCCACGGGTTTCCCGGGGCAAAAAACACTTCTATCCCAGCAAGTGTGCGGGTTGGCGGCAAAGCCGCCAAGACGTGCGCGCAGCTGGGATGTTCGGCGGAAAAGCCCCTTTAGGGGATTTTTCGACGGTCTGAAATCCCTCCCGAGCCGGGAGGGATTTGTTTCAGTAAGCGTGCAGGATCACACCGCCAGGTACTTCTTGGCAAGGTCGTCGTTAAGTTCGCCTATCGCCCCCTGCGCAACGATGGAGCCCTTCTGGAGGATTATAAAATCCTCCGCTATCCTCTTGGCGAACTTTATGTTCTGCTCCACCAGGATAACGCTGAGGTACATCTCCTTGGAGATACGGTTAAGCGTAGTGGCGATCTCGGAAACCACGTTCGGCTGAATGCCCTCCGTCGGCTCGTCAAGGACCACTATCGAGGGTCTGCCCATAAGGCAGCGCCCGATGGCGAGCTGTTGCTGCTGACCGCCGGAAAGCACGCCGCCCTTGCGGTTCATGTGCTCCTTGAGTGCCGGGAAGTAATCCAGTACGATCTCGAACTGCTCCTTGAAGCTGACCGAGTTGTGCCCGAGGCAGCCAAGCTCCAGATTCTCGCGCACGGTGAAATCCGGGATTATCTCGCGCCCCTGCGGAACATATCCAATGCCCATCTGATTGTGCATATACGCCGGCATTTTTGTGATATTCTTGTTCTCCAGCTTGAGAGTTCCCTTTCCCTCCACCGGGAGAAGCCCCATGATACATTTCATGAGCGTGGTCTTGCCTACGCCGTTGCGCCCCAGCACCACCAGCTTTCTGCCGCGGTTGAGGGTGAATGATACGTCCGTTATTACACGGCTCTTGCCGTAGTTTACATTGACGTGCGATACCTCCAGCATATTCTCACGCCTCCTTTGCTTCTTCGTCTGAATCGTCCTTGAGGTACACCTGAATAACGCGCGGATCCTTCTCCACCTCGTCGAATGTGCCCTCCGCAAGCAGCTGACCGTGGTGCAGCACCGTGACGGTCTGCGCCACCTGCTTTACGAAATCCATATCGTGCTCGACTACCATTACGGTATGGTCGGCGAGCAGCTCCTTTATCATCTCGCCGGTCTTGTAGGTTTCGGCGGCGGTCATACCGGCGGTCGGCTCGTCAAGAATGATGAGCTTGGGATCCTGGGCAATGACCATGCCTATCTCCAGCCACTGGCGTTCGCCGTGGGAGAGAGAAGACGCGATTATGTTCCGCTTTTCGCTGAGCTTTATCATCTCCAGCACGCGGTCGATTTTCTCCTTCACCTCCGCCGTGCGGCGGAATGCCAGCGCCTTGAACACCGTGTTGAATCCGCGGAGAGCCACCTCGATGTTCTCATACACCGTCAACATATTGAATATGTTCGGATTCTGGAACTTACGCCCTATTCCGTACTTCGCCGAGATGTCGTAGGGCTCCTTGCCGGTGATGTCCACACCGTCAAAGAACACCTTGCCGGAGGTGGGCTTGGTCCTGCCGCAGATAAGGTCCATCAGCGTGGATTTTCCGGCGCCGTTAGGACCAATGACCACCCGCACCTCGCCCTTGTTCACGGTAAGGTTGACATCGGTCAGCGCCTTGAATTTCTTGAATTCAACGCTCAGGTGTTCCACCCTGAGCAGCGGCTGTAGTTCACCCATGATTCTCTTCCTCCTTTGCCGAGAGCTTTTCGAGGGTCCTCCGTGCGGAGATGTTGTACTGTATCTCCTTCAGCTTGCCGATGATACCTGTCGGGATAAGGAATATTACCGCCAGGATAAGCGCGCCGAGCACCAGCGGCCAGATATCCGCGGAGTATTCAGACAGCAGCGTCTGGAGCCAGTTGATCAGAACGGTTCCGAGCATTGCGCCGGTGAGGTTTCCCCTGCCGCCGACGGCGATCCAGATGAGTACCATCGTGGAGAGGGAGATACCGAGCTCGGTCGGGGAGATCATTCCGTTGAACGGAACGAACAGCATTCCGGAAAGACCTGCCAGCATACCTGACAGCGCGTAAACGGCGATCTTGAACCGTGCCGGATTGTAGCCGATAAAGGAGAGCCTGCGCTCGTCCTCGCGCACGGACATCAGCACCTTGCCGAACCGGGAATTCGTCAGCCACAGGCACAGCAGGTAAACCAGTATCACAATGCCGATCGTAAGGTAGTAGAACGGCTTGATCTTCAGCTCGATGCCGAAGAAGCTGCGCGGAAGTCCGCCAAGTCCGCTGGTGCCGTTGGTGTAAGCAGACTGGTTAGCAAAGAAGGTTTCGAAGATCTGAGCCAGCGCCATCGTGATCAGCGAGAAGAATATTCCGCTGACCTTGCTGGAGAATATGAAGTACCCCAGGAATGCCGCGAACGCCGCCGGAATTATCAGCCCCAGCAGGGAGGCAACGATGTTGTTCTCAAGTATTTTAAGGAACCACGGCAGTTCCTCAACGCCCATTCTTGCCATGAACGACGGGATACCGTCCTGAATGGAGAACGAAAGCCCGACGATGTAGCCGCCAAGTCCGAACAGCGCCGCGTGGCCGAAACTCATGAGCCCGGTGTAGCCCCACAGCAGGTCAAGGGAAAGCGCGAATATCATGTAGGCTGCGGTCTTCCCCATGAAGCCCGTGCGGTAATCGTTGAATATAAGCGGAAAGATCAGCAGAAAGAGGAAGAGTGCGATGTCCACCCATCTGTTGACGGGCATTTTCTTAATGCGGTCCAGCATATTATCTCTTCTCCTTTCTGAAAAGTCCGTCCGGACGGAACCGGATAAGAACCACGACGATCAGGAATACGAGGATCTTTGCGTCAACCTCGTTCCAGAAGCCGCCGAGGATAGAAGTGGATTCGCCGATAAGCAGCGAAGAGAGCGTTGTGCCTATCATGGACTGAAGTCCGCCGACGCAGACGTTGATGAACGAGTCGGTGATGTAGGAAGCGCCCATGAACGGGGATACGCCGCGGATAGGTGCAAGCACCGCGCCGGCAAGACCCGCAAGTCCTACGCCGAAAGCGAATGTGAGGGAATCCACCGCATGTGCGTTGATACCCAGGCACTCGGTCATCGGGCGGTTGCTGGTGACAGCACGCATTTTTGTTCCGAACGGAGTCTTGTAGAATATCAGCCATGTTATCAGCAGGATAGCCGCAGCGAACAGTACAATGAAAATGTTGTAGTACGGGATAGTAACGCCGCCGATATCGAAATGACCCTCAAAGGGTATCGCGATGTACTTCAGCTCCGAGCCGCAGATAAGATTTATCAACTGCTTCACGATGAGTGACAGCGCATATGTCGCGAGCAGCGTTTCCGCGGTCTTCCCGTAGAGCTTCCGTATGACAAGACGTTCTATCAGCAGGCCAAACAATGCCGTGACAACGAACGACATTATCAGCGCCACGAAGAACGGCGCGCCCGCAACTGTATTGATATAGTAGCATACATAGGCTCCGAGCATTATACATTCGCCGTGCGCCATGTTGACCACGTTCATATGACCCATGATCACGACAACACCGAGGGAATATATCAGCAGGAGCGCAGACGCCGATATACCGTTTATCAGCTGAGCAGCGATAAACATAAAATGCACCTCATTTCGGTAAATGGAGCGGCAACCGCTGCCGCTCCATTTGTTTTGGAATAATGGATTTCGCTATTATTTTGTGGGATCCGGCTTGATGAGCTCGGGAGATTCGTAAACTACCTCGAATTTACCCTCGTCGCTTACCTTTGCGATCCTGCCCCTGAGATAGAGGTGGTTGGTTTCCGGATCGAACTTGACCTCACCCTCGGGTACGTCCAGTGTGATACCGTCCATCGCCTTGATGATGGAAGCGGAAGAGTAGTCGTCAGTCTTCTTAAGAGCCTCTGCAAGCAGCTTTACGGAAACGTAGGTTTCCTCACCGACAACGGTCATCTCTGCGTCGTCGCCGAACTTCTCGTGGTACTTCTTCAGGAACTCGTTGTTTGCGTCAGTGTCCAGGGTGCTCACATAGTTGATGGAGGTGTAGTGACCTGCGGCGGTATCAGCGCCGAGAGCCGCAACAGTGGATTCGTCCAGCAGGTATGAAGCCACCGGCATTGTGGCAGCGTCCAGACCATACTGCTTGTACTGCTTGAAGAATGCAACGCCGGAGTCGCCATTCAGGTTCACGAACAGAACGTCCGGGTCGGCTTCCTTGATCTTCGTGATGATGGAGGAGAAGTCGTTGTGCGCATTAGGAACGTATTCCTCGCCGACCACCTCGCCGCCGCATTCCTCAAGGCTCGCGCGGCACTGGGAGTTGATAAGCTGAGCGTAAACCGTATCTGTGCCCAGCAGGAAGAACTTCTTTCCGACATTTTCCGCCAGCCACGGTACGAAGATATCGCCCTGCTGATTCGGGACTGCGCCTGTGTAGACAACGTTCTTGGACGGCTCCTCGCCCTCGTAGAATGTCGGGTAAATAAGCAGCGAGTCATTATCCTCGACCACCGGCTCGCAGGCGATACGGGAAGCGGAGGTGTAGCAGCCGACTGTCGCAACGACCTCGTCCTGCATGATCAGCTTCTTGATCTTCTCTGCGGCTGTTGCGGCGTCTGTCGCGTAGTCCTCGAGAACGTAGGTGATCTTCTTGCCGTTGATTCCGCCGGCCTCGTTCACCTCGTCAATAGCCATCTGCGCGGCGTTGATCATACATTCCTCGGTGATGGCGGTGGCGCCGGTCTTTGAGAACAGCAGACCGATCTTGATCTCATCGGAAGAGCCGCTGTCGCAGCCGGTCATTCCGGCTACCATGCCTGCGCAGGTTGTCACCGCCAGCGCTGCGGATAAGAGCTTCTTTAAGAATCGTGATTTCATTGTTGTTTCCTCCTTGTTCTGCCTTTTGTTCTTTCTATTTAGCAAAGCGTTACCACTGCGGGTTCGCGCTTCATTATTACCTTGCCGTTCTTTACTGAATAAAGCACGTCCTTTAAGTACTGCACCGCTTCAAAATCATCCTTTGCGTCGATGATGAGGAAGTCCGCCGGCTTGCCCTCGCTGATTCCGTAGCGGTCAGTCAGGTGCATTGTCTTAGCGCCGTTCTCAGTGATGAGGTCGAGGCTGTTGGAGATCTCATCATAGCCCATGTAGTGGCAGACGTGAAGTCCGAATTCGAGCACCCACAGCATGTTTCCCGTGCCGAGCGGATACCACGGATCGGAGATGGAATCCTGACCGAAGGAAACGTTCAGTCCTGCGTCGAGGAGTTCCTTCACCCTTGTAACGCCGCGGCGCTTGGGATAAGCGTCCGCCCTGCCCTGGAGGTGCGTGTTCTCATGCGGACATACCGCGAAATTGATCCTGGATTTCTTGAGGATATTGAACAGCTTCATGCAGTAGGCGTTGTTGTAGGAGTGCATTGCCACCGTGTGGCTTGCCGTAACCTTGTCGGTGAGTCCGCTCTCGTATGCGAGAGTTGCAGCGACCTCGAGGAATCTTGAAGCCTCGTCGTCTATCTCGTCGCAGTGGATATCAATGAGCTTGTCGTATTTCTCCGCCAGCTCGAAGGTCTTCTCCACGGACTTCACGCCGTATTCCCTCGTGTATTCGAAATGCGGGATTCCGCCGACACAGTCGCAGCCGAGCTTCACGGCTTCTTCCAGGAGTTCAGCTCCCTTCTTGTATGTGTAGATACCGTCCTGGGGGAAAGCGACCAGCTGGATATCGACCTTGTCCTTGTATTCCTCCTTCAGCTCCAGCAGCGTATTGACGCCGAGCATGTTCTCATCGCCGGTATCAACATGGGAGCGGACGTGCTGAACTCCGTAGGACATCATCAGATCGAGGGTCTTTTTGGCGTTTTCTCTCATGTATTCCCTGGTGAGAGGAACCTGCTCCTTGTGCTCTGCCCATATCTGAATACCCTCGAACAGTGTTCCGCTGAGGTTATGGTGAGGAACTCCGGCGGTCATCGCGTAGTCGAGATGAACGTGGGAATCGCAGTAGGGCGGAATGACCAGCTTTCCTGCCGCGTCGATCGTTTCCGGGTCTGCTCCACCCTCTCCGGCAGGAACTATCTTTCCGAACTTTCCGTCGGTCACCGTGATGTCGTAAAGTCCGTCTTTCTTTCTGAGCTTCGCATTTTTTACAAGCATTTCAGTTACCTCCTGAATCATTGAATAAAAAAGGCGCAGTCCTGACGGAGCCTTGGAACTCCATCAGGACTGCGCTGTCCTTTTGCTTAATTGTATTTTAGCACAATATTCGCGAAAATGCGATGTACAGTTTGCACAGTATTGCAATTTATTTTTGTTCTTCTTGCATATTCAGATATTTATAGCAGTAAATAGCGTTCTCTGCGGCGAAGCGTTTTTCCGGGTCGGAGCAGTCGTGACCAAGGATATCGAAAATAAGCCGCAGGCGGTTGTTCATGGTATTCCGGTGAATATACAGCTTGTCCGCGGTGTGGCTTGCATTGCAGTTCTCCTCGAAGAACCGCTCCAGGGTCAGCAGAAGCTCGGTGTTATGCTTCTGGTCATAGCTGATTATTTCTCCCAGCTCCTGTTCGTAGCAGCTCCTTATGAAATCACGGTCATCTGTCCGGAAAAGCATCTTGATTATTGCAGGAAGCTCCGCATAATTCCTGCATCTTTTGTTGACCGGATATGCGTCTATTGCCCTGACAGTATTCACGGCATCGCGGTAGCTGGATTTTATCGTGTTCTTCGGATTTATCTGGCTGCCGAGGGCGAAGTACATATTCTTCAGCCCATATTTCTCGGCAGCGAGCGCCACCAGCCTTTCGCCGGCGTCCATGATGGAACGGACGGAATTCATATCGTCAGTGCCGGTAAGGGCGACTATGCGGTTTTTCTGGATATAGGCTATCGGAGTATTGAGCACATTGCACACATCTGTGAGAATGTGCTGGGTGTCCTTCATTTCGGAAAGCGCCCGGTCGTGGGTGCGCATGACAGCAACGAAAGAGCGCTGACGCAGCTTGTAGCCGGCGCGCTCGATGGCATTGAAGTGACTGCGCTCATCTTCGTCGTAGCCGTAGATTATATCCCGTAAAGCCTCTCCGCCGCGGCGTATGTAATGCCGCTCGGAAAACAGCATGTACGCCACCGTCTTAGTGACCGTGCCTATCGGGATAGACGCAGGCATAGTGATTATCGGAACATCGAGCCGGTCTGCCTCGTCCAGCATTTCGTCGGGCAGCTCCAGGAAATAATGCCCTATCAGCACCAGTATTGCGGATATCTGGTGTTCCGCGCAGATATCCACGATCCTGACGAGATTTGCGGTGTCGCGCTTGATTCCCGAGCCGTAAAGTATCATCAGCTCGCGCCCCTGCACCCACGGGGTTATTTCATCGTCCTGGCAGATGTAAAACCAGCTCACGGTCTTGGAAAGACCGCCGTCGCCTGCAAGGACCTTCCAGTCCCTTGCTATGTCGAGTTCAAGTATGTCCTTTACAGTTATGTAGTACAGAAAAACCACTCCCGGCTAAAATAGTGTAATATCAGTATACCACAGCCGGTGGCTGATTGCAATGCCTTTTCAGGAAAATATCGCGCGGTTACGAGTACGACGCTGAATCAGAAGCACTTTGCCGCTCCCGTATCCTCGCAGAAATTTGGGATATTGTACAGCACCAGCACCTCGGTTATGCCGTTTTCGGCGATGTATCCGCTGACCTTTCCCCTGAAAAATCGCATGTCGATGAGGTGCGTTTCCGCGTAGTCGTCTACCACGAACTGCCCGAAGGTATTCGCGTAGGAATCCTTGATGACAAGCAGCTTCCCTTCGCCGTTTCCGGTGACCTTCGTGGTGGACTGGTTGGAATTGAAGAACACCGCGTATTTGTCGCTCCCGTCCAGGAATTTCTCCTCGTAGATACTGTCGGTGACGTAGTCGCCGCCGTTGTAGTCCACAGCGTGGTTTTCCTGCCTGTAGTACGCGTCGATGGTATCATACGGCGCAAACGGGTAGTTCACCTTGGAGTATGTCGTGCCGCGAAAATCCTCGCACAGCACGCACTTCGTCCAGTCGGAAAGCGGCGCCGGAGTTCCGCCCTTAGAGCGCACCCACTCCGCATAGGCGTAGTACGCCCCCAGGGAAGTCCAGTGGTGGTCCGTCCTGTAGTAGATGTACTCATCGCTGTGTTCAGACAGGGCTCCGGTCACATCGACCACGTCCAGCCCCTGCTTCTTCGCGTATTCGATCACGGAATGCTGGTCCGCGTTCGGCGCAAATGCAGGAAGCTTGTCCGAAAGCACCTCGCTCGCGGTGGGCACCAGCATTACTTTCATCGTTATCCCCTGCGCCGCAAGTCTGTCGGAAAGCGCTTTCAGGGCGGCGATGTTCTTCTTCGCCTGCTTTGCCGGAAGATTTTCGTGCGCCTCGATAAGGTAGTCGTCCGCCGCAAAGTAAACTCCGTTGCTTTCGGTCTTTCCGCTCACCCGGTCGGCGATGGTCTTTATCGTCACCCAGCCGTTGCGCCCCGGGAACTGGTCAGCGAGGTATTCCTCGATGTCGTCGCCGAAATTCCCGTCGAATATCTCATCGGCGGAGATATCCGGAAACTGCTTCAGCGTGCGCTTCTCGGTTTCAGAATAGTATTTGTCCGGGAGCACCAGACCTGTTATTATGCCAGCCGCCAGCATTCCGCAGAAAAGCGCTGTAATTACTTTGTTTCGCATATGTCCCCCTTAAAATCTGAAATACAGGAACGGATTGTACGAGCCGCTTATCAGGAACGCCACGGAAAGCGCGCATATCCCGGTAATGCGGACTATATCCGCGGTGAGCAGCGCACCCTCGTTCGCCCTTGCGGAGATCCTCCCGTAAGCGCGCTTCACCAGCGGAGTTGAAGCCACCGCGCACAGCATTATCAGCGGCAGGTAGCTCAGTAGCTGATACATCGCATTGCCGTTCACGAAGCCTGCACCGCCGCCGAACATCGCCTTCAGATAGCGGAATCCGCTGCCCATGTCCTCGAACGCGAACAGCACCCAGCCGAGGAGTACCGCAAGCCCGGTGTAAATATGCCTGACAAACGCCGGAGCCTTATCCAGCCATTTCAGCAGGAACAGCTTCTCGCAGACGAGGAGCACGCCGTAGAATACTCCCCACAGCACATAGTTCCAGCTTGCGCCGTGCCAGAATCCGGTCAGCAGCCACACGACCGCGATATTGCGTATCTGCTTCGGGAGCCCCTTCCGGTTGCCGCCAAGGGGAATGTAGATGTAATCCCTGAACCATGTGCCGAGGGAAATGTGCCACCTGCGCCAGAATTCCGTGACGCTTCTGGAGATGTACGGGTAGTTGAAATTCTCGCAGAAATCGAATCCGAATATCTTTCCAAGACCTATCGCCATGTCGCTGTATCCCGAGAAATCGAAGTATATCTGGAACGCGAACGCGATTATTCCGAGCCACGCGGCAACCGTCGTAAGCTGCGCCGCACTGGTCCCGGAAATCGTGCTCCACAGCAGCCCGATATTGTTCGCCAGCAGTACTTTCTTGCCCAGCCCCGTAATGAAGCGCTTCACGCCCTCCCCGAAATTGTCGGTGGAATGCGTGCGGCTGTCGAGCTGCTCCGCAATGTCGCGGTAGCGCACGATAGGCCCCGCGATAAGCTGCGGAAACAGCGCCACATACGCGCCGAATGAAATGATGTTCTTCTGCACCTTTGCTTCGCCGCGGTATACGTCGATCGTGTAACTCATCGTCTGGAATGTGTAGAATGAGATTCCGATGGGGAGCGGCAGATCAAGCAGGGGAATACCGCAGCCGAAGATCCCGTTTATCGTGCCGATAAGGAAGTCGGAATACTTGAAGAAGCACAGCAGCCCGAGATTCACGACAACTGAGATAATCAGCCCTATCTTCTGCTTATTCGTTCCGCGGAATTTATCCACCAGCCGTCCGCAGGTGTAGTCAAGCACCGTGGAGAATATCATCAGCAGGACGTAAACCGGCTCGCCCCAGGCGTAGAACAACAGGCTGAACAGAAACAACACCGTATTCTTCCCCTGCCGCGGCACGATGAAATACACCAGCAGCACCGCAGGCAGGAACAGAAACAGGAACGACAGGCTTGAAAAGACCATTTTAATTAACCTCCGATAAGCGGCATATCGTCGTCGTATTCAATATCGTCCGTCATGTCAAAGAAGCCGCCGTCATCGTCGTCGGAATCATCAGGCTCGGTGACTACCGCAAGGTTTTCGGGGAGCGTTCCGAAAAGCTCCTTTATCGCGTTGTCTATCTTCTCGTATTCGGAGGCCGCAAGCTTAGCCTCGTCCTCTGCGGAAGCATTGTCGTCAGCACTTGCACCGCCGATAATGTAGATCACCATGTTGCCGATTTTGTACAGCCTTGCGCCCTCGACCTTTGCAACGCTGAACGGATACTGTCTGATGTAGCTGATTGACTGGGCAAAGGTGCTGTTGAGTTCATCGACCGCCGTGTCAGCATATCCTGGCTTGCACTTTATGACTACCACCGTATCGGGATTTACAGAGGGTATTGTCGTGATTTTTGCAACATAGCTTTCCACCTGAGAAAGGTCGATGGTCGCCATACCGCTAAGGTACATCTCGTCCTCCGGTACGTCCACAGTGCTGAGATATCCGTCGCCGAGCGCCTTTGCAATTGCAGCCTCCACCTCGGCAGGCGATACGTTATTTACCGCGTCGGAATTGCTATCAGAGCTGTCCGCAGGCTTGCTGTCGGAGTTATCGTCAGTCTTATCAGACGCTGCGTCGGAATTCACCGTGCTGCTTGTGGACGAGCTGTCGGGAGTGCTGCTGTCCGCGCTGTTGGAGCAGCCGGCGAATGACATTACCATAAGTGCTGTGAGTGCGATTGCAAGATACTTTTTCATAGTTGTTTACCTCTTTCATTATGTTTGTCTGAAGGCTTGTTTTTTGCCTTTCTGTAAATATAACGACCGGGGAAAACAAAATGTCGGGCAAATTTCAAAAAATTTTTGAAATTTGCCCGACAGGGGAATTATTTGATTTCTTCGTATATTGCCGTAATGGCTTCAGCGGTGGTTTCGCTGTTGTTTGAAAGAATATAGGTCAGCCTTCCGTCCGTCCAGGTTATCTTGTATATCGGGTATTCAACGCTCTCGAATGTATCAAGCACCGCGTTTGTTGAAGCGTCTATCTTTTCGCTTGAAAGAACCTCGCCGTATATTTCCATGAAATCTCCGCTCTGCTCCGAAAATCTCAGTGTATAGGAGCCTCCGTCGCTGTCAAACCGTACGTCGCCGATATTTCCGTCCATGATGTAGCACACCACGTTTTCTGCATTATCAGGTATGCTGAACTGGATTCCCAGCTGCTCGCGGAGTTCCTCGGGCGACATCTCGTCGCTGAACGGACTTCCGCCAAGCATTCCGCCTTCCTCCGGCATTGAGGACTCAGCCGGGGTGACCGGAACAGACTGCTGCCGGAATACGGCTACTCCCACGACCGCTATCACAAGGCACGCCGCGATGGGAGCCGCCCACCTTGCTATCTTCATGAACGGTATTGCCTTTGACGGTCCGGATTCCTGAACCTGTGCATTCTGCTGTTCTGCCGCCTTCAGCCTGATATTCCGGAGCATACGCTCCTTTGCGCCGTCAGCTGGCTCTATCTTATCTATTTCTTCCCGAATGGAGTTGTGTTCGCTCATCCGTATTCGCCTCCCAGTTTATCTTTCAGCAGCTTACGCGCGTCCCTCATGCGGTTTCGTATCGTGGACGGCGGACTGCCGAGGATCCGCGCGATCTCTTCCGTCTGGTATCCCTCGTAGTAATACAGCCATATCACGTCCTTGTATTTGACGGGCAGGCTCTGCACCGCTTCAAGGACGTCGCTGCGGTCCTCCGGTTCCGGAGCGGCTGGCTCCGGCTCGTCGTCCAGCGGCGTGACCGATTTGTGCTTCCAGCTTTTCAGCCTGTCCTTGCACAGGTTTATTGCCGTGACTGTCAGCCATTTCCGCTCGTGTATCTCGTCGTTGAACTCGAATCCTCCCGTGAGCACCTTGACGAATACATCTTCGGTGCAGTCCTCGGCTTCGGCTGAGGATCTCATGTATGTATAGCACAGCCGGTAAACGTATTTCCAGTGCCGCTCGTAGAACGCTTCAAATTCCGCGTCGGTCATTGCTGCCATCGGAGTACCCTCCTTTATATATAACGATTCATTTCGTGGTTTTGTCGGGGTCAAGATGATGAAATTATTATATCACGGTTCGTCAAAAAAAGCAATATATAACGGGTCCCATCTGATAAAAGGAAACCGGCAGGCATAAAAAAAGCACTTTTGCGGCAATGAATCGCAAAAGTGCCCGACAAATTATATTTCCGACTTTTCACAGCCTTTTGGAGTTCAAAACTGATCCCGGAATTATTTTACTCCATAAGAAATACCTTTTTTAAATGAGAGATAAATCGGCAGTCCGGAAGCAAAGTTTAAGAAGCCGCCAATTACCAGCCACACAAGTTCCGGTGAAACGCCTGCATACATCACCATCTGCAATATTCCGATAACAGCCCCTGCCAATCCGGAATAAACAGTCACGCCAAAGCCTAAATCCTTTTGAAGTTTTGTGGCGATCTCCTTTTCGTGTATTTTGTTCAGGTAAATAATGTAGGCGACGCCGAATACAACAGCGACCAATGCAATGAGAGCTATGAAGTCCAGCACATGGTGAAATCCGTTTCCGCAAAAGTAAATAATTCCTGCCACAAGATGTATTATCCAGCCAATATCGCTTAACAGACCTAATATCAGGAACGGAATATCCGGCATTGTAGCGGTATAGCGGACGCCTTGTTTCCCCTCCTGCTCGAGCTGTCTGATATGGTCTTCTGTTGTTTTTCTTTTTTCATGCAGGGTTTCATTTATCTTACTCATGGTAAATCTCCAATCCACTAATTGTTTTTTCCATTATACCACATTCTCATGAAAAAAACAACACGTTTTGCGGCAGGAAATCGCAAAGACTCCCGACATTAGCAGCTGCTGTGACATATCAAAGTGCTTCTAATGGTATAGAGATTCTGAAATTGTCGATTGATTTTTCTTTTGTTTTGTGATATTATATAGGTGGTTTGACGTCCGATCATTCACGATACATTTTGGATAGATAACATATAACAGCAGGTGATAACAGATGAAAAGTCCCTATGAACTTGCAAAAGACATCTTACTTTCAGACAATTACAAAAACACGACAGAATCAGTATCCGGCAGATTCGCGAGTATTGACTTATATGGAGCCTTTGCCAGCGAGAACGACGCAGCCGACGGAAGCTGCAGCAGCTTCCACCTGGAGAACGAGAGCGGTACGGGGGATATCACTATCTACCGGGTATTCCCCGGGATCGAGCTTATCTACAACGATATGCACATGGCGTACTGCAATAAGAATCAGCAGCCAGCCCGGCACGTCATGGAGATAAATTACTGCAAGGAAGGGCGCTGCGAGTGCCTGTTTGACCAGAACCAGTACTGCTATATGTCCGCCGGGGATCTTTCGTTCTGCTCCCTGCATGAAAACGCGCACCAGTCCGAGTTCCCGACCGCGCATTACCACGGAGTCACTGTGACCGTTGATTTCTCTGCCATCACCGCCGATATGGAAAAGGTGCTGGAACTTCTGTCGGTGAACATATCCCGTATCAGAGCGCTTTCGCAGGCGGAGGAGTTTACTATTATCCGGGCAGATCCAACTATTGAACACATCTTTTCGGAATTATACAAGGTGCCGACAACTATCCGATGGGGATATATCCGCGTAAAGGTACTGGAGCTTCTGCTGATCCTGACGGAGTTTGACCCCGGTGAGAGCTCCGACAAACGGACATATTTCCCGGCGGCGCAGATCGAAACCATCAAGCAGATACACGCGTTCCTGGTGGAGCATTTCTCTGAGCACTACACGATCGAGGAGCTTTCGGAACGCTTCAATATTTCCCCGACGGTCATGAAGAAGTGCTTCCGCGGAGTTTACGGAGATTCCGTTTATTCCTACATGAAAAAGTACCGCCTGCAGGTAGCGGAACGGCTGCTGAAAGAAAGCCGTATGACAGTCGGCGAGATCGCATTACAGGTAGGGTATCTTAATCCGAATAAATTCACTTCCGCATTCTGCTCAGAATACGGCGTTCCGCCGACGGCATATCGCAAGGAAGTCTGAATGGATAGAAAACAGCCTGTTCAGTCATTGCAATTGCAAATAAATTCTGCTAAAATAAATACTGCGGTTAGATTTTGCTAACCGCAGTATTTTCTTTAGGAGGACAACTATTCATGAAACAGAAAAAAATAATCAGTATGCTTCTGGCGATGACAGTGTCGCTTTCTCTGCTGGCAGGCTGCTCAAATAACGCCGCGTCGGATTCACAGCAGTCCACAGGGTCGGGCGCTTCCGAAAGCTCCACGGTCAAGGACGATAATGACGCCGCTGCCGAGCAGCTTCTCAAAGATCTGACGGGCAGCTATCAGGAGCTGTGGCCCGTGATACTGGACAGCCAGTATGAACAGCTCTGGCTGGACGACTGTGCGGCTCTGGTGGGCGAGGAAAACGCCCAGGCGGCATTTGACAAGCTTTCTTCCATGGTCACCGGTACTATCTACGGCGAGGAGGCGGTAGCCGCTTATGCTGATGGCGGCGGCGTTTACGACTGCTCTTTCACCGAGGATCTGAACATGCTGAAGTTCGACGGCGCAAATTCCACTATCAAGGGTTATGACAAGTCCGGCAGTGAGCTGTTCTCCCATACATATCACTATGTAGGCATGGAAGAGGTTCGCGGTCTTTATGAGTATGAGAGCGATGACGCTGATTCCGGCGAGTTCACTTACTTCTGCATGGCTCCTGACACTTCCGCGACGACATATCACATTGAGTTCCGCTACGGCAGCGACCTTGAAGCGCTGGGAAAGTATGACGCAGGCAATTACGCCTACTGGCTGGCTTCCGGCATTTCCACGGACTACGACCAGGCGATGATCGAAAAGTGCATTGAACTTTTCTGCACCGAAAATCTGTCTGAGTAAAAAAATAATTGCGGCGGAGATATTTGCATGATCTCTGCCGCTTTCAACAAAGGAGGATTTTTCGTGAAAAAGAAATCTGAAATATCCAGAATGTTTGCGTATGCTGGAAACCGGCACTGGCTGACTATTCTTGGCATGATCCTTGCCGGTCTGAGCACGGTGCTGTCCATGTTCCCGTTTGTCTGCATATGGTTTGTTGTGCGCGATCTGCTGAACGCGCTGGCGGCTGGGGATATCACTCTTGCCGCTGACAGCGCCGCTTACGCCTGGTGGGCGGCAGGATTCTCGGTGCTGAGCATTCTGCTGTATTTTCTCGCGCTGTGCTTCTCGCATCTGGCGGCGTTCCGGACGGCGACCAATATGAGAAAGGCGGCTATGCACCATATTGTCAAGCTTCCGCTCGGCTATTTCAGCCAGAGCGCCAGCGGACGTCTGCGCAAGGTGATTGACGACAACGCCGGTCTTACGGAGGATTTCCTGGCGCACCAGCTGCCCGACCTGACGGGCGCGGTTGTTATGCCTGTCGCTGTACTGGTGCTGATTTTCACCTTTGACTGGCGGCTGGGACTGTGCTGTCTTGTCCCTATGGTCATCAGCTTCTTTTTCCTAAAGCAGATGATGGGCGGCGACAACGCCCACTTTATGGAGGGATACATGACCGCGCTGGAATCCATGAACAAGGAAGCGGTGGAGTATATCCGCGGCATTCCGGTAGTAAAGGTATTCCAGCAGACGGTATATTCATTCAAGAACTTTCATGCCGCAATTAAGGAGTACGAAAAATACGCTTCCGGCTATGCGCTGAAATGCCGCATTCCGCTCACAGGATTTAATGTTGCGCTGAACGGCGCGTTTATCCTGCTGATTCCCGTTGCCTGCATTATACTCTCCGGCGTGTCCGGACAGGCGGCGTACCAGGACGTGGTTCTGGATTTCCTGTTTTACAGCCTGTTCACTCCGGTCTGCGCCACAATGATGAGCCGCGTCATGTTTGCCAGCGAGCAGCTTATGGCGGCAAAGAGCGCAGTCACCAGGATCGAGGGAGTTCTGAATGAACAGCCCCTTGCCGAGCCGGAAGATCCGCAGCAGCCCAGGAACGCTTCCGTGTCCTTTGAGAACGTATCCTTCAGCTATCCCGGCACCGATGTTAAGGCGCTGGATAACGTTTCATTCGAGATACCGGCAGGAAAGACTATCGCCCTTGTGGGCGCTTCCGGCAGCGGTAAATCCACGGCGGCGCAGCTTATCCCCCGATTTTATGACGTCACTGAAGGAAGCGTTAAGGTCGGCGGCGTGGACGTGCGGCAGATCGGCAAGCAGGATTTAATGAATCAGATTGCCTTTGTGTTCCAGAACACCAAGCTGTTTCAGGATACCCTGCTTGAAAATATCCGCGCGGCAAGACCGGAAGCCACCCGGGAGGAAGTCATGCGCGCTGCGGAAGCCGCACAGTGCAGGGAGATAATCGACCGGCTCCCCGACGGACTTGATACCGTTGTGGGAAGCGGCGGTACATATCTTTCCGGCGGTGAGAATCAGCGCATTGCCCTGGCAAGAGCAATACTGAAAGACGCTCCCATCATCGTTCTTGACGAAGCGAATGCATTTGCGGACGCCGAGAACGAACATCAGATACAGCTTGCATTTGAAAAGCTGACCGAGAAAAAGACGGTGCTGATGATAGCACACCGCCTTTCCACCGTTCAGGACGCCGACGAAATACTGGTGTTCGACGGCGGCAGAATTATAGAGCGCGGCACTCACGCGGCGCTTCTGGCGGCAGGCGGTCGGTATTCCTCCATGTGGAGGGATTATCAGACGTCCGTCAAGTGGAAAGTCGGTAAGGAGGTCGAGGAAGCATGAAATATCTTCAGAAAAAATACGCCCTGAGCGAACAGGGAGCAAAGGATCTCTTCAAGGGTATCGTTTATTCTGCGCTGGCCTACATCAGTCTTATGCTTCCGGTGGCGCTGATGGCATGGGTACTGAATGTATTCCTTTCTCCGCTGCTGGGAGAGGGACAGAAAAGCACCAACGCCCTGTTGTATACCATCATCGGAATAGCGATTCTGGCGCTGATTTTCATTCTGCATTATCTTCAGTACACCGTGACCTACCTCGGGACATATAAAGAGAGCGAGCGCCGCCGCATAACACTGGCGGAAAAGCTGCGTACTCTGCCGCTGCGCTTCTTCCACGAGCGTGATCTCTCCGACCTTACCAGTACCATCATGGGGGACTGCGCAGGCTTTGAGCACGCCTTTTCCCATACGGTTGCGCAGTTCTGGGGTTCGATAATCTCAACAGCTATTGTCTGCATTGCACTTTTGATTTTTGACTGGCGCATGGGGCTTGCACTGCTTTGGGTGGCACCGGTTTCCTTTGCTATCGTCCTGCTTTCCCGTAAGCTACAGGTAAGGCTCGGGAAGAAGCACATCAACTCAAGGCTGGCTCTGGCAAATGGTATTCAGGAATGCCTGGAAACCGTACAGGACATCAAAGCGTGCAATCTGGAGGAGGAATACCTCAGAAAGCTTGACGCAAAAATCGACGCCGCTGAAAAGGCGCAGATATCCTCTGAAACCGCGACGGCAAGCCTTGTCACCGCCGGGCAGATGTTACTTCGGCTTGGACTGGCTACGGTCATCGTTGTGGGTAACGCGCTTATGCTGAATGGTAGTACAACGCTGTTTACTTACATTCTGTTCCTGATAGCCGCTTCCCGTCTGTATGATCCGCTTTCCGGAGCCATGACAAATATGGCTGAGCTGTTTAATGTGGATCTCCAGGTAGACCGTCTGAAAGCGATCCAGAACTACCCGGAGGAAAACGGCGTTAACGAATATCACACCAACGGCTACGATATTACTTTCGACCATGTGGGATTTTCCTACGAGCCGGGCAAGCAGGTCCTTAAAGACGTTTCCTTTACCGCCAAGCAGGGGCAGGTAACCGCGCTGGTTGGACCCTCCGGCGGCGGAAAGAGTACGGTTGCCAATCTGGCTGCCGGTTTTTACGGTGTTGACAGCGGCAGGATAACTCTGGGCGGCACGGATATTGCGCCTATTGATTCAACGGCTCTGATGAAGGACTTTTCCGTTGTATTCCAGAATGTAGTGCTGTTCAACAACACGGTTATGGAGAATATCCGGGTCGGCAGAAAGGACGCCACGAACGAAAACGTTATGGCTGCCGCAAAAGCCGCCCACTGCCATGAGTTCATTGAGAAACTGCCCAATGGCTACCAGACCGTAATCGGAGAAAACGGCTCTACACTTTCCGGCGGCGAATGCCAACGCCTGTCCATCGCCCGCGCACTTTTGAAGGACGCTCCGGTAATACTTCTGGACGAAGCCACGGCTTCCCTGGACGTGGACAATGAAACTGAGATACAGGAGGCAATCACCCATCTGGTACGCGGAAAGACAGTGCTCATAATCGCACATCGTATGCGTACAGTCGAGAAAGCGGACAAGATCATCGTCCTGGACGGCGGCGTTGTTGCGGAAAGCGGTACTCACGAGGAACTTATGCGGAAAAACGGCTTGTATCACAAGCTGGTGGAACTGCAAACCGCTGCGGCTGACTGGAAACTTCGCATTTAAAGAGAAACGCAAAGTCTAAGACGTTAGAACAGATTAATGCTGCTTGAAAAGCGCCAGGAGGCGATTAAACGAGAACTGAGTTCTCTGGCAAAGCTTCAGCAGGAAAGCATGGTTTCCGAATCAGAGCTTGCATCTACATTCAGAGAGATACGCAGGTTTCCACATTTACGACCACAAGACAAACCATGTAATAATTCAGAGGAGCACTCCAGAAATGGGTGCTCCTCTTCTTATGTGTTTACTGTTCCGCCAATCATGGTTGCTGATACCGCACGGGCAGCGTTCAGTACCGGAGAAAGCGGAAATTTTGTTAAGGGAACGAAAATACTGAACCGACTCAGAAAGTAATAATACTCATTTGATTTGACATTGCTGCTTTTACAAGCAGTAATGTTCTTTTTTGATTTCGAAATCAACGCTGACACTGATTAGTTTATAGGGTAAAATCGGTATCGTTATATAAATAAAAAAGCACCCACAAATGTGAGTGCTTTAACTTTACCTACTAAGTCGTAGGTTTCAATGGTCGAGATGACAGGATTCGAACCTGCGACCTCTGCGTCCCGAACGCAGCGCTCTACCAAACTGAGCCACATCTCGATAGTCGGAATCGACCATTCTTAATCGACTAATATATTATAGCACGGCGGCTGTTTTTTGTCAAGGGGTTTTAGAAAAAAATTCTGAATTTCCGGAACGATGTGGTGCTTATTGACAATTAATGCAATGGAGTGGTATAATAGGAGCATGACAGACGAAACGCAGGATAAACAGGATCCCAAGAAAGAGGTGCCGAAATGATAAGGATCTTTATGACCGGAGATAACCACATCGGATTGAAATACGCCAGCCACGAAAACGCCGGAATTCTGGCGGAGTCCAGAATCAACGCCTTCGCCGGAATGGTGGAGGAAGCGAATTCCGAGAAGTGCGGCCTGTTCGTGATCACCGGCGATCTGTTCGAGAATACATACAGCATTCCGAAGAAGACGGTCGCGGCGGTCGTGGAGCTGCTCGCAAGATTCCATGGAACCGTGGCGGTACTCCCCGGCAACCACGACTACTACGACAAGGACGCGAAGCTCTGGCAGGATTTCCGGAGCCTCATCTCCGCCCGGGACAACATCATGCTGCTGACGGAGTACCGCCCGTATGAACTGACGATCAGCAGCGCGGAGGTCACCCTCTACCCTGCCCTCTGCACCTCCCTGCACTCCGCGCCAGGTCAGAATAATCTCGGCTGGATAAAGGAAGAGAACATCGTCCCCGACAGCAGATTCCGCATAGGAATAGCCCACGGCGCAGTGGAGGGCGAAACCATAGACAGCGAGGGGCAGTACTTCATGATGAAGCGCGCCGAGCTTGAGAGTATTCCCGTGGACGCGTGGCTTATCGGGCATACTCACGTTCCGTTCCCGAGAGAACTCACCGATGAATACGCCCCTTGCGACAGGATACTCAACGCCGGGACTCACGTCCAGACGGACGTTTCCTGCAACACCGAGGGATTCTGCTTCATCGTCGAGATCAGCGACGACAAGAAAATCCGCGCAAGGAAATTCAACTCCGGCAGCCTGCGGTTCTACCGCCGGGAGATAGTGCTCTCCGCCGGGGAAATGGCGGAAATTCTCGACCGGGAACTATCCGGGATCGGCGATAACAGCGTGGTGGACCTTGTGCTCTCCGGCGCGGTAAGCTTCGAGGAATACAGGGACAGGCACGATATCATCGAAAAACGGCTGTCCCGATTCGTCGAGGGCACTTACAGCGACAGCGCCCTCAGCGAGCTTATTTCCCCGGAACTCATCAGCGCGGAATTCCCGGAAACCTCTTTCTCCGCCGGACTTCTCACCGCGCTGCTGGACGACCCGAAGGAAGCCCAGCTGACCTATGAACTGCTGAAATCTCTCAGGGAGGGAAAGTGACATGAAGATAAAGAACATATCCTGCACGCAGTTCGCCGGAGTACGCGACAGGAATATCACGTTCAGCGACGGAATAAACGTGGTATTCGGCAAGAACGAGAGCGGAAAGAGCACCCTGGTGGACCTCATCTCGCGCACGCTGTTCCAGAATGCGCGTATTGACGGCAGAAGCGACAAGGAATTCCTGGAGCTGTATTTTCCCTGCAAGCGCAGGGGCAGTTCCATCACCGGCGACTTCGCGGACGGAAAGATCACGTTCGAGGACGAAACCGGCACCTACACCCTTTCCAAGGAGTGGAGCAAGGAGCCGCGCTGCACCCTCTCCGCGCCGGACGGTACACTCCGGGACCAGAAGTCCATCAGCGCGGAGCTGAAAAGAATCCTCGTTTACGGCGAGGGCGTGTATTCAGACATGCTGCTCTCCTCCCAGCGGAATACCGACAGCTCCCTGCAAACGATACTTGACGCGTCCCGGAAGACCGAGGCGAAGCAGGAGATATCCGACGCCGTATCCCAGGCATTTGCGGAAAGCGACGGTATCTCCATCGACGCCATCGGGCAGGCGATAGAAGCGAAAATAGCCGGAATCGCCGGAAAACACTGGGACGCCGAGCGCAGCCAGCCTGCGCGGAAATCCGGACGGTGGGCGACCGGGCTTGGCGATATTCTCAAGGCGTATTACGCGCTGGAGGACGCCCGGGAAGCGCTCGACCGTATCGCCCAGGCACAGGCGGACGTTGACCGCACCTCCGCCGACTTCGCCGAAAAGGATTCCGCGCTGCGCACTGCCGAGGGATCCTTCGAGAGATTCAGCCGCTATGCCGGAATGCTCGCGCTCCAGAATGAGCGCCGCAAGAATACCGACCGCCTTGAAAAGGAGCTGAAAAAGCTCCGGGAGATTCTCGCAGTATGGCCTGAACTCACCTCCGGCATTGAACGGGCGCGTTCGCTGCTGGCTGAAAAAACCGGGCGTGAAACGCTGGACAAATACGCAGCTGCAAAGAAGCTGCACGACGAAACGGAAAGGCTCCGGAGGGAATACTCCGGCGTCCCCTGCCCCACCGACGATGAAATATCCCGGGTGAAATCCGCGCTGCGCACCGTGACCTCCCTCGAGAACAGGCTCTGCGGAATGAATCTCAGCGCGGCAGTGAAAATGCTGGGTGGGAACTCCCTGGAAGTGACCTCAGTCAGGACCGGCGAAAAGCTTGACGTGACCGGCGAACGGTTCGCGCTGACGGAAGCCGTGAATATCAGGATCCCCGGTGTAATGGAAATGCAGCTGTCCCCGGCGGACGTTGACATCGACGAGGTAAGCGCCAAAATAGCCGCGCAGCAGGAAATTATCCACGAAATATTCGGCATGTACTCCGTCAGCGACATCGCAGGTCTGGAGCAGCTTGCCAAGAAAATCACCTCAGCAAGGACGGCGGCGGAATCCGCGGAAATGCGCCTGGCTGCGCTGCTCGGAAAGACGGACTACTCCGAGCTGGAATCCGCGGCAGGGGACGTATCCGGTGAACTCCGTCCGCTGGAGGAGATCGAAGCCGAAATACGGACGGTGTGCGGAACCAGCGACGCAGCGCGGTTCATCACGGCAAGGGAAACCACCGTCAGCGCATACGCCGCCGAATACGGCAGTATCAGCGGACTGAAGGCTAAGGCATTTGACCTCTCCACGGAACTCGACAAGGCGAAGGAAGCGGAGGAATCCGTCAGCGACATTCCGGAGGAATACCTCGGGATAGCTGACCCGGAATCTCACCTGGCGGCGCTGCAAGGCGGTGTAAGATCCGCGAAGGCGCTGCGTGAGGAAGCTCTCACCGCCCGGACCTCCGCCATGAGCCGCCTACAGAGCCTGACGGAGGACACCTCCGGGGATCCTGCCGCCGCAGCCGAGGAAGCCGAAAGAGCCTTTGAGGAGCAGAAGTCCCTGCTGGCGCACTGGCAGCACATATCCGAGGTATTCACCGCCCGGAAGGAGCAGCTCCACAGCGAACCGATGAAGGATATCTCCGACAGCTTCGCGCGGTATCTCAGCGTGATCACCGGCGGCAAGGTGTCGTCGGAATTCCCGGACAGCGAGCGGCTCAACGTCAACATATACAGCGACAACCGGCTGATGGATCATGCGCGGCTTTCCGAGGGCACGAAGGAAACGGTATCACTGGCATTCCGGCTGGCGGTGCTGGATCATCTGTTCCCGGAGGGCGGCGGAGTTATCGTGCTGGACGACCCGTTCACGGAGATGGACGCGGAACGCGCGGCGCAGTCCTGCGAGCTGCTGAAAGCGTGCGCCACAAGGCACCAGGTAATATTCCTGACCTGCCACGAAAAGTACATCGGAATGCTGAATGCGGAGCCTATCAGGGTCTGAGGGTGCGACCAGATAATATATAATAAATGGGCTGAATTCAGCCCATTTCAGCTTGTTGAAAAAGTATCTTCCCAGACTGCCGAGAAAGGTGCAGATGCT
>ERZ1026862.596-NODE-596-length-23794-cov-37.180041_pt1 | contig 23794 bp, 20 predicted proteins | sample MGYA00380161_ERZ1026862 | MGnify/ENA primary metagenome ERZ1026862 (study PRJEB33269, sample SAMEA4719797) | human gut metagenome | biome: human-associated habitat; feature: organic feature; material: feces | place: Cameroon | collected 2013-10 ... | reverse complement strand
AGACGCTGTTTCTGGGCATCGGCATGTCGATGGGAAACCAGCGCGAGAAATGCCTAGCCCGCATGCTGCCTAAGCGCAAGTGGTACAGAAGACCGGTGGATATCGTCCTGGGTAAAGCCATCTTCTACTTCATCCTCTATCTGCTGATGGCGATATATGCCTATGCCGCCGTAACCCGTTGGTTCAGCCTGCCGAATGTGGGTAACTATTTCGTGTTCCTGAGGTTCATCATTCCTTACATCCTTGCCTGCATCTTCATGGCGATGGTGCTGTCTGTACTGGTTTACCGGAGGGAAGACTGCATCATGCTGTTCGTCTTCCTTTCGGTGCCCTTGCTATTCATGTCGGGCATCTCATGGCCAGGTTCAGAGATACCAGAGTTCTGGAAGTATGTTTCATGGCTTTTCCCTTCCACGTTTGGCATGAACGGCTACCTGCGCATCATGGGCACGGGGGCATCCATCCAGGATATTCATCATGAATATGTTGGCTTGTGGTGCCAGGTAGGTGTGTATGGCATCCTTGCCTGCATCATGTATCGGCTGAGACTGAAAGCCATCGTCAAGCGGCTTTCATCCGCCAAGAACCGACAGAAGATGTATCAGGAGGAATAACTCGGCAAAATTGTATCCGAAACATACTACTGACACTATATAAAGAAATCTTTTTTGTAATGCACAATTGCCCCTCACCAGCCTAACTTTGTTTTTTTTCATCCTTTCAAAGCGGCTGGTGAGTTTTTTGTTTTATCATATTTTCGGATTATACATTCACTTCATCTTTATTTTATCTAACATTATCTTGATGATTCCAAAAATATTTTGTATTTTTGCATGCGAATTCAAATTTCAGAGAACAAGAAATCAGAATATAGAAAACAAGAAATCAAACAAATAGAAATATATGGCTAACTTACAACAATCAACATCCCGTTTTTCGGATACCAAACCGCATTATGCCCTGCTCGACGGATTGCGTGGCGTGGCAGCATTGCTCGTGGTATGGTATCATGTGTTCGAAGGCTACCAGTTTGCATCCGGCTCAGCCATCATCCGGGAAATCAACCACGGCTATCTGGCGGTTGACTTCTTCTTCATCCTTTCCGGTTTCGTCATCGGCTATGCATACGATAACCGTTGGGGAAAGACATTGACACTGGGAAAATTCTTCAAGCGCCGCCTCATCCGCCTGCATCCGATGGTAGTAATGGGTGCCTTGATAGGACTCGTAATGTTCATCCTTCAGGGGGCAGTGACCTGGAACGGCACACCGGCTTCGGTACCGGCGATGCTGATAGCCCTGCTCTGCGCCATGCTGATGATTCCCGCCCTGCCAGGTTGCGGATACGAAGTAAGAGGCAATGGCGAAATGTTTCCACTCAACGGACCCGCCTGGTCGCTCTTCTTCGAATACATCGGCAATATCCTCTATGCCCTTTTCATCCGGAGACTATCCACCCGGGCACTGGCGGTACTCGCCGGAATTCTATCCGTGCTTCTTTTATGGTTCACGGCTACGGATGTTTGCGGATATGGAATGTTCGGTGTGGGCTGGACGCTGGATGGTCTCAACTTCTGGGGTGGACTTCTGCGCATGCTCTGCCCGTTTACGATAGGAATGCTGCTGTCCCGTGTTTTTCATCGCATCCAGTTCAAGGTAAAGGGTGCGTTCTGGATCAGTTCCATCATTCTTCTCCTGCTCTTCCACGTACCTTATATAGAGAGTATGGTTGGCGGCAGTAGTGTGGGCAGCGCTGATGGCATCATGGAGAATGGCATCATGCTGAATGGTGTTTTCGAAGCAGTGTGCATCCTTCTGATATTCCCGGCGATAGTATGGTTGGGAGCGAGCGGAATGACATCCGACCGTTTCAGCACCCGCATCTGCACGTTCCTGGGCGACATCTCCTTCCCGCTCTACATCGTGCACTATCCGTTTATGTATTACTTCTATTCGTGGCTCATCGAGAAGCAGCTCTTCACGCTTGGTGAAACCTGGCCCGAGGCGCTCATCACCTGTGCGGTTTCGATAGCAGCCGCCTGGCTCTGTCTGAAGTTCTACGACCTGCCAGTGCGCAGATGGCTGGCGAAGAAATAAAGATTCGCCACCTTTTTTATATTATCCCCCATTTTTTCTTGCGAAATCAAAATATTCGTCGTATCTTTGCAGAAAGAATTTGCAGAAAGGTGGATGGCTCGCAAAAAGCTATCCTGAAAACATAGGAGACCAGATTATGACAGATACAGAAATGAACGATAGAAGATTGCCGGTAGGTATCCAGTCTTTTGAGGTTATCAGAAAGGATGGTTATCTTTATGTTGACAAGACTGATATGATATGGAGACTTGCCAACAGGGGGAAAAAGTATAATTACCTGAGCCGCCCACGCCGCTTCGGTAAGTCGATTCTCGTGGATACACTTCGGGCTTACTTCGAAGGAAAAAAGGAACTCTTCGAAGGATTGAAGGTGATGGAGCTGGAGAAAGAATGGACCTGCTATCCCGTCATTCGACTCGATATGAGTTGCGGAGGAGCTACACCCGAAGAACTCAACTCCTATCTCGATGACGCCTTCTATAAACTTGAACAGAAGTATGAGGTAGCCGTGCGCCCAGAGGCTTCCCTTGCCGTCCGCTTCCAGAACATCATCGAAACGATGTTTCAAAAGACAGGAAAACAGGCGGTTATCCTCATCGATGAGTATGATTCTCCATTGCAGCATTCTTGGAAGACTCCTCAGCATGATGCCTGCACAGCCATCTATAAATCCGTATTTGCCGTTTTGAAAAAAGAAGACGAACACGAGCGTTTCGTCTTCATCACGGGCATCACCAAGTTTACACAAATCTCCCTCTTCTCCGTGCTCAACAACCTGAGCAACATCAGTTTTGATGCACCCTACGCCACTATCTGCGGCATTTCGAAACAGGAAGCTGCCGACAACTTCATGCCTGAGATTGAGGCGATGGGAGAAGAAAACGGATGGACTCCTGAGGAGACCCTGAAGCAGCTCACTGCCTATTACGACGGATATCATTTCTGCCGCAAAAATATGGTGGATATTTTCAATCCGTTCAGCCTCATCAATGCCCTGGATGATAGGGAATTGAGAAATTACTGGGCTTCATCAGGGGCCACTTCCCTATTACCAAAGTTTGTGGATGACATGGAGATGAAGATGGAATATTTTGACCATTGCTTCATCGAGTGCGATACCCTGGAGACATCGGATGTGGTGAATGGCGGAGCCGAGCTCTTCCTCTATCAGTCGGGTTATCTCACCATCAAGAGTTACGATGATGGCGTTTACATCCTGGGCTTCCCTAACTTTGAAGTTCGCAAGGCATTATACCGGGTAGTGGTTCCTGCCTTGACCATGAAGTCGAATTCGGAAGTGGTTTCTGCGCAGAGCTTCCTCAGAAAAATGATGCAGGACGGCAATACCGCTGAAGCCAAGAAGGCATTAAAGGCTCTTATCGCCGATGTTCCATACAGCAACAAGAAAATGGCGAGTATGGATATGGAGGAGCGTTACCGGCTGATAATGAGCACGATATTCAGAGCCTTGGGATTTAGGGTGGAAGTAGAAAGGATGCTAGCCACTGGCAGAATTGATATGATTGTAGAGGTTCCATCCATCATCTACGTCCTGGAACTGAAGCTATCTAACAATGGCGGCATTTCTGCAGCCGAGAACCAGATAAAGGAAAAGAGCTACACAGAACCATTCAAGGCCGACAAGCGCAAGGTCATCGCCCTAGCCGTGGAACTCGATGAAAAGGGCAAGGGATTGATAGATTGGAAAGAAGTGGATGAGTCTTTGTAAAATACAACTTCAAACAAACATCCCGCCAGGTGTCCTACCTGATTCAAAATCCGTTGGGACACCTGGCGGGTTCTTTTGTTTATCATAAAGACTAATGATAATCCTTTCTTTCTATCCTCCTGGCTCGCATGTTCAGCTTACGAGGATCTTGGCGCAAATTCCAGAGATCCACCAGCCAGAGGATATCTTTCTCTTCATTGTAGAAATAGATAATCTTGAAGTTCTTCATGATGATGGCACCACGATACTTTCTCCATTTCTGCAGTTCAGGCACAAACGGATAACTCTCAGGCATCATTTTCAACCGATGCATGATACGAGATATCTGCTCTTGCCATCTCCCAACCGTCTTCTTTCCAAACTCTTCTAATGCAAAAACAAGACATTTCTGAAATTCCTGCATGAAGACCTCATCCTGTCTTACAACCATCCTGGAATCGTTTTACGTAAATGAGCATTAAATTCCTCCCACGACATTCCATAGTTCGGGTCATCCAAGTGCTTGTCTATTTCTGCGCAATGCTCCATCACCTGCTCCAGCGAGCGCCCCATAGGATAGGAATCAGTGTCGTAAGCCTCATCCCATGATACTGATGATGCAGATGATACTGATGATGCTGCCGAACGATAGGCAGGCGATGGCTCACAGACCTTATCCCCTGCTATCTCCGATTCCTCGATATGATATTTCTTTTCCTCCATAATTCTTTCGCTTTTAAAGTTCCACGTTACTTATGTAAAGATGATGCAAAGTTACGAAGAAAGATTGGAAACCGCAAAAAAATCTGAAAGAAAATGGCATAGAACACTGAAATTTAATGGATTATGCGGATAAATTCCTCACGCAAAAAGAAAAAGAAAGCCAGCCTTCTCCTGCGAAAAGGCTGGCTTTCTTTAACATTATTACAGTAATAGCTTTATTATTACAGTAATAGCTTTATTATTACAGCAAATGCTTTATTCATAGCATTTGCCCTTTACATATCAAACAGATTGCCCGTTGCCACAGAATACGAAACCTTACACATATTGCAGATATCGGTAATCGTAGCACCACTTCCACTCAATGAGTAGAACACGCTCTCGCCTACCAATACATACTCCCAGGTGCGATTCATCCTATCCTCAGGCTCCAAGGCATTGATTTTCTTAATCCACTCAATGGTAGCCGTCTGCTTCTGACGCACGTTCACGTCGTCCACCTTGTCGTCGCCCTTGGTCTCAATCAGATAAACCTTATCAGCCGTAGCCACGATGAAATCAGGATGATACGTTGCCATCAAGCCATCCTTCCTCACATAGAAGATGATGGCGAAAGAATGGCCATTCTCATTAATCTTCAGGAATCTTTCCACCTCGGCATCCCTATCTAGAAACTCAATGAATGCCTTTTCCAATCCTCCGCCATGAGAAGGATAACCCAGTCGGGGATAGATACACTTCTGTACCTCCATCGAGTAAGACTCTCTCATCTTGATGGCTCTGAGCGAAGAGAAATCCGTATGACTCACCTCGGCATTGATTGTTGTCAGGCGGTTCTGCATCTTATAGATGGCCACGGCAAACTGCTCCACGATATGCTTCGTCACGATGCCATCCTTAGCCAGCAATATCTTCCAGTCGTTGCCCTGGAACGGGTTGAAAGGCGCGGAGAAAAGTTTCTCCCGGATATACCAGTCCATCACCTGCACCGTTTGTGCCCCATTAATCTGAATGGTCGGGAACCCCTGGCGGCGACAGTTCTCAAAGCGCAGGGTTACTACCCTCAGCAATTTCTGCAGATACTCATTATATCCGCTGGCATTGAAGAGATTGGCCGTCACCTTATACTTACCAAAGGTAGTCTTGGTCAGAGATTCCTGCGATACGAAGGTCTCGCCCTCTTTTGCCAGGAACTTGCGGAGCAAAGGCAGCGGATACATCGTAAACGGCTCTAAATCATCCAGATCTATCTCTGCATCCTCAAATTCATCGATGGAATCATGCAGGATAACCGGCCATTGGAAATCATACTTCCCGTAATCCTCACGAAGTCCCACGGTAAGAATATCGCCTGTGGCTCCTCCGACACCCACATCGCCTTCATCCACTGCCACCAAGCCCTGATCCTGCAAATCATCATAGAACTTGATGAAAGCCGGATGCTCCACGATAGACAAGGTATCGATATAGGTGCGGGGAGGCTGATGATTCTTCAACACCCTCAGGCGGTCTTCACGCTTGATGTCGATGTAATCAGACTCTCGCCACATCAGTCGCAAACCTCTACCCACCAACTGCTCCAGCAGGATTGGCGCCTGCGAAGAACGCAGCGGAACGAGCACACAGATATTGTTGACGTCGAAGCCCTCACGGAGCATCAGCACCGAGATGACCACCTTCGGACTCTTATACCTATCTATATCGAAGAGCTTCTTCTTGATTTCCTGCCATTCCTCATCCTTCACCTCGCCCTGCTTGTTGCTGTCGATGGTAACGATGTCTTCTTCTTCCAGACCTTCCGACTTCAGGAATTCTTCTACAAAAGGAGATACCGTGGTGTCCTGGCAGACGATGAGCATCTTCGGATTCTTAGACGCATCATTCTTCAGGAATTCTTCTTCCAGCTTGTTCAGCTTGGTCAATCCGGCACGGAGCATCATGCGCTGGCCTTCGCTCAGCCCCACTACCTTTCCCTGCTCATCACGCTCAGCATTGTAATCCAGGTTCTCCAGGTCGGTGAGTTCCTGGCGGCGGTCGAGCAACAGCAGCTTCACCAGTCCCTGCTTCATCGCCATAGGCAAGTCGAAGTCAACGATGATATGCGGAAAGAAGAGTTTCACCTGCTTCTCTCCGGCACCCTTTGTATCAAAAGGAGTAGCAGAGAAGTCCACCTGTATGAATCTTGTACCCTTGGTGGCACTGATGGCATTCAGGCCTCTTTGCCATTCCACCTCCTCGGTTTCGCCATTACGCTTGATTTCGTGGATATGATGAGCCTCATCATTGATTACCATCAAATCCTTTAAACCCGCCAGATATTCCAGTTCTGTGCCACCCTGGGCACGGCGGTCGAGCATGCCGAGGTCGTTGCCCGCCGACTTGCCCGGACGGATAGGCAACAGGTCGCTGATGATTTCAGCGGGCGTCACCGTGCTGGAATCGTCCACATCTTCATCCTGCTCCTTCTCTTCCATCTGATTTTCAAACAGATGCCAGTTGGTCAGGGCAATCAGTCCCTCGCCGGTGGTCTTCCTGCCGATGCCATCCTCCTTGGTCACCACATTGTTCTGGATAAACGAAAACACCTCGTCACGATAACGCTCGGGGATGAACACCTCCTGGTTCATGTAGTAGTCGTTGGTCTGAGGGTCACGATATTCCTCATCTCGCTTCTTTCTGCCACAGAAGGCATCCAGCAGACGGTCGTAAACGATCAGACCCGGAGCCACTATCAGGAACTTCTGCGTAAATCGTCCGCTCTCCACATCCTCGTGCCGGGCATTCAGCATCTGCCAGATTATCAAGGCATGCATCACCCACGTCTTTCCCGTGCCCGTAGCCATCTTCACTGCATACTTAGGCATCTGATATTTAGGCTTGGCAAGCTGAGCCAGGTCGACCCTATCTATCAGCTCCGGAATGATGCCCTGATAGGCATCCATCACGCAGTTTTCTCCCATCACTTCGTGCAGATAGATGATGTTGAGGATAGCCTGACGCTGACCCTCATGGAAGTTTCTCGCACGCTCGTTGCAGAAACCCTCTCCAAACCAGTAGTTCAAGAGCGAAGCGGTGGTTGGGGTCACCTTCTCCAGCATCTCCCCACTCTTCCAGGCGGCATTGACCACATCGGTGAGTCGATGCGCCAATTCCAAAGATATATTACTTGAATTGATAGCCATAGTCGTAATCTCCTATTCGTTCTTCATACTAACACTTCACATCCAGGATAACCTGACTCTCGAATCCGAACACATCCACCGCCTTGACGCAGACTTTTCGCTCGTCCTTATGCGGCATGGCAATTCGGGTGGAATATACGCAGTGCAGCGGGTCGCTGTCGTTATCCACGTTCTCACGATAATCCTGCCAGGTGCTGCGGAATGTCTCGCCGTCATAATCAGGGTCGATGCTCCAATATTCTATCAGCGAGAGAGGGTCCTGCTCCATCACCTTCTGCAAATTCTCCTTGTCCTTATCGTCCAACGGGATATTATCTGGCGAGAGCAGCACATAGTTGCTGAGACTGATGTCGAGTTCATCCTCGCCATTGCCGTTCACGGTTACCTCCACAGGGTTCACCACCAGATATTGCAAAGAAGAGAAGCGGACAGTTTTGTCGGCGATGAGCTTCTTGAAACCCTTCTTAGATAGCTTGTCGAGCAGATCGGGCGGAATCACCAGCACCTCTACATTGCTGTTCTTATATTTCTCGATGGCTTGCGAGATGTCGAAGGCGAAGTTCCAGCCGAGCACGATGACTTTATCCCAGTCGCCGCCAAGCAGAGAAGCCTTTGCTTCCACGGCACGGCGAACGGTAGCAGCAGTGGTCAGGCGGTTTGGACTATCCACCATCACCAAATTTCGTGTGCCCTTGACGTAACCGAAGTTTCTGTCGCTCACCTGCTCTGGAGAGAATGGTAAGGCACCGAAGAGGCCTAAGACTACCTGAGAGAGATCGCCCACTCGGCGGAGTTTCTTGTTGTTATGGAAAGCCTCTTTCTGATAGTCGCCGATGCTCTGATAGAGGAACGGATTTACTTCCTGGTCGATGAAACGCTTGCGCATGACGAGGGATGCCGGCTTGCCGATGTCACAGGTAATCCAGCGACGGCCCAGCTTTTCAGCAACAGCTGCTGTGGTGCCGCTGCCACCGAAGAAATCGCAGACAAGGTCGCCTTCGTTGGAAGATGCCTTGATGATACGTTCGAGGAGGGATGCTGGCTTTTGAGTAGAATAACCTGTTTTTTCATTTAATAATCTAAAGACAGCAGGACAATCATCCCAAACATCATCAACAAGAGCGCCCTCAAAACGATAAATTACATCTTCATCTTTAGGCTCTCGTTTATTTTGAGAGATAAATCTTTTTACATACATATCAAATTTTACCTTATCTGTACGTGGAAAATTCTTATATGTAATAGTCTCCCCATCCTCACTATATTTTATCCATCGACTATACAAAGAATTATCTTCGATGCCTTTTCTCTGATTGTTAAAAACATAATTATTTGTTTTAGAATAACAATAGATACAATCATGCTTACGAGGAAAATAATGAGGAACAGCTTTGATACCTCCAGGATAATACCAAATTATTTGATCTCTAAAATTATCCTTGCCGAATATATCATCAAGCATTATCTTTACATAAGAATCAATATGCCAATCTATGTGAACATAGACAGTACCTGTGTCAGACAATAATTCTTTCATCAGAATAAGTCTTTTATATATCATCTTTAGATAAGAGATTGTCCCTTCTTCCCAGGTATCAGCATAGGCAAACTGTTCAACTACAGTTGGCTTTTGTTGAATATCAACACCGGGTAAAACAACCTTCGTTCTATAATCCGCCTTAGAATCAAACGGCGGGTCGATGTATATCAAATCCACTTTGCCTCTTAATGAAGGCAAACCCGTCTGAGGGTCTCCGGCAAGCAGCGCCTGCATGGTCAGGAGATTATCACCATACACCAGACGGTTCATCCAACTCCCCCCATCCAGGGCGGCATTGAATGCATTAGGGATATTGGGAACTTGTCCACGGAAGAATCCGGAGACATCCTTACGAGGCAACACCAGCTCATTGGTTTGCAACCCAATGCGTGTGCCACTGCTCAATCGCTCGATGATGCGCTGAGCCTCTTGCCTACCTTCGCTTGCAATGCGAGGTAGTTCTTCAATCAATGATTTTGCCATAGCATTAAAGCTTAAATATAGTTTTAATGCGACTGCTTTGTTACTCAGAAAATAAAAGCTACAACCAAACACCCTTATCCATAGCAACAAAGCCAACCTAGGTTTGCATCAAGACCAGCCTCATCCCTATCAGAACGCAGAAACGTGGACGATCCACTTATCCAACGTTCCAAGGTGTTTGGCCTAACCTATATGCAACAGATAAGTTTTACGTCCACGCTATAGCGGACGCTTACTTATTTATTCTGTTGCACATGTTCTTCCGCGGCCAAACTTCAGGAACATTATTATCGAATAAACAGCAAACGCTATTATTTTAACCCACAAAAACAGACGTCATCGCCCTGAGGCGAATCCATCCAAATGCAAAGTAAATGCAAACGAGCGCAATGAAAGCAGCTTTCAAATTGCCGAGTGCAACTTTGCTTCTGCAAAGATACTGCAAAAATCAGAGATAACAAAAAGATTCGCCACCTTTTTTATATTATCCCCCATTTTTTCTTGCGAAATCAAAATATTCGTCGTATCTTTGCAGAAAGATTCAGTTACAAAAAGAAGCATTATGGACAAGCAGATCAATGAACTCCTAGAGGTTCTGAAAGAATACCAGGAGCTGGGAATATCTGAGCAGATAGACTATCAGAAGTTCTATCTCTACTCTATCATCACCCACTCTACCGCCATCGAAGGCTCCACCGTGACCGAGATTGAGAACCAGCTTCTCTTCGACGAAGGTATCACGGCTAAAGGCAAACCGATGGTGGAACAACTCATGAACCTCGATCTGAAGAGAGCTTACGAGCAATCCATCAGATGGGCAAGAGAACATAAGCCATTCACAGTGGAAATGCTCAAGAACCTCTCCGCACTGGTAATGAGAAATACGGGCAGCCATTACAGTACATTGATGGGCGAATTCGACTCATCAAAGGGTGACCTGCGCCTTGTTGGCGTTACGGCAGGAGCAGGTGGCCGCTCCTACATGGACTACCGCAAAGTTCCGATGAAACTGGAAGAACTCTGCAACCACATCAACCAGCGGAGAGAAGCGCTCATTAAAAGCCCCAATGCCATAGATGCCTACCTGCTGAGCTTCGATGCCCACAACATTCTCGTTACTATTCACCCATGGGTGGATGGCAACGGCAGAATGTCGCGCCTCATCATGAATCACCTGCAGTTTGAATTCGGACTGGTGCCTGCTAAAATCATCAAAGAAGATAAAGCGCAGTATATCAAAGCCCTCAATGAATCGAGAGAAGAAGAGGCAATGGCACCCTTCCAGGAATTCATGCTGAAAGAGCACACGCAAAACCTGAGAAACGAGATTCTTGAATACAGGAAATCTATGGAAGAAGATATTGCAATAGCAGATATCAAAGTGGAGCCGGAAGAAGATGGAAAGGTACAAAAGGAGAAGCAAGAGGTGGACCAGAAAGGTGGACCAGAAATCAAAAAGGTGGACCAGAAAGGTGGACCAGAAACGAGAAATGCCATTTTGCAACTTATCACCAGCAATGGGAATATCACTTCCAGAGAAATCGCTAGCACTCTGAATATCAACAGAAGTGCTATCTCCAAGCATCTCAAGAAGATGCAGGAAGATCATATCATCCGCAGAGAAGGCTCGCAGAAATCAGGCAAATGGGTTATCATATCATAATTCTAAAAGTTACGATTATGGCAAAACAATTAGTAAAGTTCATGAATGAGCGCTTGCAACGAGAAATGGATAAGCTTTGGGAATCTGGCGAAATGAGCAATGAAAAATTGCAGGAAATACAGTCAGAGCATTTGCGTACAGCATACAAATAAACTGACAAATAATCAATCTCCATTACCATTAAAATGCGATTTTTTCAAGCATAAATCAACCTTATCCTCGAAAAAGTGTATGATTTAACATTCGTTATCATCGAAAAAGTGTATTTTCCGGGATTTTGGGTGGATCTGATACTAGAAAAGCAGTTGTTGCCTCTTACCGCAACAACTGCTTTTTCCTTTACAATATCACCAGCTATTCTACTACAATACTTACTGCATTATAACAAAAGCATCCTTCTCCTTTCTACACCTCCTTGATCTCCAGCGTTACATCATAGCCTCGCCACGCTGCCTTCTTGATGCGCTCGTAGAGGGTGGTGAAAAGCGGCTGGCTCTTCAATACGAAGCCGGGGGCATGAACCTCGCCCACCAGGATGCTGCCACGACTCATCGTAAACGGACCGTTGCCGGGCTGAATCATCGCAACCGACTTGGCAGAAGCATCATCCATCGGAACCAGATACGGCATCTTGCGATTGAGACGCTTGCACTTGCCAATGCGTACACGATATTTACCTACCGGAAGACAATCAGCCTCACGCTCTACAGTGCCGCATACCTTCACCAGCTCAATCCCTTCGCCAGCAACTTCTTTCACAACTTTGAGTGTGCCCATGATGGTGCCACGCTCACGCAATAAACGATTCACATAAATTTCCATATCTACTAAAATAAAAAAAACATAATAAACATAATAATAAAAAACATAATTATCAGATACTTACGCTGCTATGAACCTTGGCTTTCGCCTCCTCCAGCGTCATCCCTTCACTACGACGGAGCTTGAGATAATACTCACTCAAATCCTTGCAACCTTCGGGCAGCTGATGGTAAACCAAACTAGGTAATGCTTTCTTCAGCTCAAAGTAAAGACTCAACCCTGCTTCGTCCTGATCGGGGAAGATGTGAAGATTTCTTCCGGCAAGAAGCCCTTGAAAGCGGCGGTCGAAGAGCGTGGCACTGGGAATGGCTATGGCATGAAAGCCCAGAGTCAATGCCGTCCAGCAATCTGAGGGTCCCTCGGTGATGAGCAGCGGTTCATCAGGAGGATAATCCTTCAACCGGTCGAGCCCATATATCATGCGATGACTGCCTGGTGCAAACTTGAATCGGGGAATCTCCTTCGGCTTTGCTTCATCAGAAGATACCTTATCCATATCGAAAGATGACTCAGACTTCTTCTTTCCCAGATAGCGGCTCTGCACGGAAACCAGTCTTCCATCCTGATCGAAATAGGGAAAGATGAGCGATGGTCCGTCAAACACTCCGCGCCCCACTCTAGCCATGCATACGCTTTGCTCCGTGCTCACTATCTGGCAGACCTTCAATGCCTCCGGGCTGAGCAACCGCTCCTCGAAGAGGAATCTCTGTCCCGATTCAGATAGATGCATCTGACGGAACATCTGCTGGTAAAACTCCACATCCACGGATGCCTTGACAACATAAGCCGAAGATTGGCATCTGCCATTCTTTTCTCCACTACTGGAAGATTCTGCCAGATGCCCATGCGAAACATGGGTTTCTGCAAAATGTGCTCTCAGGGAAGCCATTCTTCTGTCTGATGCCGTAAGCAGCTTCTTATCAGCACTTTTTTCTGTATATCGGGCAGAATTTCCATACCTGTCATCGCCGATATACACATCAAAATGGTCTGCCAGCCAATGACAAGCTTCATTGAACCCCAGGTTCAGTCGCTCTCTCACCAGTCCGATGGTATCGGCAGAGAATCCGCAACTATAGCAGTGGCAGGTGTTCTTCTTCACATTGAAGGCGAGGCTCGGATGATGATCATCGTGGTGGATGCAGAGGGCTCGCTTGTTGCGAAGCCCCATGCCCAGAAGATCAGCCACCTGCAAGATGTCGAGCTCGCGAAGTTTCTGAATATCAAACTTATTAATCATAATCTATAATTTAATGATTAGACAATTAAATACTAACAAATGAATATATTCCCTATAATATTTTCACTTCTTACCAGTTTTTCTGAAGATATTCTTATCTTCACCTTTCTGATACTTCTCCACCCACCCCCATCTGCGCCAATTACAGATAATGTTGCGGACAGGAGTTCTAAGTCCCTTCTGCTTCAGAAATTCTTCTAAGAACTTACGTGAAAACTCCATTGGCAATTCACTGAAATAATCTGTAGTATGATAGGGTTCCCCATCTCCTTCTGCAGAAATGTCCTCAAAAGACTTTCCCCATCGTTGCAGCATATTATTAAGAATTCTGTCTGCACAGGACAGATAGGTCTGCTTGACCAGACGATGGATTTCCTTTTCATCCTTCTTCCCTTCAACCTGGTAAAGCATCTGCATAAGAGCCGCAATCCGAAATGCGGAAACAGAACTTCGCTTATAGAACACATCCATAGATTTAGACATAGTGCGCACCACTTCCTTTCGGCACTCATCACACCATTTCACTATAGTCTTGTCGAGCCAACTCATATCCAGTTCAATCTCTTTATGCATAGTTCCATCACTATTGTAACACAAGGCCATCAACTTCTTCAACGTGGTTTCCAAGCTGGCTTTCTGACTATCACTGAGGGCAGAAAACTGTGGAGGATTACTACCCAAATGACTATCCAAGGCACAGAATACAGTGCGGGTAACCGAGCCTCCCTCGATGGCTGCCTTATTCATATAGCGTGACACAGCACTTCGAGTACCACAAAACACGAAAGAAAGCAAAGCATCTACCACCGCACTATAACTGGATTCGCTTACGTAATCCTGTCCATAGACACTACCTAAATCATAAGCAGTCTTGATAATCTGCGAAAGGTCTGAAAACTGCCGTTTTGCCGATTGTACTATGGCTGAGATTTCATCGGCAAACTCAAAGTGCGTCTTTGGTACCCCAAAGAGCTTTACGGAAGCGTCACATCGTTTGACAAACATCGTAACTGACACCGTCTCCGGAAAAATGGTGACATCCGTCTTTGGTTCTGGCGGCAGTTTACCATCCTTTTTACCCTGTCTGCGCTTCATCGCTGCATACTCCTGTTCCTTGGCTCTCATCTCTCGGTCTCGTTCTATGAAAGGACGCATCAAGGTTCTCATGATGTATCTGGCAAATGACTTTCCGCTCGACTGCTCACCCTCTACAATGACCTGCAAGACAATGGCAGAGCGTTCACCATCATTGTCATATACATATTGCAAGCGTACCCGGGTAAGATACACGCTGAGCATACTCGCAGCCACCACAAGCACCGGAAACTTGAGTTCGGCAGGAGCTGTTTGCATCCACTCTCTGATGCCGGAAGGATAATCCTTGTCTGCTATGAGTGAATGAATAGGCATCGTAACCACATTGTTGATTCCGCCCTTGGTTACCTGGGGCTTTGCCGCAGAATTTATCTGAGATGCCTCCTGCGGAATTGGATAATTCGTATCTTCCATAACTCGTTAATACGTTGTTATTTCTGCCGCAAAAGTAATAAAGAATTCGGGAACAAACAGCTTGTGACTTTTGTGAATATCACATCTTTCACAAGATCATACTAGCCAAAAACTGACTAATGGCTAGTATATAAAGGGAAATAAAAAAGGATAAAAAAATCTTGTGAAAAACACGGATAACCGAATTTTTCACAAGATTCATATTTTCTCCAACATAAATTGCCGCAATTATGGAAAGCAGTTTTCTGCAATCATGGAAATGAATACAGAAATCCTCATCTAATATAATCTGGCTAGGGATGCACTTGCTGATATTTTCTCATAAAATTCTTGACCAGGCACTCTTCATCAACCTTAACCTCAGACTTGAGCATATTGCCTAGGTAAGTAACCATCGTCCTTTCTGCCTTCACTTTGCATTCTATATGGCAATCATCCACAAGAAACCTATAATAAGGAGCTCCAGAATCAGAGAGTTCCATATTCAAATCCTCCTTCCAGTACTTTCTAAAGGCTACCAGCATACGTACCACTTTGTTGCTTTTACTGGAATCCAACTTCTCTTCATTCAGTTTCCTTTCTTCCAGAAAAGCTAAAAATGCTTCCTTCCAATAAGCAGTAACAGCCAGGTCGGGCTTCTTGTTATCCCTCCTGCTGGCAAAAAGTACAATTTTGGCCTTCGCTTTTTCTCTGCCATTTGCCGACACATTACTTTTAAGCCGTCCAAGCTCATCAGTAAATGAATCCATAGAGCCACCCGTCATATAACTTATCACCCAGTTTTTCAACTTATCCTTGTGGTGCTGATAATATTCATGATGGGTTATTCTGAGGTCCAGTTCTTCCCACTGAGGGTAACAATCATCCAGCAGAAAAGCAATATTCAGCGTACACCGATAATAGAGTCTCGATCCCGGAACATCATCATCTATCAATTTCCTAAGACATAAGTTGATCAGGCAAAGAGTTGTAACAGTCATCTCGTCGAGCACATGGTCTTCATTAACATGACATCCCCCCGTCTGATTCATAATACGTTCACGAATATCCGTCCATGCCTCCTGAATTTTGAAGCCCAGCTCCTCTTCCTTCAAATGAGCAGAAATCTTATCAAGCCATCCGATGATGATTTCAAAAAAATCCAATGGCATCAATCGCAGAGTGCTTCTTGCGCTCGCATATTTATTGCAAATCTGCCCCACGAGACAATAGAGTTCATTGTCGCCATATACCTCGCGGAGCTTCATTCGCTTCTCTACGTCATCATTCTTCTGCATAGTCAATCTCTTCAATATCTTTCATATCCTGGTATATTTTTTCAAACCACTCCTGCAGCTTTCCCATACGCAGATCCTGAGGAGGTAGCGGCATTGCCGATCCCTCCTCCATATCGCCCACTATATAACCAGGCAGTGTATAACATGCGGCTTCGACCTGCGAAGAAGACAGGACTTTGCCATTTTTCAACTTGACACAGACTTCGAAGGAATTCTGCAAAGCCACATTCACGAATCTGCCAAAGATTCGTTCTGCCACATCTATATCCGCACACTGGCCTTCATTATATCCGAAATTCACCCCACTCTCACTCGCACTGATAGCCTTTCGGGTCTTGGCAATGTAACGCATGGCAATCCATGCTTCATCATCCTGCCTAAACACAGGTTCCATATCAGGATTCTTCACCCTAAGATACATATCCTTGATATCTCCACCTTCTTGGTTGCATGCCATTCTCAATCTACTCCAAAAATGCTTTGCCAAAAGCATAGGCTCGATGGAGATGGTATATTGAAAATCCGGATCGTCTTTAGCCTTATCTATAAAAACCTGATTGAAATAGTTGGCTAATCCCTTACGCGAAACTTCGGGCGTGGCAAATCTGTCATTCTTCTGTATGGCAATGAAGATAGCATCATCGCGACTGCAATCAAATAAGATATTAATGAATGGATAGTCGTTGTCGATCTTCTTCACGTGGGTAACTTCCTCATTAAGCTGAATCAGCGATTCACGCTCTACCTTGGTATAGGCAAGCCATTTCTGCGAATCCTTCACTGCAGTTTCATCAGGCTGCACGGGTTTGTGACTTCCTGTCTCATAATGAATATCGCTGTTGATCGCATCAAACACGCAACTCACCAACTTCTTAAGTTTAGCCTTAGAAAGCTTGCCAGGTATTAGCCCCTCCATATAAGGAGCAAAAGTCAACTTATATATGCTATAAGTCATAACAGTTGAATCTATTGCCATATTGGTTATATTTTTTTAGTTTTACGATAAAACAGGAAAATACAGTCTTCCTCAAGGACGAAAAAGTATTTCCTTTTTTTTCTTTACAAAAGTACTAATTTATTTTTAAATCACCAAGGAAATTATACGATATTTGCTAAAAAAGAAATAATAAACATTTTCCATCACGTAATAATACCCAAATGTGAATGTGAATGTGAATTTGAAATGCAAAACACTGCAAAGGTTACTAATAAAAAAGAATTATGGAGTAAGATGGATATACCAGACCTCGCGCGTACATTATTATATTTAGAGTTTTTACTTTATGCTTTCTCTATAGCAATATCCGATTGCTATTTGAAAAACATTTCAAATTCACATTCACATTCACATTTTCAGCAGAATCTTAAGACTAAAGTTTCAATAATCCCCCCTCCTCGCCCCTTTTCCTACGTCACCACGTAGCAATTCCTGCATCGCCACGTAATATTTCCTACGTCGCGACGCAGGAAATGACAGATCTATCGAAGGGGATTTCATGCCTTACATCACAACTGCCGGGACAAGGCGATTCAAATGCCGGGACAACTATTGCATTTCGCCCAAAAATGTTGTATCTTTGCATCGTCAATGAAACTCATTGATGGGGCTCGCTGCCGGGCAGGATACCGCGGAACTGCATGGAGGGGACGCCCGATACAGAAACTGGATTATTCACTAAAAAGAAAGGAATGAAAAGAAATGAAAAAGGAAACTTGGAAATCAATTCTGCAGATCATCGTGACTGTACTCACTGCACTCTGCACATCACTCGGAGTTACGAGCTGCATGTAGTACATGTAGAAACTAAATTATTCACTAAAAAACTATTTTAATTATGGGTATCAAAGTAAAAGCTATCGAGCGCAACGTCGCTTTTGAGAAGGGTAAGCAGAAGTGGGCATACGTTATGCAGGCAGACCTCTACGGTCAGCTTACCCAGAGTAAGGTTATCGAGGAAGCTGCCGTACGCAGCGGACTCGCCAAGCAGGTGATCAACGCTGCCTGGGGCGCCATCGGAGCAGTCATCACCGCATGGGCCACCGAGGGTCACTCCGTGGCTGTGCCGGGACTCGGCTCCCTCCGATTCGGTCTGAACTCTACCGCCGTAGAGGATGTGAACAAGGTGAGCAGCTCGCTCATCAACCGCCGCTACATCATCTTCGTGCCTAACGCCGACATCAAGGAAGAGCTCGCCAAGACCAGCGTCAACATCACCTGCTACAACCGCTACGGCAAGATCGTGAAGCAGGTTACCTCTGCCGACAAGAACGACACCGAGGAGGATGACAACAAGGGGGATACCAACCAGGGAGGTGGAACTTCGCAGGAAGGTGGCGGAACCAATCAGGGTGGTGATTCCAGCCAGGGTGGTAACACCAGCCAGGGTGGCGGCACTACCGAAGGCGGAGGCGACGACAACGTAAGTCTCTAAAAACTATGCAGAGTTCTAAAAACAACGCAGAGCTCTGAAAACAATGCAGAGCTCTAAAATCATCAAGGTGTGCCAGATCACAAGGAAGTGAATCTGGCGCACCTTCTTTTTTTTATCTTTTTCTCCTTAAAAATGGTCTTTTTGGAAAAACCTCATTATTTATTCAAGTTTTTTTCGTAACTTTGCACGCGAAATCAATAGCCTGGAATATCAAACAGGCTAGAATATCAGATAGATTAGAATATCAAATAGACTATAATATGAATATGTATTTAAAATAAGGTATAAGATATGAAATCTCACATCAAAATTTATCTACTTGTCTGTATCGCCGCCCTGCTCCTTACGGGCTGCGATACCGTATTCGATGTTCACCCCTACGATGTTCGCGTAAAGGGCGAAACCGATCTGAATGCCAAGAACATACAGAAGATAGAGCAGACGGTGAAGAGCAAGGATACCATCCGGTTTGCCGTGATCAGCGACAGCCATCAGTGGCTCGACGACCTCGTGGATGCCGTAAATGATATCAACAGCCGCAAGGACAGCATCGACTTCGTGATCCACTGCGGCGACATCTCCGACTTCGGCGCTACCCGCGAAATGAAGTGGACACGAGAAAGAATGCTGAAACTCAAGATGCCTTCGGTGGTGCTGCTGGGCAACCACGACTGTCTGGGCACGGGCAACCAGACCTATGAGGCCATCTACGGCAATCCCGACTTCAGCTTCATCGCCGGAAAGGTAAAGTTCGTTTGCCTCAACACCAATGCCATCGAGTACGACTACTCCCGTCCGGTGCCCAACTTCGACTTCATGGAGGCTGAACGCTCTGCCGATTCGCTCGACTTCGACCGCACCGTGGTATGCATGCATGCACCTCCCTACTCAGAGCAGTTTAACAACAACGTAGCGAAGGTATTCAATTATTACATCCACGAGTTCCCTCGCCTGCTGTTCTGCCTGGACGGTCACGGTCATCATACCAAGAAGGAAGACCTTTACAACAACGGCACCTTGTTCTATATGGCAAGCAGCGTACACTTCCGTCAATATTACATTTTCACCATCACACCAAAGGATTATCATGTTGAAGTCATCGATTTTTAAGTTCAGTATATGGGCGCTCCTCCTGCTATCGGCAAGCACAACGGCAAGCGCCGGCGAGGAGGGGTTAGAAAAGGAGAATTTAGGAAAGGAGAGTTCAGAAGAAGATTCACTCACCCGATACGACAGGCGCATCCTCCGCTATCGCAAACACTGGGATGTACTGATGCCTACGCAGAGCGTGATACAGACCTGCGGCAACATGGGTATCATCTCGCTGGGTATCGGATGGGACTACGGCAAGCGAAGCCAGTGGGAGACGCATCTGCTCTTCGGCATCGTTCCGAAATATGATTCGGATGAAGTAAAAATGACAATCACGCTGAAGGAGAACTTCATTCCCTGGCGAAAGGACTGGGGAAAGGGATGGCAGTTTGAACCCCTGGAGTGCACGCTGTACCTGAACACGGTGTTGGGTCACGATTTCTGGACAAAGCAGCCTACCAAATACGAGAGCGGATACTATCCCTTCTCTACCCGAATCCGCCCGAATCTGGGATTTGGCGAACGGTTTACGTATCAGATTCCGAACAACAGGCGCAAGCGCGTGAAGAGCCTCACGCTCTTCTATGAGTTGAGTACGAATGATATCTATTTCATGCGGTTCTACCGCAACGGCAATGCCGGTTTCTGGGATGTCTTCGGACTGTCGTTTGGCGCAAAAATGCAGATACTCTAAGTTTATTTTAAAAGAAAAAAGATGGAAACAGAAGAGATTGTTCATAAGCTGGAGGCGAAGGGCATCAAGCCCACCTCCAACCGCATACTGGTGATGAAGACTCTGGTGAATGAGCAGAATCCGCTGAGTCTGAAGGATTTGGAGCAGAAGATGGTGTCGGTGGATAAGTCGAGCATCTTCCGCACGCTGACGCTCTTTCTGGAGCATGATGCCGTTCATGCCTTCGAGGATGGAAGGGGGATATTGAACTACGAAGTGTGTGAGGAGGAGGGTGAGTGTGATCATCATGATGGTCATATTCATTTCTACTGCGAATCATGCCACCGTTCGTTCTGCATGGAGGATATCCATATTCCGAGCTTCGAATTGCCGGAAGGATTCTATCCTCACTCCGTCTCCTTCGTCATCAAGGGAGAATGCCCTGAATGCAGGAAGAGGCTTCGCTGAAAGAAAGGCATGTTTCCCGCTAGGCGTCCCGCCGGATTTGAAATCCGGCGTAAAAAAAGGTTCGACCGCTTTATTTTGCGGATTTGAAATCCGCAGCAAAGGAGTATGCTTTTCCTTTTATTGGGGGATTACAAATCCCCCGTTGTTTATAGGTCGAACATTTTTTAACGGCGGATTGCAAATCCGCCGGAACGCCTAGCGGGATTGTGATCTCCATCAAAAAAATCCGCTTCTTCCGCATAATCCGATGAATAAAAAACTGCAGATGAAAAAAGATGAAACAAAAAAAGCTCCGAAGAAAGATGAACTTCTTCGGAGCTTTTTTGTACACCCTTAGGGATTCGAACCCTAGACCCACTGATTAAGAGTCAGTTGCTCTACCAACTGAGCTAAGGGTGCAGCAAGCTTAGCATTTGAGTCATTTCTCAAAAGCGGTTGCAAAGGTACTGCTTTTTTCTGACACCACCAAATTTTTCGGCAACTTTTTTCTTTTTCATGCGCATTTTTCTGATTTTCCATACATTTTCAAGAGAAAAAGTGTATCTTTGCAGCCACTTATACATTATTATATATGTAGAGCATCAAAGAACATAATAGAATATAAGAGAAATCTTATCAATTAAGAAATCAAAAACATAAGAGAATATGAACGGAATATACACTATCCTGCTCCTCGTGCTGAGCAACATCTTCATGACGCTCGCATGGTATGGACATCTCAAACTCCAGCAGACGGGCACCAGCAGCAACTGGCCGCTCATCGGAGTCATCGCCTTCAGTTGGGCGATCGCCTTCTTCGAATACTGCTGCCAGGTACCAGCCAACCGCATCGGATTCATCGACAACGGCGGTCCATTCAATCTGGTACAGCTCAAAGTGATACAAGAGTGCGTGTCGCTCATCGTCTTCGCCATCATCGCCAACCTCCTCTTCCAGGGGCAGGGCCTGCATTGGAATCACTTTGCCGCATTCGTCTGCCTCATCGCTGCCGTGTATTTCGTCTTCATGAAATAATAAAGCTTTTGCCCTTACAGGGCGACAGACTTGCGTCCTGAATACCCAGGGCGATGCCCTTGGCTAAGAGCTTCTGCCCTTTCAGGGCGTTAACAACAAAGAAAGAAGAACAATTATAACAACACAAAATAAAAGAATAACCGACAATGGAAAAAAAATTACGTGTTGCTTCCCTCTGCGTGCAGGGAGGCTATGAGCCGAAGAACGGCGAGCCGATAGAAGTGCCTATCTATCAGAGTACTACATTCAAATACGACAACTCTGAGGAGATGGCGATGCTCTTCGACCTGAAGAAGGAGGGTTACTTCTATACCCGACTCCAGAACCCAACCAATGATGTTGTGGCAAAGAAAATCGCTCAGCTCGAAGGTGGTGTGGGCGCCGTATTGACCTCAAGCGGTCAGGCTGCCAACTTCTATGCCGTATTCAACATCTGCGAGGCAGGCGACCACATCGTTACCTCTAACGAAATCTACGGCGGCACCTTCAATCTCTTCGGCGTTACCCTGAAGAAGCTCGGCATCGAGTGCACCTTCGTAAACCCTAACGCCAGCGAGGAGGAAATCCAGAAGGCTTTCCGCCCTAACACCAAGGTGGTATTCGGCGAAACCATCAGCAACCCGGGCTGTGCCGTGCTCGACATCGAGAAGTTCGCCCGCATCGCTCACAAGAACGGCGTGCCTCTCATCGTAGATAACACCTTCGCCACACCTATCAACTGTCGCCCATTCGAATGGGGTGCCGACATCGTTACCCACTCTACCACCAAGTATATGGACGGTACAGCATCGCAGGTAGGCGGCGTAGTAGTGGATAGCGGCAACTTCGACTGGATGGCGAATGCCGAAAAATTCCCTGGCCTCTGCACACCGGATGAGAGCTACCACGGCTTGACTTACGTGAAGGCTTTCGGCAAGATGGGATACACCACCAAGCTCGTGGCACAGTTGATGCGCGACCTGGGTTCCATCCCTGCGCCAATGAACTCATTCATCCTGAACCTGGGTCTCCAGAGCCTGCACCTGCGTATGCGCCAGCATTGCGAGAATGCACAGAAGGTGGCTGAGTTCCTGCAGAATGATGAGCGTGTGGCTTGGGTTCACTATAGCGGACTGAAGGGCGACGAGTATTACAACCTTGCCCAGAAGTACATGCCAAACGGCACCTGCGGCGTCATCGCCTTCGGATTGAAGGGCGACCGTGAGACTGCCATCAAGTTCATGGATTCACTGGATATGATCAACATCGTGACTCACGTGGCAGATGCCCGCACCTGCGTGCTCCACCCTGCCAGCCATACCCATCGCCAGCTTTCAGACGAGCAGTTGAAGGAGGCAGGCGTTGCTCCAGATTTGATCCGCCTCTCGGTAGGTATCGAGGATGTAGAGGATATCCTGGATGATATCAAGCAGGCATTGGATAAGATCTAGAAAATCAGTATGATTTAGGCAATGCCCGGCATGTTCCAAGTGGTGTTTGCATCCAGCACGCCCTGTTTGCATCCACACGCCCTGAAAGGGCAGAAGCTCCTAGCCCAGGGCATCGCCCTGGGTACATAGGGATATAACAGAGTCGCCCTGTAAGGGCAAAAGCTTCTCAATACCAAGCTTTTGCCCTTACAGGGCGACTTTCTTGCTTATGTATAACCCAGGGTGTTACCCTGGGCTAGGAGCTTCTGCCCTTTCAGGGCGGGCCGGGAATAGAAATTCCGGTCATTCTCTTAAGCCAGCAATCATTGATTCAGGGCGGGCCGGGAATTTACACCAATTTATAAATCTCGCTAGGCGTCTTCCGCTTCAGCACTTCCAGCTCGAAATCCTTTCCGGCAATGATGCCCTTGCTCCTGAGAATCTGCTCCACGGTCTTTCTCG
>ERZ1026862.592-NODE-592-length-23828-cov-22.351786_pt1 | contig 23828 bp, 21 predicted proteins | sample MGYA00380161_ERZ1026862 | MGnify/ENA primary metagenome ERZ1026862 (study PRJEB33269, sample SAMEA4719797) | human gut metagenome | biome: human-associated habitat; feature: organic feature; material: feces | place: Cameroon | collected 2013-10 ... | reverse complement strand
AAGTCATCATTGTCTCTTGGCTCAAAGCTTACTTCCTGCATCAGATATTTGGAGTATTCCTCTTCATAGTCCACGCTCAGCCCTTTCGGAATATAGTTGATTCTCGGTCGTTCCATCTTGGCACGATACCGCTGCTTCTCCATAGACCGTTTTCTCTTCTCGTCCCATTGTATGCGCAGCAGTTCCTCTTCCCTTATCTTCGTTTCAATATCCCTAAACTCAACTGTTTTCATCACCTCTGGCTTCAGGTGCTGTTTGATAATTTTCGTCAGATAGCGTTTCCAAGCCTCTTTATTCTCTTCGGTAACGAATGATGGACATTGCTCACCGTAGAATGTATGCCATGTGAACGGCTCAATGTCGAGATGCCAGAGGTAGGATTTATGTTGGGTGTTGTTTGGTTCCATCTTTTTAGTCCACTATATATTCTAACATACTTTTAACGATAGAAGAGAAATCTGTCTTTTCTTCCTTTCCATTATAACGGAACAGGCCACTTGACTCTCCTTTTCCTGTTTCCTCGTTTATTCTACATCGTTGCTGATATTGTATACCATCTTCATCTTTATAATTGATAGCTACTTCTGTCCCTATCTTGTCATTATTTGTTAGCAGCATATATGGAGCAACATATTCAAAATATAAATTTTGATTTGTAGCATAAATTCTTGCAGGAATATCTGCCATTTCATCATTGGACGTTCCCATTCTTCTCATCACAGCGAATAATTTTAGCATGGCAGGACATAACGTTACTGTTTTCCCATCTACAATAGCTTTTGCCTCTTTATATATCTGCTTATCTATCTCAAAGGAATGAATGATGTCACGGATAGTCTTATTTTCGAGTTGACCTTCTGTTATTACAATTTTAATCAATGATACAGGACAATCCGTGATTAAAGACAATCTTTCGTAGATATACTTCATTCGCTCATGTTTGAGTGAATATGCAAATGGTTTACTTGACAGGAATTTTCCTATGTATCCTTGAAAATCAGTACGCTCACCATAGAAATGTTTGAATATCTTTCTTACATTAGAATAATCAGAAACAAGTACCACGTTGTCAAGTCCGAACTTATTACCTATCAGTGTTGTTTCCGGTTTTGTAAAATATTTATAGCCATAATCCATGTGGGCGGAAAAGATATTCAATATGCGGAAGAGATGTGCGGGGTCGATTCTGTCCAAGTCTTCAATTATCAAGACCACATCCTTTTTTGTTCTTCTTTTGAAATCTGCAACAGAACGTTTTACAATCGCTGTAACAATGTCATCTTCATATATTGTACTACTGTCGGCATTATCCAAAAACTCACTCAATATGTCATCTTCATTATTTTTCTTGGTAAAATCTTTGACTTTTTCTTTCAAATCCTTAAACAACCGAAGCCCTTTTATTGCCAACATTATTTTTGGAAGATATTCACATGGAACAGCTATGTCTGCAACATAATTGATGAGGTCTAATGCCAAAGAGTATTTCTTGTTTTGAATGTATGCCCAAAGAGCGATGTCTTTTGGAATAATGACATTGTTAGAAATCATGTCATTCAGCATGAGCTGAAACAAGATGTCTCGCTTGATTAAGTTAAATATATCCTCATTGGATGCAACTTGGTAATTGACAGGATATATTGTCAAGAAGACAAATTGCTCCTTTACGAAATCTGTATTCTTGAAGTTCTCCAAAAAATAAGACTTACCATCACCAAATTTAGATGACAGTATAGTTCTTGGATTAGCAAGAAGATGATTGTAAAACCCTTTTATTGCCAAATCTATGGGTATAATAAAATCTTCCATCTTATTCTTCTATTTTTGACTTGATCTGCGAATATGTTTCTGCAACTTCTTCTCGATAAACATAACTTGATACATTACTATTACCACTTGTTGATACTCTTTGCATCAAGAAGTTTATATATACCCGTCCGTTCTCATTTTCTATGAATGCAATAGAGTCCACATTTACATATAGTGGATTGCCATTATACTTGCAATGTAATTCGATGAATTGAGCCATAATACTTCATTTTAAACGTTCTGTTCCATCGCCAGAATACTTGGTGTAATAGTCTCCAACTATTCTTTTCCCAAGTATCTGTTTGAATATGTCATTACGCATTTTGTAAAACAATTGATTTTGTGGATTATCTTTCCCCACACCATAAGCAAATAAACGCTTTCGAACTTCGACCATTCCCATTCTGTCATAAAAAGGCAAAGTCATAATATCCATCAATCTCCTGTAATCTTGCGCTGCTTCCTCGTTATGAATTTCATATCTATCGATTACATCGAAAAAATCAACATATCCATCTCTGTATTTTGCTTCGGAGAAACCAACTTTTATTTTAAAGTTACTTGCATCATACATATCTATTCCATTAAATGCCAAATGAAAACGAACCTTTGGCTCTTTGAAGCAATAAGGGTGCATGATGTTTTTGCCGTCAAAGACTTTTTCTATAGGATCTTTCGCTCCTTTATTGGGTGATTCATTACAAATGTCGCATGATGGTATTAAGTTGTAATAACATAATGCCAAGAATGGGTATTTACGTTTTGGAAAGAAATGGTCTATTTGTTTCTTGCTCTTATTTGTTGGTCGTATGTATTCCATTCCGCAATAGGGACAAATTTTTAAGCCTGTGTTTTGGATGAAATTGTGTTTGTCAAAGGTTCCGTCTCCATCATATATTCCATTGACAAAGATGTCATATATAATTTCGTTAAAATGGTCAAAGTACCCACCTCGTGTCAAGTTATATTTGTCAAAAGTTCCAGCCAAGAGTCTTTTGAAAATCAGTTCATTCGGGTATAGTAAGCTTTCAAGGTATTTGATAAAAGACACTTGTTGAGAAGGATTCATCAACAGAAACTTTTCCAACCAATTTTGGTCAGACAGCTTTTCCAAGAACCTCCTTGTTAGACTTTTAGTATCAACAGCCAAATGTACAACCCCTCTATTCTTGACCATAACATCAAGCACCTTACCTCCAAGGTATGCGTTAATTAATGGCAACAACTTTGCAGCATACACTTTTGCGTATGCTGCATCTTCGCCATTTGTAGGTTTGTATAATTTGAACATAAAATACTTTTATTCTTCGAGATAATTTCTAATAAAATTATCTCCTACAATCTCAAGTTCTTCTTTCCCTATTTTCTCCTCATTATTTTTCCTTTGTATCATGTTTCCGATAACCTCTGAGGCTATAGTCCCGATGGCACTCTTGTCAAAGAAGAAGCTCTTATTCAGCATTTCGTAATAATTGGCTCCAAATGTCTGTGCATTCACCTTTTGCACCTGTCCGTTTTTAAGGTACAAAGTGTTTTGTGTCATCATGTCACTCAACACAAAAGGAGAATGAGTTACCATCAATATTTGGATAGAATGAATGACCTCGGTATCTATATGGCACCATTTCATGGCTTCGAATAACATTCCCAAGAAACGTCTCTGATAATCAGGATGATAGTATAACTCAACCTCATCGAAAATCAAACAGATATTGTGATATCCTACACGATTTTCATCTTCCTTCACACTTTGTATATTTTTGATATGATACAAAACGTAGCTCAAACTATATAACATTTGCCTTTCACCACTACTCATTTTACCAAGTGTAAATTCATTATCCCCTGTCAATACCCAATTGCTTTCAGGATGATCTTGCACACGAAAACTAATCTGAACTTCTTTGAAAGTCATGTTCACTGTATAGAAAGCAGGAGGGAGCAGTGATATTGCATCATTAAACGTCTCGACTTTCTTGTCTTTCAATAACTCTTTAATCGGCCTATCTGCTTGTCGGCCCCAAACTACTCTATGCTGGAATAAATTTTTCATATATTCCAAACAGATTGATATTTTCAGTGTGATATGGCTTCTGTTATTCTCTGAATCATTTATTTCTTTTATCAGTTTGCTTACAACATTCCGACTTCTTTTCCTAAATCCATTATGGATATAATCCATTAGTACATTTTGGTCATCCGAGTTCTGTATCAGAGTATTGACATCAAGAGTCTTCCAGTAATCTTCGTATGTAAAGCATATTTTCACGGTCTTATATGCTAAATAGAATAAAGCCATTTCATATCGGTCTCTTGATGTTTCTGTTATATCATCGTCATAAGTTGTCAGAAGCACCTGCTCCCAAATACGTTCAAATTCGCGAAAGAGCAAGCTTACGTCAAGTTTTTTAAATCTTTGAAATATCAAAGAACGATAATTGCTTTCAGTCCTTTCCTTATAACTGTCGTCAAACTTATATTCTAATGTTGATGGTTCATAACTTTCAATGAACGATTGCCCTTGTGCTGTTGCCAAAAGAGACAAAGCCATCACTCTTTGAGAAGCCAGTTTGTTTTCCTTTTCGATGTCTATATTTCCATTACTTCTAAACGGCGTGATCACAATAGGGGTATAATAGCCATCGTTTTTATGAAACAAACCATCCAACCATTCGCCATCTATAGTTTCGTCTATATTTTCTACCCAATCATCAGGTTTATATTCTTCCTTGTTAAAAGCATACAAGCTATAATTTGTTGAAATCGTGTAGAAAAAATTCTTTAGTAAAGGTTTGGGGTCTGTGTTATTACGAATTATTATCTGTTCAAATCCATCTCCATTTTCTTTTTGGACATACCAATATACTCTTTTCTTCCTACATGAGATTTTGTACTGCATTCCTTCACAAATATAATACAAGTCTGCATTTACACCATTGGCATAAGAAAGTGTTCTTCCTTTACAGTCAAGTTTCTTGTTTCCCAACATTCTAACGGAAAAGTTGTTGATGATTCGGTAGATAATATCCAATAGAGAAGATTTGCCTGCTCCATTCATACCCACGATACAATTCACAGACATTTGTGGAAGCCCTTCTTGCTGATACACCCAATTCGAAATCGTGTTTTCAACAATGACGAGTTTACCTGCCTTTGGACTTTTATATGTTCCAAAAGGATACCAACCTTTCTGTAAAACTTTCGAAACAGCCATTGGCATATTATATAAGTATAGCCCCAATAGTTGCATAGGTATTTACTCTGATTTAAAGATTTTGTATGTCAGAATCAGCCTTAGCTAAATCGGCAGATACGATAGCCATTATTTCATTAAGACGTTCGTCTGTTGGATATCGGCTCTTTAAAATTTCAAGGCTTTGATAAGCGACCTTTAACTTGGCATATTCTGCCATTACATCATTTTGGGAAATATCACTTCCTTCATGATAACGTTTTGTCACATATGCAAAAGCACCAGAAGCCTTTGCATAGTTTGTGAGAAGGTTCAAATATTCATTGTTGTTCATTGTCACTATATTTTGATTTTATTCTCCTTTCTCTCCAATATATCTCCAGAACACCTTTATCTTCTCTGGCGTTTCCGTCAGCGACAAACTCTTGGTAATCACGAAATAAATGAATCTGAACTTATACACTATCCAGTACAGTACCATCGTCAAGCATAATTTGCCGAACAAAGAGCCTAACAGGAACGCTATGTTTACATTCTCAGTGATGGTCTTTATATGGTCTATGACAATCTGCCCATTTTCAAGATTATATCCGACAATAGTGAGTAACTGCCCGATATAGGTGTCTATGGCGTTATTATTTTTAGCTATATAGCCTGCACCTTCTGCCAACATCATCAATGGACTTAACATCTGTGATATAGCATAGAAATAGACCATGAGATTCAGCAGAATCGGTATCTGCAAGTAAAAACTGTTCAGCTTACCCAAAAGAATGACAAAAGCAAAAGTAGCGAAAGCTCCCAAGGCAAGATTAACCAATGTCATATAACCAAAGGCTGTCATTTGCTCTTCTACAGAGAGGCTATAGATAAACAAAGCTCCTATGATACAGACACATAATATCAGAAATAATCCGCCATATCTCAGCTCATTCGGGTTTGCTTCTTCTCGCTTCTGCCTGTAAACAGTCACATTATTCAATACAAGATAGAGAATGAACAGCAGAATGCTCGTTGTAAAGTCTATTACACATTTAAATGCGTAATGTAACAGAATGCTTGTAAAACTTGAAGTTTCAGGTAACATCCTATCCATACTCTCTACACCATAATATAATATCCATAGCACCCAGATAGCGATCCAACATTTGTAAAATTGTTGAACCGTATCACTGACTACCGTGAAGTGTTCTGCTAATGGTGATTCTTCTTCATTTCTGATATGACATTCTTTTTGGAAATACCTTATCAGCATCTGTTCTTTATCTTTCAGTTGTCTCAATATCACCGTTCGATTAGACATGATGAAATAAAGGGAGACTATCAAGAAGGCAAATTGAGAGAAATACAGCACCGTTATAACCCCTTTGTTGCCAAGATGTATTTCAAGCAGTGGACTCACCAAAGGAATCACGACACTCAGCATCGGACACAATATTGTTCCGATAATTGAGACACGCTCATCCTTCAACCACAACCAAATGCTATTGTCTGTCTTTCTCATATTTATTTTTCGTTGTTCATAAATGTATTCACATCCATATCTTCCAATTCCACAATATTGGATTGGAAATCAAATGTTCTCACGTCTTTGCTGTCAAAACTTTCCACACATCGAAACAGTTTATAGATGTTCTTCACTTTTCCGCAATACATCTTGCTTGGCGTATTGGAATATCCTGCAAACTTTTCCACGAACACAAGCGGATGACCATCTTCGTCTTTCTTGGTCAAGACCACATTGTCAGCCAAGGCGCGCAATGCTGGCAGCATCCCTGCATTGCGGTCACATAACACATATAGAATGATGTCATGCACCCTGCACATTTCTGCCATGGCTGCGAGGAACAGTCCTCCAGCTTCTTTGAGCTTAGGGAAACAGTAGTCAAGAATCTGCATATCGTCAATCACAATTCTGCGAATGCGCTTCTTCAAACTACCATCGTATGTCACCTCAATCTGCTTCTCCAAGTAGTAAAGAAACTCTTCTGCGGTGATATTGCCCATACAGATGTTCATGAAGTGGATATACTTATAGCAATTGTTGCATTCTTGATACATGTCTCCTCGTAATGGTCTTGCAGGACAAGTCAATCGTCTTCTTATCATCGACTCCTCTTTGTTCATCAGTATGATAAGCGTATGGTCTTTCGTCGCAGCCGAGCCAAAGATACCTCCAAATGTGAGAAACCGCTTATAAGTGTTGGCTTCACCAATCACAGCAGTAACAAACCCTGCATTGCCATACATATATTCATTCTCCCAAAACTCACTTTCTTCACCCGACTTGTGCAACAAGTTGTTCAATGGATTCAGAGGCATGAATATCTTGTTTAGCAAGTCTATCGACACCAACTGCATGTAGTTCTTTGGATAGATGGAGCGGAAATGGTCATTCTTTTTCTTATCCAATTCCTTTTCATAGTCCTCGTACATATTGTCAGAAGTGTCTTGATAGTATTTCTGACGTTTCTGATATTGCTGATAGGTTTCGTTCAACACACTGGCATGGGTATATACCAAGGAATTTTGCAGATACCGTCTTTCCACAATATACAACGATAGGCGAGGATAGACTTCAATGCCATAGTCCCTTTTTTTATATTGGTGCAGTCCAGGCATAAAATCCTGCAAATCACTCTTGGTGATTTGTAGGGTCTTGAAAAGGACATTGCCTTCCAGCCGTGATGACAAATTGATAATGATGTTGGCTCTATGTTCTGGTATCTCAACCTTTGAGTCAACAACGAGCACGCCTATCTTTGCACTTTCGAGTTGGTCAAAGATATGGTCAATTTCATTCGATGAAATCGTTTTCTTATCCGAGATGTCTATACCCAACAAATCCTTACTGTATATTCCTCCCTTTATCAAAGATTTACTACATTCATATCCTGTAAGCTTAAAAGGTATGGCGTATTGTCCGGTGTAATCATGCAATCTATTATTTTTCGCATCGCAATTTTCCCCTTTTGCAAGATGGAGCAATTCTGGTCTCCTTTCATAAATAAGATTGTACTTCGTATCATTATCCTCGACCTTGAAGTGTAGAGAATTGGTTCTGTTGTTATAATATACAATACCATCACCAATCAGCGAATCCACTTTATCCTCTATGGCAATAAAGGGAATATTATGATAGGGTGTAATAGGTTTACATTTAATATCTTCGCAATCAAACAGCAGGTTGGCATATTTGTTGGAACTCAACACCACACCATTGTCCTTGGATGCCTTCTTCCGAAGTATCTCTTGGATGCCCGATGAAATGAAATAGTCCAAGAATAGTTCTTGCAACATTCCTGTTTTGTAGTAGGTAGAATACATGACAGGCTGATTGACAATGCCTTCAAATTTGGTATATTCATTTTTTATGCTTTCTATAGACTGAGCCAATCCATACAAGATTTGCATACCAAGCAAAGTCTTGTCATTTTCCTCCACGTCACCTTTGACAACGATAAGTATATTATTATCGCCATCTGCTGTATTCACGTTGATACCATCATAGAGAAGTTTGTCAAGTCCTCTAATACCTGTCGCCAACTTGGGTAGGCATTCTCTGTCTGTTTTCTTGTTGTCTGTCATATTCTCACATATTATTAAAACGGGCTACAAAGCTCCATCCCTGAAAAGTACCTCTTTATAAAAGGGGAGAGGGAGCTGTTTGCCCGTAGATCTATTATCTTATTCCATGTACCTTCTTCCATAAAGCAAACCATGTCCTGAACAACGGTTCACTCAATGCCTCTGTGGGATAATGCTTCACGAAGCGCAAGTTGCGCAAGCTCATTCTGAGGTAGCGATGTATCTTGCCTTCACCCTCCTTGCTTCCAAGGCGATTGTCATATTGCCCGAAGTTGCCACCTCGCATAATTTCGTCCAATAGGAACTTTCCTTCTTTCTCATCCATTGGAGCAATCATTTGGGATGTAGGCAGTCCAAAGACCTCATGCAGTACATACATGATGCCACCAGCAAACTTCTTCATGCCGAAATAGTCTATCATATTCTGCATGTACATCAAGGCATTCTCGTCATGTTCCCATGTTTTCAGCACATAGTAGTAATCAAGCAGTTGTCTCAACCCAAATCCCTCCGTAAACACATGTCGATATAGATGGGAGAGAATATAGATGACGTTAAAAATTACTGTCGGCACAGTAATCTCTCCACATCCATCAGGCAATACCACCACATTCGAACATTGCAAGTCCATAACCTCCTCAAACCACTTTTGCATTCTATGATTGTGCTTCGGGTAAAACATATACGACGGGGTGAAGTGTACCTCTATCGCTGTCTTCATCACAGGAAAGTCCACATGATGATAACGCATCACTTGATTCGGACACACCTCATTTATATATTGCATGATACGCTTCCTGCCTCCTCCAAGATATATGTCTATATCTCCAGGCGTTCGCATATATGGGTCGGGATAGAGCAAGGCATTACCTTGACCTTTCAACACACAACAGCGAAAGCCCTCTTGCTTGAAATTCTTGCATACCTTATCAGAATTCATGAACAAGCGAATATTCTGTTGGCGTATCTTCTGTGCCATCCCCATCCATTGCATCAGCAAGTCTGCATCTGGCGCAAGTTCTTTCGACAACTGCTTGATGCCATGAAACAGCACTCCTACCAAAGTTTGTTTCTTGGCTATGGCATATTGTTCATTCCAGTTAGCATTCTTGATAGATGGTGGTATTTCATCCCTTGAACCGATGCAAAACTGTAAAAATTCAAATAATATTCTTTGTTGTAAATTCATTGGTGTAATTTTGCAATCATGAAAGAACGTATTTTGCGAGCATTGGGCAACATCATCCCTGTGCTCTTACTTATCATCCTCACTCCATTATCGGTAGTTTTTACGCCCATCCATCGGCTCTACAAGACTATCCGAAGATTCTTTCTGCGATAAACCTTACCGGGAACAACAACCCTGCCATCAAGTAACGCTTACGAGTATGCGGCTCCTTCCACATGCGATACACAAAACGAAGGTTCGTCTTGTCCACCCAAGCAGGATAGTAATCAATCTCGTTCTTCGAAGTCTGATGGATGAAACCACCACAAGTAAAGCCAACACCCTTAAATCCAGCACTCTTCACCTTCAGCAAAAACTTCTCCTGCATCAGGGCACCCATGCCCACTATCAAGAAATCGGGATTTACCTCACAAATATGTTTAGCCTCCTTATCCATTTCCCTCTCAGAAGAAAAGTAGCCATTCCTATACCCTGCAAACTTCACTTTAGGATAACGCTCACGGAATATTTCTACCGCTTTTCCCACCTGTTCATGTTTCGAGGCAACGATATATACCGTTTTGCCATGAACCTCTGCATACTCAAACAACTCTGGTGCCATAGAAGTCATGTCAAAGCTTCGGCGGGTCACCTGCTTGCCATACAGCATTTTGATGGTTTTCACCAACAATCCGCCATCGGCAAAGATACCATCCATCTTACCAAACAACTCCTTGTTATCAAGGGCTGTCAAGTAAGAAACAGGATTGAGGTAGGTATAAACCTTACCCTTTGTTTCAAATATCTGATTAACGGAGTTCTTCTCCGTAGATAATATTTTATTAACTAATATTGATTTCATTTTCTGATAGTTGTCTTTAAACATTGACACCATTATTGATTGGAGGAATTCTGCCGATTAGCCATTCTGCCTCTTCAATCCCAAAAGAAGGACAAAAGTACAACGCTCTAAGTATAGCAGAACGCCAATCGTTTAGACCATATCTATGTATATACCTATTCATCTCTCTTTGTAGGAAGGTCTTCAATGCTTTATTATTCGCAAATTTATTATCAAAAAGCAGGTCACCTATAAATCTATGCGACTCTCTCAGTAAGCGCCTGAATAATTTTACATTACTTACTTGAGACCTTATTTTCTGAATAAGTACATGGTCATGTAATACTGTACTATCCAGACTATAAAACCAAGACATTTTATGATTTTGGGTGTTAACATGCACATTGGCTATCAAGAATATGACACCTGAAGGAAACTTTGCATAATAAGGATGGATGAACTCGTCATAAGGTTTTGCTCTTTTTTTGTTATTGCAAACACCACATAGAGGCACTAAGTTTAATCTACATAAAGACAGAGGCTTGTATTGTGAACGTGGCATTTGATGGTCTAACTGACTTGGAGGATTGATACCACACACTGGGCACAAGTCTTTCTGGTCAAAAAGTTGTTTTCGGATGTAAAACAAAGGCTGGTTTTCATAAGTCTTTGTACCATACATATCATGCAGAGTATTCTTTTCTTTATCTGAGAAACGATTTAAATCTACATCTGCAACAGAGCCATTATTACGTTCGTACAATCGGAATACATACTGTAACTTAACCTTAGATTGCTCATCTAAATTTCTATTACTTTCAGCTATGATATTTTCTATATCTTTCAACGCATCGTCCAACGAGGGCTTTTCCAACTTCCACATAAGCTATTCCTCCTCTACGCTTTCACGGCTTTCAAACTTGCTAATCAAATAAGCTGTCATATGCGAGCTTAGGTCTTCACATCCAAAACGATATCTGAAACGTGTCAGGACTTGCTCTATGGAATCCAATTCATCACAATGCCATTGCTCATATAATTCATCCATTACATCATTATAATGTGTCAAATCTGAATTTAGCCTAAAAACAATAGAATTTATTAATCCAAAACTCTCCCCATATATCTCGGTCTCGGGATGATGAATTTGAGTTTCCCCATCTCGCCGTTCCATAATGAAGACATTTTTCGACAGTGTTTCTTGCAAAATTACAGGTGAATGTGTTGCAACCAACATCACAGAATGCTTATTGTGAATGATTCGTCTAAACTCACTCATCATGAAAGACAAGAAAGGTGGATGTAAATGATTCTCAGGTTCATCAAAGAGAACTATACTATTATCCTCCATGTATGCTATCAAATGCACTAATGCGTGTAAGAAAAATTTAACGCCTGTTGATAATGATAGGAATTCTTCTTTGCTCTCATCAGTTGCTCCAAAACTATCAATCCACTTTATAGCTTCATATAAAGAAGGCAATACAACTTTACTATCATTTCTGATTTGCTTATAAATTTGGTATTTCTCAGAATCCTCTAATACTACATGCAGCGCAACCGCAAACTCTACAGACAGTTCATCGACTGTTTTTGTTTTTATCTTTTCAATGCGCATCTGGTTGACATCTACAATTTTGTTTTCTTTATTGTCTTTGCCGAGTTTCTTTATATGAGCCTCGATGGTATCGTTTATTTCTTGTCTCACATCTCGCAAACCACAGAATATAAATCTACCAGAATTATCTTCCATACCTTCAGACATCAATCGATAGTCAGATAGCGTAATCCCTGGCATAACAAAGTTATCAAATGCGCTATAAGAAAACATCATCAGTTTGTCTATTCCTATATTATTTGGTTCTAAAGATAAAATTTCCTTTATACGCACCCTGTCGTTTGGAGCAGCAAAAAGCACTTTAGCCAACTGATATAATGCTGTACTTTTACCACATCCATTATGTCCGATAAATGCTATAATTCCAGAAGGTAAATAGCTACATTCTTGAGCATATATAACACCAGAAAAATCCAAAGTAATTTCTTGATTCAGATAATTGAAATTTACTTTTAGTTTATCATGCTCCCAATCATGAAACTTACCATCACTCTGCAATAGACTCTTTCCTTTTTGAAGTATGTACGAATCCATACTTGCACTTCTTAGCAAGGACTTTTCAAAACCAGGCTCATCTTTAAACTCTTCATAGAGCCTATCCCTATCAGATAATATCATCTTAAGAGATCTCACTATTTTTTGTCTTCTTCGATTGTCCAAAAACTTATAAAGCCCTCTGTATAAATCTAATGAAAAGGAAATCGAACAATAACCATCTGGCAACTTTTCAAAAGGGTTACTCAACATACCGTTTTTTATAGCATTTGCCAAAAGGCGACTTTCCCCCTCTTTTTGACCTTTCTTTAAAATACTTATGCTGCCGAGATATACATTTTTAGTCTTTGTCAACTTTTTAGTAGCATGAAGATGGTAAGTCGTAAAATAATTATAGTCGTTCCAATCATCCATTTCTATATAAAAGTCAGCATCGGTACCCGAACAAGAGGATGCATTTTGAAAACAGACATCTATAAGTTTAAATTTCATAAGCTAATCGTGTTAAATCAGATACAACTATTATTGGATAACATCTATCGCTCTATCTTTAAACTCTATGGCATTAATCATAGACTTGTTAGGCATTTCTTGAATAATATCTCTAATAATATTACCATTTCCACCATCTTTATGTTCCGCAGTATGAGGCTGCGAAGAGCAGAAAAAGATGATTTGCCTATCCATGAATTTCGAGCCACACTCAAATAGTTTTTTAAGGCTGGATTCATCCATGGATTGCTGGCAAGGCTCATCAAAGATAACAAAACCAGGATGCTTACCACCTACTTTGAGAAGGGCAAGATAATAAGCCCAGATAGAGCGTATAAAATCAGAAGCTGACGAAACGGACCGTAGCTGTTCCGAACTATCTTTTTGCATCTGTACCAATGGAAAATAAAGATAAGACGAGATTGGATTTGTCTCAAAATACAACTGATTCTTATAGTTGCTCTTATATTCAAAGTACATCAGAGTTTCCTTAAACATCACCTCAAATTTTGCTAGAGAATTTTGCAATCCATTACGCTCGTTATTTTTCAAAGACTTATATTCCTTATCATATTTGTCATAGTCTTCTTTTATATTTTCCAACCTCAATTTTGCCGCATCAATCTTGCTCAGCAATACTTTGGTCTGCTCTAGTTCTAATTTCTGCCTTGCCACTTCCATCATTTCTACCTCAGAAATACCAGAAGCAGAAAAACATGTCTCATTATTTAATTGTTGCACAAGAACCTTGTCTTGCGACAATAATTTTTCAATATACAAGAGATGCAATTGCTTTTGCTGAAGATTACTCTCCGTGGCTTCTTTTAGAGCATCCAAGAATTTCTTTTGGTTGGATATCATTTTATCCATATCTACAAGTTGAGCTTTTTCAATCTCTTTTTCTCTAGCTTCCTCGCCAATAGGTAGAGCCTGTTTGCAAGTAGGACAAATTGTCACCTGCAACGTTGTAAATACATTGTCAACCTTAGTTAGTCCGACTATTCTCTTATGCTCATTTTCCAAAGCTGACAATTTCTGAGTGATAACATCCAACTTACGTTTATCTATAGCCAGTTTGTGACAAAAGTCATCATAGATTTTTTGATGTTTTTGATAGGTTTCTATCAATTTCTTATCCTTAGGAATACACCCTTGCGATATTTCTCTTTTACTTTGTTCGAATAACGCTATAGCAGCTTCCAGTTCCTGCAAATGACGCTCGATATCAAGTCCGTTCTTTCCAACGTACTCTATCTTGAGAGTATCTATATTATTCTTCTGCTTCTCTATATTGTCCTCCAAACCTATAACTTCAAAATTATTACAAGCCAAAATTCCCCTTAGATTTTTCACCTCAAGATACCACTTGGTCTTTGCTTGGTCTCTTTTCTCTTTGAACTTTTGCTTAGTCTCATATTCTGCATCCATCGCTAAAGACAAAGCGTATTCAATGATGCGCTGTTTAGGTCTAAAAATGTTATAGCCCTTAATGGTAGCAAAATAATCAGACCATCCTCTTGTTTGCTCTACATAGCATAAGGCAAATAAGGTTTGGAGATACAAAACAGATTCCTTATCACTATTTCTTGTAGGAACTGTTGGCAAAACTATTCCCGCAAAGTTGGCCATGAAACCATAAAAAGCAAAATCCACAGCTTGATTATTGTCATCCCTTGAATGCAGGAAATACTCATGGGGATGTTCCCATTTTCCATTCTTCCAACAGGAAATAGATATTTTATTTACGTTGATCGCATTTTTTTTTATGTCTCGATGCAATAGAATGCGTTTACCTAAGCCATTTGTAATTTCAGCCTCAACATAGGAGGATTCTACAAACCATGTCTTTTCCTTGCCTGTAGTAGAATCGATCCACCTGAAATTATCCTTTAGACATCTATCGAGAGAATCTTCACCACGTTTGGGAGACATCAATTCCTCCATACCCAGAACATAATAGAAACAAGAGGCAATGGATGTCTTTCCTTTTGTATTATCTCCTATAATGACATTCAAGCCTTTGGTTAACTTTACAATTCTACCAAAGTCTCTTATATCATCGGGAGCCTCTCCACAATAAGCCTTGACATGTACTTCTAATCTACAGAAATTCAGCATAATTCAAACTCAAATTGATGTTGTTCAACACTGCTTCTCCCAAATAGCCTATTGGGGAAATTGATTCACATAAATCTATCACAAGATCCTCATTTTTCAACTGACTCATCAAGTGTTGACCTTCAGAGGTAATTTTAAACTTAGCTCCATCCGTCTGGATTATATGGTTTATGCAGAGTTCTCCCATAATGGCATCCAACTCAGGAACATCATATACAGGAATCACATCTATCGTTTCGGTCTTCTTCAACAGATACAATTTATGCATGTTGTCCGGTGACAGCAATCCCCATAAATATGCTTGAATTTGCGACATGGAAAATTTCTGTTTTGGATATTTGTACATAATGGTAAGCAGGGAAAGTCTAATGAATGTAGGAGTCAACTCAACCCGCCTTTCAATCGGTCTTTCTGAAAAAACAAACTCTATCATGACTTTTTAAATTCTAAGGAACAATTCAACAGTCTATAAGCAAGTTGATAATCAACATAGGAAGAAGCCAAATCAAGTTCATCTCTATCTTCTGGGAATTTAGCCTTTACCATTTCTATCAAATAATCACCCAAGCCTAAATAATTTTGCTGTGCTGATATTGAAGATTCATAAAATGTTGGCATTTTCTTTGTCTTCCTCTCACACGCCTTGTCCATCAACTTCTGAAGTTCGTCATCAAAAGTTGGATTCATATTCTTCATGCACAAAACCAGTTCTTCACCACGGATATAATCATTCATGAAACTCTTCGATTTACATTCGACCTCATTTGGATACAAAACATCACATTTACGACTAAGATTGTCCATCCATTCAGAATGCTCTGCATGCAATTTATCAACTTGCGCTTGCTCTATTATCTTTTCATCAAGTTCATCCCATTTCCGAATAAGATCTATGGTTATGTCATCTCTACTATCTACCGTTAATACATTGTTAAAAATAGCCTCATCTTTCCATAAAAAATCACTATATGCAGCCGTTTGGTCACGTATGTCTGTCAAATATCCAAGCATATAATAACGTGAGTGCCTATACAGAAAGATGCCAGCTCCAGAACATCCTTGACTAAGCTCTTCACCAGAACATTGTTGCCCATCTATTTGCACATCTTTAAGATGCAGACAGTGGTCCCCAACTTTCGACACTATGAAAAGACGTCCTCTTGAAGCTAGTTTTGTATAACCAACAAACAGAAAAGTCTCATCAGGAATCACCATCTTTGCTCTCTTAATCTTATTGGCATAATCAAAGCCATCATCTATTTTATCGATTTCCAACACAGCATAATCATCATCTCCATAATCACAAGCCACACATTTCCGTACCTGATATGCCTTTTCCATAGAATCTGCATATTGAATGATGGAGATGCATTTGGCATCAAAAGGAACATAACTATCACCCTCTTTATAGCAAATGCAATGACCTGCAGTCATAACATAAAAGAGACTCTTATCCACAATGATAGTTCCAGCCCCTATAGTTTTATTACCCAGACTATCTTTGCACACAATTTTTACACAAAAGCGTTGCATTTCCGGGAAAGTCCATTCTGCTCTCATAGCTCCATTCTGTTCACATTATCATGAATCTCAAAATTATACTTGGCAAATTCGTCCTGATGAATAAATTCACCAACTCGTTCCATTATCTTTTCCAAAGGATAATTGAAGTACAGGTGTCTTTTAATTTCCGAATTTCTACATGGATGACATAACAGCTTAGCTATGGTTTCTCTATCGGGATGATAAGAATTGCCATAACCTCCATCAGTTGATATGATAAATTTCTCACAACACAGCATATCTAATAGTTCTACGCTGATATTATTTCGACTTCCATGATGGGATACCTTTATGCAGTCTATATTCAATGGATTCTTGGCCGAATATCCCTTACTATTGAGGTATGTTACAATATTCTCAGCCCTCGCATCCCCCATCATTAGTATAGATTTCCCATCACACTCCAAAACAAATGCAATAGAAGCTTTGTTTATCAAATCCGTATTAGCTGATGTCTTTGGCGTTTCTTTCAAGGCTAAGTCTGCCAATGACAATTGCCGCTCAACAACACGTCTATTTTGAGCAATTCTCACTCTTTGGCTTTCAACGCATTTATCCACGACCTTCTCATATCTGTTTAGATTTCTTTCCAAGCCATCCTCTGTCGGTGACAACACATGAATTCTACAAAATCCATAATCTTGCACCAAGCCTTCTTGGATATTTCCTTTCCAATTTAACCCTTTTATATTTTGCAGAACTGAAGCAAAATCATACGCTTCCGAATAAGATACTTTCGTATCGGTTGATGGTGCTATCAAATGATGCGCACAATTACACCATATTTCAGAAACAGGAAACGGATTATCGGAAACATGTGAGCTAATAAACCTATACAACCCCGCAATATGATCATGGTCATAATGAGAAAGAACCATAAGGTCAATATGCCCAAGAGAGCGCAACTTACGCACTATCTGCAAAGATGTAGTTTTAGGACCACCATCTACAACAACAGTACCTTCTTTACCACAGTCTTGGCAATGCAGAACAAATGCATCACCATAAGAAGCTTTAAGAATTTCAACGGATAAAGGCATAATCAAAAAAAATCAATACGCATACCTCAGCCATCCGAATCCCTTCACTTCCTTCATCCTCATGATAACCTCGGAAGCCAAGAAGCAGAAGGCAATGGTGACGACAAACAATACAGGCCCATTCTCCCACCCAAACAACTGCTTAGGAATCTTCTTGAAGCAATCATGAATGACATAGAAGAGGATGCTGTAGGTGCGGAATCTGCGATACAACTTCGGATGCTCTGGCAACTGCCAAGTATAGGCTGCTATAAACAAAGACACCACACTAAGAATCTTTGGACCAACAGGAACAAAGAACGACAATACCAAGAATAGCAATGCAACCAACCAAGGCAAACATCCCTTTATCTCTCCCATCCACGCCATCACCATTCTATTCGCCATCACATATCCTATGGCTATCCAAAGCAAGCCACCAGGAAAGGCAAGATGTGGGTCTTTAAACTCATTATACCACTCATAAGGCGCACGCCACGCACTCGGTAAATCGTTTACATACTGCAAGTACAAACATACCAAGAGAGGTATAATCATCACCAAGACATCTTTTCTAAATACTTTACTCAATCCCCATACCATAGGCACTCCTACAAGCAAAGCTCCCAAGAACCAACTGGCATCAAACATGTTTCCAAAGAAGAAATCCCTCACCATATATAATGGAACCCAAACAGACATGGGATGGAAATACTCCTTTTGGATGTAGATGATAGGACTCCATACCACACACCAGAACAGGTATAAGATACAAAGTCGTTTCAAAAAATGAAGCACCAATTCCAATTGTCTCTCAGCATATCTTGCCTTGCGAAAAAACAAGAAAGAAGAGATTACGAAGAAAGTCGGAACAGCCAGACTTTCAATAGGATGGATTACATATTCCTGCAAAATGGGGGGGAATAAGATAACCTTGAACGTGGATGTCCACAATCAAGAAAGCCATGATGAATTTCATGACATCAAGCCCCGAGATGATTTTCTTGGATTGCATTTTATAAGTTGTATTTTTATAAGTTTTCTTTCAAATAAGCGATAGAACGTTTCTTTTCCTCTGCGATTTTGCTATTCACAGGCTCGTAATCAATAGGTGTATCCATAATCGAAGGCAACTTGCTCACGTCATTGGCTATGCAACCAGACAAGCCAAATTGTTCCAACAAATGTGTAAGCTTGTTGCTATTCATGCCACGCACAATCGTACAGAACTGCTTATTAAACTTGATGGAGAATACCGAGCCATGGAAAGTATCTGTAACAACGCAAGTAGCATTCTTGAAGTAAGCCAACACTTCAAAAGGATGAGGAACAATGGTCATGTCACACCATGGGAAATAATGACCAATACTTACCAATTTCAATCCTTTGTTCTTGGCATAAGCACGAATAGCCTTTATCTCATTCTTATCAGTGATACGACCAGGATAAGTATATACTATCATATAATCCTTCAAATCTACGGACGAAGGCATGTGCTTGGTATAATCATAGATAAGAACAGGATCAACATTCTTGTTAGGAACAGCCCCTGTAAGTTCTTCCACCACACTCATGCTATTGGCATCACGCACAGAAATCTTATTCAAGTTCTTCAATAGTTTGGCAACAGTATCCTTAATACCTAGTTTTTCTAACTTAGGTACAGTTGTAGCACCAAAGGAGGCTGCATAAGTAATAACTTTATTAGCATTCAAGCCTTCGCCAAACAACTGTTTCGAGAACCCAAACCAAGTTTTTTGAGCACAGTTAAATACCTCATCACTACCTATGACGATTGTGTCAAAATGCTCAGTAGTAACACCTTGTTTAACTCCAAGTTCAGGCAAGAACTTTTTTGAGAAGCGACTTTGGAACTGGTAGATATATTTGAAACGCTTCACAAAATCCCAACCCCATAGCCTCTCTATCAACAGATGTATCTTATGAAACTTACTAATCTTATAATCACCCAGTTGCTCACCAGGCACAATATTCACAAACTCACACTGATGCCCCAAAGCCTCAATGTTGCTCTTCAATGAGAATGCTTGGAGGAAAGAACCATAGTTCTTCACCTCCTGCATTGATAATATTCCGATTTTCATTTTTTCGATTATTTCTTCAAAGAAGATTTCCATCTCCTTATTTCTAACATAAATGCCAACAAACGTGGATGAATAAATTGCACAACAGCACGAAACCGTTCTTTTTTGTTGACAGGAGAAAATATTGCTTGAAAGGCGTATGAACGCACCTTCTTATAACATTGATTATATAAGATAGGATATTGGCGTTGAGCCTTTGCCAATACCATCCAATTGTACATGTCACCTTGAGTGTGCCAATCAGCATATTCACAAGCTGCCAATAATCGGGAAGACTTAATCTGTAAATTGTCACGTATTATTTGTATCGCCTTGATTGCCATCTCTGCCTTGTGCAATTTGAAGTCTGTCATTGCACTAGAAGTATTATCCCTTCGATAGCAATACACTTTTCTGTGACCGATAGCTACTTTATCTGCCTTAGAGAATGCAAGAACATTGAAGTTGAATCCTTCCCCAATGTAAACATCTGGATAAAAAAGAATTCCATTGTCTATCAAGAAAGAACGTTTGAACATCTTACAATAGCAACCGATAGGGATGTGATAATACAAGATTGAAGCTGCTGCATCTTCTCCTGTCACAACAGAAATCAGGTCTTTGCTAACCTGTTTACCTCCAAATGTTGTAAAGAAGTCTGTTGTCACAGCTACATCAACATGCTTGTTCAAAGCCATGTCTAAAAGATAACTAACGTAATCTTTTTCTAATATATCATCACTATCAGCAAAACAGATATAATCACCTGTTGCTTGTTTTATTCCTACATTTCTGGCAGTACTTACTCCTTCGTTGCTTTTGTGTATAACTTTTATGCGTCTATCCTTCAAAGCATATTTATCACATATCATCCCAGACTTATCGGTCGAACCATCATCCACAAGGATTATTTCCAAGTTTTGATAGGCTTGATTGACAACGGATTCAATGCATATAGCAAGATATTTTTCTACATTATAGACTGGCAATATCAAAGAAACCAATATGTCTTTTTCCATAAATACTAATTAAAAAGTTAACCAATCTGGAGCCTGTCTTCTATATGCAGATTCTGAGTTTGACCATTTTTCCGGAGCTAAAACAATAGGATTCCGCTTATTGAGATAAGCTGCCCACCAACTGAAAGAAGAATTTGCTATAATCATGTTCTTACAAGAAGACATCAATTGCATATCTATATAACTATCAGCACCACGATTCCAATTTACAACTTTATACTCAGCACCATTCAACAATGGACAGATGTTCTTTTCCAAATACTCTATATCATCAGAGAACAAATAATAAACTGGATGTTGAACCTTTGATTGAATATATTCTATCGCCTTAGCATAGTAATCAAGACCACAAAGCCCCTTATATCTCCAATTATTTAGATAGTCTCCTCTTCTAACATGGATACAAACAGAATTTTCGTCAAGAAGGATTTGATTTAGCATATCTTGATTTTGCCCACTCAACTCTGGCTTAAAAGTCAACTCTTTAACTATAACATCCTTAAACTTATTAAAGAACTCACAATTTTGCCAATAACCATCATAGTATTTGTCGGAAGAATCATGAAATATCGCCTCATTATAAGCTCCTCTTAATAATTCACCTTGCATAGTTTTTCTTCTTGGCAGATATTTCAACAGATGAAAATCCACCCAGTAATTAGGAAAATACCATGCTAATTTAAGAATGTCCTTAACCTTAGCTTCTTTCAACTCTACTCCAAAGACCTTAGAAATTTCCAAACCTTGATGAAACTTGAAACTCTTGTAGTAATGAGTATCAACAAGTATTTCTTGCTTGAAAGTCTCTCTCAACGCCACAGAAAAGGCATAGATAAACATCTGATTACCTAAGCCACCTACATATTTTACTATTTTCATACGACCCAAAGTATTGCTCTATAAATCCAACTCCATACCATTTTCACCTTACCCCACTTAGAAGTATCACGTCCCTTGTTAAAGTAACTATCTACCTTCACTTTATCACGAATCAGAATTATAGGATCATATCCCATACTTTTCCCTTCTGGATAAGCATAAGAAGGAGCTAAAGCCTTACATTTATGGTCAAACAAATACCTATTCAAATGAGATTCATCATGAACCATAGCAATGATACCATTTTCATAATCTGTACGTGTGTTTTGAGCACAGGTTCTAACTAATTCCAAATATTCCTTGGCTCTACCACCATTCAAGGAACCCATAAAATATCTATATTTATGATGTCTCACCAAAGGGATATAAGCCAACGACTTCTTATTTCTTTCGTATGAATAGAAGAAGAAAGGACGTTTTAGAATTAAAGGATGCAAAACTGCCGCAAGATAACCATCATTCACAGTAGGTAAGAATTCCTTACCTACTGGTTTTACAAACTGCATGTTGGCATTGAAGAAGTAAATGTAATCAAAGTCTTTGATTTCATCCTCTATACTCAGAAACAAGTCAAAACGAAACAGGGAATCAAAAGGGAAACCTTGACACTCTCTATAATGTAAATGGACATGGCTATCCTTGCACAAATCCATGTTGTCGGTAAATACAAAATATTCCTTCTCAGCTTGTCCACTCAAGAAATACTTTTCGGAAGATTTATAAAATCCATCCCAAAATACATTGTACTTACCTGTACATATATATAATATTGCTATTCTCATAAATGTTATGATATTTGATTGATATAAGATATTATTTCTGACGATATATTTTCACCCGAAAATTTATTTTTTAATTCAAGACAGCTGGTATGCATCTTATCATAATCCTCTTTGGTCAGAGTGGATATTTGTTCAAGACCTAATTCTATTTTATCATACATGATAGAACAAGAATCACTATAGATTTCCCTAAAACTATCATGACGAGCAGCAAATAACGGCAATCCATAATTCGCTGCAATCATCAGAGGACCAGATTGGGTCGTATCACGATAAGGTAATACTAAAAAATGATGAGAAGTGAATAGATTTGGAATTTCGGCATTGTCTATAAAGCGAATTTGAAAATCATACAGATTAGGATGCTTGATTAATTTCAAACACTCATCCCAATAAGAACCTTTGCCACAAATGCTCAATTCTATATTAGTAATCCCCTTATCAAACAAGTGTTCAAGCCCTTTTATCAAAATATCCAACCCCTTATTATATTCTATCCGCCCAAAAAACAACAACTTTATCCTTTCTCCAAATACTGGTCTCAAACTAGTAGCATGTCCAAAATCCTTCACGCTAAGATGAGTTGCGAAAACATCTTTATTGCCATACCGATTCAACAGCACTTGTTTCTGACTATCAGAAAAAGTTATAAAATGACGATTCATCTTAATGGTTAAATCAGTAAACAATTGCCTAACTCTTCCATTATGAGTACCTGAATGAACCAAGACATCGTGTATCATATACACAATCTTGTGCTTCATGAAAAATTTATTCACTAAAGCCCAATAGAAATCTTGTTCTTCTTTTATAATAATATCAGGATTAATTGCATTAATCACCTTAGCAATCTCTATGTAATAGAGAATCTTTCGAGGTGAAAGCTGCTTGATACAATTATTCTTCCAATATAACTTAATACCATTCTGCTGAGCATAATTTACCACATCTTCTTTCTTTACACGTGGAGACTGTTCATTATTCATAAAGAACCAATGAATCTCATATACCTTGGATATATAATTAAGGATCCCCATATCCACATCATACATCCACTCTGATGATATATACACTAATTTTTGCTTCATAATTTTACCGAAAGAGTCTTTAGAAAAATGAAAAGAGAATAATACAAAAGTTTTATTTTACTTTTTATCGGA
>ERZ1026862.589-NODE-589-length-23884-cov-12.192413_pt1 | contig 23884 bp, 19 predicted proteins | sample MGYA00380161_ERZ1026862 | MGnify/ENA primary metagenome ERZ1026862 (study PRJEB33269, sample SAMEA4719797) | human gut metagenome | biome: human-associated habitat; feature: organic feature; material: feces | place: Cameroon | collected 2013-10 ... | reverse complement strand
GAGTATGTACGCGGTTACCTACATCGGCAAGCCGATGTGTACAGCCTTCCAGGCTAGTCGTAATCAATAATCCCCCTATATTATGTCGGGCGATTCTTTATACTATAATCTCTCTAAACATAAAACATAACCACGAAGAATTAACTAACAAAATAATTTATCATGATGAATTACAGAAATCTATTGTCTTTTAGCTTTTTGCTGCTTGCCCTCACAGCTTGGGCGCAGCCAAATGGCACGGGCAACTATTATCAAGCTGCCAACGGAAAGAAAGGTAAGAGCTTGAAAACAGCCTTGTTTGGAATTATCAAGAATCCTGATGTTGTGTCTTACGACGGCTTGTGGTCAGCTTATCTAAAGACCGACCTTCGCTCAGATGGCAAGATTTGGGACATGTATTCCGACATTACCAACTTCGACCCTGTTAAGGGACATGCTGCCAACTACCATAAAGAAGGCGACTCGTTCAACCGCGAACACTCGTTCCCTAAGAGTTGGTTTAGCAAGGCTAAGCCTATGGTGTCGGATGCAGTACATGTGGTTCCTACGGATGGCTACGTGAATAATCGTCGTAGCAACTATCCTTATGGTGAAACTGATGGTGGCACCTGGAAATCGCATGGTAGCTTCAGCAAACTTGGAGCGTGCTCGCTTCCTGGATATTCAGGAACAGTTTTTGAGCCTAACGACGAATATAAGGGCGACTTTGCCCGCATCTATTTCTACATGGCTACATGCTACGAGGATAAGATTTCGTCGTGGAGTAGCGACATGCTCTCTCACAACTCTTATCCTGCTTACAAGCAATGGGTTATCGACATGTTGCTTCGTTGGGCAAAGAACGACCCTGTGAGCAAGAAGGAGATAGACCGCAATAATGCCATTCAGGGCGTGCAGGGCAACCGCAATCCTTTTGTCGACTATCCAGGACTTGAGCAGTATATTTGGGGCAACATGACGGATGTGGCTTTCTCGTACGACAACTACGACTACACCATTCCTACTCCTGACCCTGACCCTAACCCAGATCCAAATCCGGACCCAAATCCGGAGCCTAACCCAGACCCAAATCCTGATCCAACTCCCGACCCAACTCCTACTCCTGAGCCTTCTGAGGGCGAGCAGGTTTACACTCTCGTAGCTTCGGCTGCCGACCTCGCTCCTGACACTTATTATCTGTTGGTAAGAGAGAATGAGAATGGCAACGATACCAAACTAAAGAGCGTGGCTCTATCCGACATGCTGTCTACAGGCAAGGCTTTCGGCTATGCTAACGTTACGGTAACCAACAATACTATCGTTACAAAGGTGAACGAAGAGAAATATCCTCACGAGCTCTATATTGCAAAGGCTGACGATACTTACACCTTGTGCGACGTGAAGATCAAGAAGTATCTCTCGTTGCCTTCTTCTGATAATGCGTTGATGGCAAACGAAACCGTTACTGGCGATGGCGAAAAATGGACTATCACTTTCGACGAGAACAACGCTATTATCGCAAACAAGAAGATTCAGGAACGTACCATCCGCTACAACGCAGGTAGTCCTCGCTTTGCTTGCTACAAGGGTTCTCAGCAGCCTGTGCAGCTATACAAAAAGGTTGTTGCCAACAGCATCAAGAACACAAAGGTTTCTGCCAAGGCAAACAACGTGGTCTACTCTATCGACGGTCGCAGAATCATGAAGATTGGCGATGGTGACAACCCTTACAGAATACTTCCAAAGGGTATGTATATTATTGGCGGACGAAAAGTTGTGGTAGGTAATTAATCTTCACCAAACGATTAATTTAATAATCATCGCCAAACGTTTAATTTACAGCTGTATATAAAGCTTAATTAAACTACAACAAAAATCCCATAGATGTCGATTTGCATCTATGGGATTTTTTCGTGTTTATATTTATGTTATTGATAATAGCAGCAAACAGCAAGATTAGAATGTACCTGTTTCTTCATACAATTTCTTGCAACGAAGCTTAATCTCTTCTTCAATTTCTGATACAGGACGTGCGCCTATAATAAACGATTTTACGGCAACAGCTATCACAAACATTACTGCAGCCACACCTGCACCAAGCAACCAGTTGAGCATCTCGTTGGCAAAAAACGATTGGTCTAATACTATAATTGCTGCAACAATAGGCATACCAAACAATAGCCAATCAGCACCCGACGACATCTTATATCCTTCTGTTGCTTTGCGATATTCTTCGTTGCCCATCAATATAGCCTTGCGCTTCTCAAGCCAAAGCATTTCAAATTTATCTTCCATTTTTTTAGTTATTTATCTTTCCAAAGAAATGGCTGCATTACATACGTTAGGACTATGCACAGCGATTATTAATTATTTTATTTCTCAGTAAAAGTCTGTAAAGGCGACCATATCATAAGAATGGCACCATAAATACAGGAAGACAGATTACCCCTTTATTCTTGCGAAAGTCTTTAGTATAAACAAGGTATTTATCAGATATACGAGATGAAAACTTATCACAAAAATTATCAATAGAAGAATGAGTCGCATACCCAGAAGACTTCACTTCCAAAGGACAAACTTTGTTTCCCTTGCTCAACAAGAAATCTATCTCATAAAGATGGTTTGATGTCTCTGAAGGAAATGTATAATAGAACAGTTTGTTACCAGATGCAGTCAACATCTGAGCCACAACGTTTTCATAAACATACCCCAAATTCGTATTCAACTTATCATTGAGCAATTTATTGTAAATCACATTCTCCGTAGATTTCTTGTCCATGAACATCGAGGTAACAAATAATCCAGTATCATGCAAATATATCTTAAACTTCTCCAAATTTTTAGTCAAAGACATACCTACATTTGGATCATCTGCATGATAAGCGACATTCACAATCATAGAGTTCTTCATATCCTCCAATATAGGTAGGATGTTTTCCGCCCTTTGGTTATCTATTACAGCGCTTACTTGATATCGTCCACCTCCATGAGACAATTGAGCCGGAATATTATTGAAAAGTAATGAAGCACGCCCTGTAGAGTCTATTCTCCGCAAGTCTGCATCATAAAGACTTATTATCGAACGTTTCATTTCGTCGACATCTGCAAAATTATTGGTTTTGATATATTCAGACACAACTTGTGGCATACCGCCAATTAACATATAAAGTCTGAAATCACGAAGAGTTTGTCTAACGACAGCATCTCCAAGTGTTTTTTGGGCATCAAAACATTGTCTAAGCAAAGGAATACTTATCTCATCTCCCATTGCCCATCTGAACTCTTCATAATCCATAGGATACATTTCTATAGTAGTCTCTTCACTTGGAATCAAGATACCTTCTGTAAACTTCCTTATGCCAATAAGAGAACCAGTCTCAATGTAATCATAGCGTCCGTCTGCAACCAAATACTTTATTGCTTGGCGTGCCTTTGGAGCAAGTTGCACTTCATCAAAGACAATTACAGACTTACGTTCCACAAGCTTCACCTTATAAATCATTTGAAGTTGCAAGAATATAAAATTCAAGTCAGATAAGTCTTCAAACAAGTCCACAACTCTTTTAGGAGCTTGTCCGAAGTCTATAAGAATGTACGACAGATATTCCTTCTTCGCAAATTCTTCAGCAATAGTTGACTTACCAACTCGTCTCGCACCCTTTATCATCAAGGCTCGTCTTCCGCCAGCACGTTCTTTCCATTCACGTAACTGACTGTATATCTTTCTCTTAAATGTATCCATCTACAAAATCCCCTTTTTTATTTACCGCAAAGTTAGCAAAATCCCCAAATTTACACAAGCGAAAAGTTGCAAAATCCCCAAATTTAAGTAGTATTAACTTAAAGTAGAGGATTTATTTGCACAATTTCTGTTATGGATAACCTACAAAAAATATGTGATTTACTATATTTTGCCTTGCCGTTATAAAATATTTTATATGTTTTATCGTTTTTTCATCAAAAATAGTTATATTTGCAAGCGTGAATATATCTCATAAATGGTTATTCACCTTTCATAGAGAAGTAAAACAATATTATTGAACTTTAAAATCGTAGAATAAGAAACAGACATTAAACAAGAATGAAACGCTAAGGATAGAGCTGTTCTCAGAATAGCCTTTCCTCTACAGAGACTTTAAACGAGGTGTTACCTCAATAAACTTTTATCAAGCGTTTCCGTTCTATACTTTTTAGATATTGAGCTTTTATGCTCTTGTTCTTTTCCGTTTGAATACCGCCAATATTCGCATATCAAGAACAAGCAGACTGAAAGTTCACGCTCATAGGCGTGAACTGTTCTGTCGTTTGTTGATATGCTGGTCACTTGGCGGTAACCAAAACGGAAACAAGCATCGGAACGGTTACACGCCTTTTTTATTATAACGATGAGAAAATTTATTTTAATTACACTAATACTTTTTATAGCCAATACTATTTTAGCAGTAACGCCATTACCAGGATTTCTAACAGGCGCATATGCTAAAATGATTGCACAATCAAAGATGATAGATTTTGCTAAAAACAGTTCTCCTACAAAATCTACTGTTTTTTATGGAAGTTTCATAATGTGTCCCTCGACAGGACAGACTTCATCTTTATCTGGTACTCTTACTGTTTATTTTTACTCCAATGGGGTTATAAAAGTAGAAGGAGAGTATTATATCCCTGGGGAAAAAACTAAAGAAGGTGCACAAGGATATTTTCTCCCTGACGGACATAAGCTAAAAGATTTTCGTGTTGTATCACTTTTGAATAACAACACAGAAATGAATTACATGGTTGCCTTTGAATCTTTTAACCAAAAGACTTGGCTTATAAATCATTACAACATATCTCCTTCAAGCGGTTCAGACAATTATGAATATCACAATGATACACCTTCCAATAATAATAGTAATGGATATTCTTCAAGAAGTTGCCCAAGTTGTAGAGGAACAGGCAATTGTAATAGTTGTGGCGGTGTTGGAAAATATTGGGAAGAAGTAGGACTATACACAGGACGTTCACAGGAGAAACTTGTAGACTGTCCTGTTTGCAGAGGTACAGGAAGATGTGGCACTTGTTATGGTAAAGGAAGCCTTTAAATTATCAATTGTCATATAAAATACGAAAAGGGTATAACGCCCACAAATATTAACAACCACACAATCCAAGTGTACTTTTTTAGTTGCGCCCGACACGTATAAGGGTTTTTATTATGAAACATTTATTTTTTTTCAAGGCATCTTTGGTGATGTTTATTAGTATCATTAGCTTACTAACTCCACAAAAGATTTCAGCACAGAGTACTGTTTACTTCTTTATGAGAAAAATCTGCAATATGGAACTTGACGTATATCAAAACAGCAAGCCTGTTTTTGACATGGTTGGCCCCATTACAAAATCCCAACAGGTAAAGTCTGCAATGATTTTACCATTGCGTACACAAGCACCATGTAAGCGCAAGGCTGTATTTGCTGCAACAGGAAAAACAATTTTTAGTATTGATGCGACTTACACCAATCCTGTAAACGCAAAAACAGCGAAATATGCAGCGGAAATCCAACTCAACTTAACAGATGGTGCTACTTATTACGTGTTTATTACCCGAAAAGGCTTCAATGATTTGAAGATGGAACTTCTTTCAGATAAAGAAGCTGAGAAAATGCTAAAAGACAAAAAGTTTATAGCATTGGATGATTATGATGAAGTAAATTAAAATGAGTATGAAAAATATATTAACAATCATCCTATGTATATTTCCATCTCTACTTTGGGGACAAAATATTAATGTAAGCAAATATTTTGCCCATACATTCGACAATTCTTTTATCAAAAGTAAATATGGAAAGTTCAAGGGGCAATTTCTGAAGGGGAAATGCAATGGTATGGGTGTTCTTCAAATGAAGGACAATTCTTTATATGTTGGTGATTTCATGAATGGTGAGATTACAGGATATGGAATAAAGATTGCCACAAGTGGTAAACAGCTGCTTAGTAATTGTCCTGGAGCTATGATTTATATTGGCAATTGGAACAAAGGGCAAAAAAGTGGCATAGGCACTTGTTATGACAATGAGGGAAAAGTTGTTTATCATGGCAACTTTCTTGCGGACAAGCCTACGGCAACCTATCCAGCACAAGCCTCGCAAGCAGATAAACTGTTTTCTATTATGGAGTTGTCTGATGGTGGAGCATTCATTGGTGAAACAAAGCAAGGAATTCCAAATGGATTAGGCCTTGTTTTGATGGAAAATGGAGACTTGTGCCAAAGTGATTATAAAAATGGAGAAAGATGCGGTATTGGTTTGTACCTTTCGAGTGATGGGAATTGGGAGACTCTTAGCTTTGAAAATGGAAAATCTTATACCATTACATCTTCTGACAATTACAATCAAATAGACACTCAACGCAAGCAGATGGTTAGAGAGGCATGGGCTAAAGCAGGGAAACAATTAGCTGCACTTTCTACTCAAATGGTTGAAACCGTCGGCAATATACAAAATATTGCAAATGGCAAAAATGTCAACAACACAAATAATAATACATCTTCATTTGAAATGCCAAATACAGATAATGCAGTTGAACCAAGTAGCAAAAAAATCAATTCTACAGAAACTAAAGGCTCTCAAATGTCCATGACCGACCAAGTGAATTATAATTCGCTGCGTAATACTTATAACAAATGGGCTCAAGACCTTATGGAGATGAAGAATGCTAATGGCAAATATCAAAATGGATTTAAGGTATCAGACAAGAAGTATGCACAAGACAAAATGAAACAAATAAGAAAAATGTCTATGCAGAAATGGAACAAAGAAATTCCTTATAATTCCATCGAAGATTGGTAAACTTTTGAGAAAGCTCCCCCGACAAATATGATTCAGCATATTTATCGGGGGAGTTTTTAGTTGAGCTTATATATTTATTTAGCTATAATTCTATCTTTATTATCTATCAGCAAGCGGAGTATATTCTTTGCTGTCTTGGATATTCTTGTATGCAGGACGGATGATACGACGGCTCTCGAAGTTGAGCTCTTCGATGCGGTGGGCAGTCCAACCAACGATACGTGCCATGGCAAATATAGGAGTATAGATTTCCTGTGGCAAACCAATCATCTCGTATATGAAACCTGAATAGAAGTCGAGGTTAGCACAAGCAGGCTTTGTACGTCCGCGAGCCATCAAACACTTGATGCCCTCTTGCTCTATGAGCTTCAAGAATTCGTATTCCGCCACTCTACCCTTCTCCTTGGCTAATTCGCCTGCCAACTTCTTTAGCTCAACGGCACGAGGATCGCTCATGGTGTAAACGGCATGGCCAAGACCATAGATAAGACCAGACTGGTCGTAAGCCTTCTTGTCGAGCATGCGTGTGAGATAGGTGTCTATCTCGTCAATGTTTGTCCAATCGGCAATCTGCTCCTTTAGATGGTGGAACATGTTGATAACCTTGATGTTGGCACCACCATGAAGCGGACCTTTAAGCGAACCGATACCTGCTGCGATACTTGAATATGTGTCGGTACGTGTAGAACTTGTTACACGGACTGTGAAGGTAGAGTTGTTACCACCACCATGCTCAGCCTGGATGATAAGCAGAAGGTCGAGCATGCGAGCGTCGAGTTCGGTATAGTTTTCATGCTTGAGCATATAGAGGAAGTTTTCAGCTATGCCGAGATTCTCTTTTGGATGACGAATATGGAGGCTACGTCCCTGCACAGAGTGGCGATAGATGTTGTAAGCATAAGCCACGATTGTTGGGAACTTAGCGATAAGCTCTATAGACTGACGCATGAGGTTGTCGCGCGAAATATCGTCGGGATTAGGGTCGAAGGTGTACATTTCGAGCACACAACGGGCAAGGATGTTCATGATGTTGGCACCCTCGAGGTCGATGATGTGTACGATGGTACGATGGTCGAGAGGCATATTATCGTTGAGCAACTCGCGGAAGGCGGCAAGCTCTTCCTTGTCAGGCAGATTGCCTGAGAGCAAGAGGAAAGCAATCTCTTCGAAACCGCAACGCTTCTCTTTGAGCAACGGAGTTACGATGTCGTCGAGCTCATAGCCACGATAGTATAGTTTACCTTCTGTAGGCTGTAGTTTGCCTTCTGCATCACGCTCGTAGCCCACTACATTACCTATGTTGGTCAATCCCACCAACACACCACTACCATCCTCGTTTCTCAAACCGCGCTTAACACCATATTTGGTGAAAGCCTCGCGGTCTATCTTGCACGAGTTTTTAACCTCGTCGCTAAGCTTGTATATCAGATATTCTTTCTTCATGTTGTGCTATTGTTTTACATATTGTTCAGACAGCTTCCAGCCTTAAACCATGCTATCTGAGTGTCGTTGTAAGTATGCTGTGCAAGGAACTCTTCGCTTGTGCCGTCGGCATGCTTCAAAACTACTGTTAGCGGTTTGCCTGGAGCAAACTCTTTGAGTCCGACAACACTGATGCGGTCGTCTTCCCTCACCTTGTCGTAATCATTCTTGTCTTGGAACGTTAGGGCGAGCATACCCTGCTTCTTCAGGTTTGTTTCGTGAATACGGGCAAAGCTCTTTGCCAACACCACCTTTACATTAAGGAATCGAGGTTCCATGGCTGCATGCTCACGACTTGAACCTTCACCATAGTTGTCTTCTGCCACAACGATGCTCGACAATCCTTCTGCCTTGTATGCTTTGGCTGCGGTAGAAACCTCTACATAGTCGCCTGTGAGTTGGCATTTCACATGGTTTGACTCGCCATTGAAAGCATTCACGGCACCCATCAGCAAGTTGTCGGAGATGTTTTGCAGATGACCACGGAAGCGGAGCCAAGGACCAGCCATAGAGATATGGTCGGTGGTGCACTTGCCTTGAGTCTTTATCAATAGTGGCATGTCTGTATAGTCGTTGCCGTCCCAAGGAGCGAAAGGCTGCAGACGTTGTAAACGCTGGGAATCAGGATTGATAACCACTTCCACATCCTTTGCAGCTTCAGAAGGAGCTATAAAGCCCTTGTCTTCAACTTCGAAGCCTCGTGGAGGGAAACAATAGCCCGAAGGTTCGTCGAGCATCACGCTGTTGCCATTCTTATCTGTAAGTCTGTCTACAGCAGGATTGAAATCCAGTCGACCGGCTATTGCGAGAGCTGTGGTAAGCTCAGGAGAACCAATAAAGGCGTAGGTATTTGGGTTGCCGTCAGCACGACGACGGAAGTTGCGATTGAATGAAGTTACGATGGCATTCTTGCGGTTGTTGTCGTCGGTATGGCGCTTCCATTGTCCGATACATGGTCCGCAGGCATTTGTCATTATCAGCGCTCCCATCTGCTTAAAGATGTCGAGTATGCCATCGCGCTCTGCAGTAAATCGAATTTGCTCAGAACCAGGGTTGATAATCAATTGTCCCTTTGGCTCAATACCCTTGTCTAAAGCCTGCTTCACTACCGAAGCTGCACGACAGAGGTCTTGGTAGCTTGAGTTGGTACAAGAACCTATCAGTCCTACTTCTACCTCCATTGGATAGTCGTTGGCAGGACCCTTAGCCTTCATCTGCGAGATTGGTGTGGCAGCATCAGGAGTAAACGGACCGTTGAGATGTGGCTCAATGGTAGAAAGGTCGATTTCCAACAGCTGGTCGAAGTAAGTCTCAGGATTTGCCAACACATCGTCGTCGGCACGAAGTTCGGTTGCATTCTGCTCAGCCATAGTGGCAACCTCCAAGCGCTCTGTTTGGCGAAGATATTCCGAGGCATTGTTATCGTAAGGGAAGATAGAGCATGTGGCTCCAAGTTCGGCTCCCATATTGCAGATTGTTGCACGACCTGTGGCTGTAAGGCTTTCCAAACCTGGACCGAAATATTCGAGTATGGCATTGGTGCCACCCTTTACGGTGAGAATGCCAAGAATCTTAAGAATCACATCCTTTGGTGCTGCCCAACCGGATAGTTTGCCTGTGAGGCATACACCTATGAGGCGTGGCATCTTTAGCTCCCAAGGCTGTGCTGTCAGCACGTCTACTGCATCTGCTCCACCAACACCTACGGCAACCATACCAAGTCCGCCAGCATTTGGAGTATGCGAGTCTGTACCAACCATCATTCCTCCAGGGAACGCATAGTTTTCCAATACTACCTGATGGATGATTCCTGCTCCTGGTTTCCAGAAGCCAATATGATATTTCTCAGATACCGACTTCAGGAAGTCGTAAACCTCTTTGTTGCCTTCCATAGCTGCAGGAAGATCGTATTCTACACCCTTGTCGGCACGAATCAAGTGGTCGCAATGCACGCTTGCAGGAACAGCCACACGCGATTTGCCTGCATTCATAAACTGAAGCAGAGCCATCTGGGCAGTAGCATCCTGCATAGCCACACGGTCGGGACGGAAGTTAACATAAGATTCGCCACGGCTGAATGGTTTCATATCATTGTTGTCGAACAAGTGGGCGTAGAGAACTTTCTCTGCGTATGTCATCGGACGGCTAAGCACTTGCTTAGCAGCTTTTACACGGCAAGAATAAGAGTCATAAAATGACTTCAACATTTCGATATCCAGTATCATATTATCTTTCCTTTTATTGTTATATATCTGTGTACGCTTACAATATTGGCTGCAAATATACAACAAATTATTCATAATGCAATAAATATCTAACAAAATATTTCTTTTTGATAGAGAAATAAAACATTTATTGCATTATTATTCATAAAAACCCATATAAAAGCGAAAAATTAAAAAAGAAGCCTTAGAACTCTTTCCACAGCCAACCTTCTTGCCATTTGCCTTCTGTTTCCGCTCCGTTTGGATTCGACACCGAGAGACCGAGAAGGCGAACCTTCATTATTGGCGATACTGAGATTTGTGACAATAATGATTTGGCGATGGGCAGAATGTCGGTCTTGGTGATGAGATAGGAGTCGACAGAAATGCTGCGCGTAATCTGACGGAAGTCGGCATACTTTATCTTCAACGTTAGTGTGCGACCGGAGAAAGAGGCCTTGGCAATACGCTCCACCAATTCCAATACTGCATGGTAAAGCTCTATTAATAATATGGTACGCGAAGAGATGTCCTCAGCAAAAGTTCGTTCGCAACCTACCGATTTGCGCACGCTGTCGGTTTCCACCTTGCGCACATCAATGCCCAACGAGAAATTATGGTATATTGTGCCCACTTTGCCAAACACTTCCACCAAATGGGCTTCCGAAACCTTGCGCAAATCATAGCCCGTAAAAATGCCCATGCTGTGCATACGTGCTGCCGTCTTCGAGCCAATGCCCCAAAACTTCTCTATAGACAAATCGGCTATGAAGTCGAGTGCCTTGTCGGGATGAATCACGGTCATGCCATTTGGCTTGCGATAGTCGGAAGCCACCTTGGCAAGAAACTTGCAATACGAAATGCCTGCCGAGGCTGTGAGATGCTGTTCGTCAGCTATGCGCTGTCTTATTTCTCGCGCTATGTCTACTGCCATCTCTATACCTTTCTTATTGTTAGTAACGTCGAGGAAAGCCTCATCAATAGACAATGGCTCTATCTCGTCGGTATAGTCTTGGAATATCTCGTGCACCTGCTGCGACACTCGCTTATACTCTTCCCTATCGCCTTCCACCACTATCAGCTCCGGGCAGAGTCTGTGGGCAGTCTGTATCGACATGGCGGAATGCACTCCCCAGCGGCGTGCTTCATAGCTCGCCGTCGACACCACACCGCGAGGACCGTCATAGCCCACCGCAATAGGTTTTCCGCGCAATTCCGGATTGTTTCTCTGCTCTACCGAAGCAAAGAAAGCATCCATATCTACATGTATAATCTTTCTCACTTACTACAAAAGTACTACTAACCAAGCAATTACACAAGCATAATCACATTTTTCGCACGACTTTTACGCTACTTCATCACATTTTCCGCACGACTTTCATACCATTTCATCACATTTTCCGCACGAGTTTTAGATATCGGACAGATAATACTTGCCTGGAAGGCAATACACATCGCTTGCCGATGTAGGTAACCGGGGGCAAGCGCAGCGCAGCCCTCGGTAGAAGGGGGACAAACGACAATAGCCTGGAGGGCTTTACCTCGACATTCACCACAATCTGATTACGTTTTTCCCACACGGATCACTCGGACAACACGGATTTTAGAACCTCTGGTCCTTGCTGATTGCATTTCTTGCATGAATAAATTTTCCTACGGAATTTAAACGGATGTAGCGGAGGTTGGTGAAGCGGAGGCTAATCGCACGGAATTTAAACGGAAGGCTGGCGCCAATGAAATCTGCGTGAATAATAGTCAAGCGAGAAACTGTCAAGCGAGAACCATCATGGCGTCAGCCTCCGTTTTTGTTCTGTGCGTATAGCTTCCGAGGTTTAATGATCTGATAAATCCGTTTTAGTTCCGTATGAAAAAATATCCTACGGAATTCCCTCTTCCCTTCCATTGGTTTCTTCACTCTTCACTCTTCGTTCTTCACTTACTTAGGGTTTATTTGGTTTATGTTTAAAAGACCATCTAAACATTAAACACTAAACTTGATGATTTTTCGCTCGTTTGCATTATCTTTAAATAAGATAAGCTGCACTCGGAAAAACATTCAAGTAAACTTGATGATTTTTCGCTCGTTTGCATTATCTTTGCAAACAAAAGCATACATTATGAAGAAGACATATAGAATAACATTGGCAGTAATAGCCTTTTTAGTATTGGCAACAATAGGTGGCAGCGTATACATGCTCAACTTCTCATTGTCGCCCGACCCCAACCGCACCGACTTAGACAGCACTTACGCCATATTATATAAGCGCTTCCCCGACATGAAACCATGGGTAGACAGCATGCAGACAAATGGATATCTGCGCGACACGTTCCTCACCATGCCTACCGGAGAGCGCCATCATGCCCTTTACTTCAGAGCCGACTCGGCAAAAGGTCGCACAGCCGTATTGGTGCATGGCTACAAGGATTGCGCAGCTAAGTTTCTTTATTTAGGAAGAATGTATAATCGCGACTTAGGATACAATGTTGTGATGCCCGACTTGCATGCACACGGACTAAGCGAAGGCAACGACATACAAATGGGATGGAAAGATCGTCTCGACATAAAGCGGTGGACAGAAATGGCTGCTGAGACCTTCCGCGATTCTGTATATGGAGTAAACATCGTGGTACACGGAGTGTCGATGGGTGCAGCCACAACCATGAGTCTTTCGGGCGAAGAGCTACCTGCCTACGTCACTCATTTCATTGAAGACTGCGGATACACCAGCGCATGGGACGAGTTTGCCGTGCAGCTAAAAGCTCAGTTCTCGCTTCCTCAGTTCCCATTGATGTACACCACCAGTCTGCTATGCCGTATTGTTCATGGCTGGAGCTTTGGTGAATGTTCCCCTATCAAGCAAGTAGCGAAATGCCAACGCCCAATGTTCTTCATCCATGGCGATGCCGACGACTTCGTACCATTCTATATGATGCAGCAAGTCTACGATGCCAAAACCCACGGCAAGAAAGCCATGTGGGTGACTAAAGGCACCACCCACGCCCGCTCCTATGCCGACTATCCAAAAGAATACACCGAAAGAGTGCGCCAGTTCTTAGCTGAGTGAAGAAAAGACTTTTATTCACTCATTAAAAACTAAAGCATTTATAAGAGTTATTCTTCAACTTGCTTCCAATCTTTCAATCCCTTTCCAAGGTCATCGAGTTCTATAGCGAGAGCAATAACTCTGCGCTTATCAGCCTTAAAAGGTTCGATATAGCGATTATCTTTTATCTGCTTTTCGCCTGCAGCAATGCCGCCATTCTTGGTAAGCTTCAGTTCTATAACATAGATATAGTTGTTTGTGGCGACCACCATATCAATTCTACCTGTAGATATCATTCGCTCAACTTCTACACGGCAGCCTATGGAATTGAAGATTGTACTCATAACAAGACGATAGCGCTCTTCCATATCCATACTTGCTAACTTCTTGTTGCTATATGGAACATCTGCAATAAGAGCTTTCAAGCATTTCATAGCCTCAGGCAAGTTGCCGGCACAAATATGCAAGTTCAAGAAAGCTTGAGTAGATTGGATGTCGCTCGACTTACGCATCGACAAAGCAGGCAGCACAACCTCATTCAGCGCCTGTCTAACTTCTTGATTAGGCAAGCAAAGGAGGTAAGTGCCATTGATGTAGCCCTTGATAGTAAGATAACCAGACTGATATAAGAATAGCTCTGCGCCACCACCTGTAACATCAGACGTTTCTATAGTTACACCAAGCAAAGCACTATTGTCGAGATCGTTAAGACGAATTTCCATATCGTCAACAAACTTTGGCAAAAGACTTGTAGAGCCTGACGAAGCCCAATAATTTCTGAGTTTTGATGTCGACAAAGCATTTATAAGACTGAAAGGATTGAATATGTCTACCATATTATCAATGCTAAAATGATAGCCATCATAATGTCCCTTCAATTGCTCAATCGTTTCCTCTACCGACCATCCATTTGCTTCACCCATGCTTTTTATTTCAGGCATGAAATTATCTATCAGCTCTTGCTTGGTAATACCGCAAAGGGCTGCGTATGGAGCATCAAAACTGATATTGCTAAGATTATTAAGCACAGAGAACAATGAAATCTGCGTAAACTTGGTAATGCCAGTTATAAATACAAATCGCTCATATTGGTCGTCTGCCTTAAGTATAGCAAAAACACTTCGATAAACAGCAGTACACTCCTCATGATATGGAGTCTTCCATGAATGTTGAAGCGGAGAATCATATTCGTCAATAAGAATAGCTACTTGTTGACCTGTTTTCTTATAAGCAGTTTTTATTATTATATCAAAACGATTGCTTAAAGAGTCTGTAGCTACAACTTCTATTCCGTATCTACTTTCATAATCTCTGAACACCAAGTCGAGATAGGCTTTCACTTCAGAAGCAGTAGCTCCTCCCCTACTCATGTCGAGTCTTACTACAGGATGCTTCACCCATTCCTTCTCCATGTCCATAATCTTCAGACCATGAAACAACTCCTTCTTACCTTCAAAGTATGCTTGCAGAGTATCAATAAGTACAGACTTACCAAAACGACGTGGGCGGCTTAAGTAATTAAACTTATTCCCCTCATTGGCAAGATGCCAAATAATATCGGTCTTGTCAACATATAGATATTCCTTCGTTCTTATTTCCTCAAACGACTGAATACCAACTGGTAGTCTTCTCTTTATATTCTCTGTCATAATCTTGAAGTTTTCCTTTGTTCTGCAAAGATAGTGCAAACGAGTGAAAAAACATCAAGTTTACTTGAATGTTTTTTCTGAGTGCAGCCTATCTTATTATTTCTACTCCATCCCCTCCAACACGAGTCTTATATCCTCGTACGAGATGTTGTCGGGGCACAGTTCTTTAACAGCTGTGAGGGTGAGCGGAGAGCCACTGTCGGCATTGGCACTACGCACATCGGCTATAGCACGGGAGATTACAGGAATCTTCTTTTCATCTATCAGGTCTGCGATGTTGATTTTCCCTTCACGCACATAACGCGACAGATGGCTCATTACAGTAGCCTGGGTTAGGCTACGCTCTTTGGCTATTTCGTCAACCTTCTTTCCTTCGCAATACAGGCGATAAGACAATTCCCACGTTTTCTCTTTACGTTCTTTGGGTTCTGCCGCCACCTTTTGCTTACGCTCACGAGGCTTGCGCGACGAACCCTTACCCTTGTCCTCATCCAGAGCATCCATCACAGCCTTGCGCTTTTCATCAAGATAGATAGTTGTAGAAAAAGGCTTCTCGCCCATCGACTGCAACAACAGCACCTTCGTGCGCCATTGTATCTTCAGGTCGCCACCCACATCCTTCATTCTCTTCATGGCATATTTGTTTTCGCTCTGAGCAGAAAGCGCCAACGACAGAGGCTTGGAAAGAATACTTATCAATGCTTCTGAGAAATAGTCGGCACTACGCTGCACACGCTCAAGGAAAGCCTCGGAATGCAGCTGCTCTATTGTCATCATAGCCATCTGGGTTTGCCATTTTCCAGCCACATCCGTTACACGAGTCTTCAGCTCGTCTACTGCTGTGCGATGTAGCGAAGCCAACTGCGAGAAAGCCTGCGAAAAATGTTCAAGCAGCAATCGCAATATAGCATCCTCAAGACGCTGCAAGCTTGAGAAATCAAACATTTCAATGAGCAGAGAGCGATGATATTCCTCTTTCAGGTCGGGCAACACCGCAATACTCTTTTGCGCTTCAAGCTCTTGGTTAGCCATGTAATGCTCCACATCATTATCCCCGATTATCGCACTCTGTCCTATTCTCGACGACAACACCAAGCCCTCAAGACTGCGACAACGGCTCAATGCCACATACACCTGACCAGGAGCAAACGAGCTGCCGGCATCAATGATGGCACGGTCGAAAGTCAGTCCCTGACTCTTGTGTATGGTTATTGCCCAAGCCAAACGCAGAGGATATTGCTTAAACTCTCCGAGCACCTCAGTCTCTATCTCCTTAGTCTTCTCGTTCACCGTGTAGCGTTCGTTCTGCCAAGCCGTTTTCTCCACCACGATAGGCTCCGTCTGCCCCACTCCCAGCACACGAATTTCCTTGTCGTCAGCATAAACCACATGCCCAATCATACCATTATAATATAGATGCTGCGGAGTAGCATCGTTGCGCACAAACATAACCTGCGCCCCTAACTTCAGCACAAGATGCTGCGCTGTAGGAAACGAATACTCAGGAAAAGAGCCCGTAATCTCAGCATCATAACACCACTCACGCCCCTGCAGCCTCCTCAGTTCCGTTTCGTTCTGATGGTCAGCCATGCGGTTGTGAGTAGTCAGACGAATATATCCCTCCTCCGTCTTTGGTGAAAAATCAGGAATATACCGTTTGTTCAAACTATTCAGCTCGTCGAGCGAAAGATGCCCCTCGCGCACACGATTCAATATGCCCACAAAGGCATTATCCTGCTGACGATAAATCTTATCCAGCTGAATAGTCACATAATCAACATCCGCCAAAGCCTTACTACCAAAAAAATAAGGAGTGGAATAAGTATTGCCCAGCACAGCTTCGTCTTCCGGAGTAACCACAGGAGTAAGCTGCGCCAAGTCGCCAATCATCAGCAGTTGCACCCCACCAAAAGGCTTACGCCAATCGCGGAAGTGGCGCAACACAGCGTCCATAGCGTCCAGCAAGTCGCTGCGCACCATAGAAATCTCATCGATGATAATCATATCGAGCGAAGCAATAATCTTTCGTTTCTCCTTGCTAAAGTTAAACATCGTGTTCACCTTAGTGCCAGGAAGATACGGCGACAATGGAAGTTGGAAGAAAGAATGAATAGTAACACCGCCCGCATTTATGGCAGCCACACCAGTGGGAGCAAGCACAATAGTCTGCTTGCAACTCTTTTTCACCACCGTGCGCAAGAATGTTGTTTTACCGGTCCCCGCTTTTCCTGTCAGGAAAACGCTACGTCCAGTATTCTCTACAAAATCCCATGCCTGACGAAGTTGTATATTTTGTTCCATGATGTTCGGCTATATTATACGCTTTGATTGTTTAGTAGCTACAAATATACTACTTTTATCTGATATTACAACAAAGCTGGAAGAAAAAAATAAATGATAGTAGTCTCGATGGTATATACGACTAGTCTCGATGGTCAAATGCGACTAGTCTCGTTGGGCTTTGCGACTAGTCGCATTGGGCATCAAGACTAGTCGCATTTTTGAGACATATTTACTTCGTCTGTTAGCCGAACAAAAATCGGTCTTTAAGGTCATTTGTCATTAAGGTCATTAAGGATTTTAAGTTTTAAAATCTTCCAGGCTTAAACTAAAAAGCCCGATAAATGGAGAGCTATGAAGCTGCCATTTATCGGGCTGATTCAATTTATTTACCGCAATGATTGCAGTATGGAAAGGTCAGTTTATTCTAATCCGAATACTACTCTCAAACCTCCGTCTACTCCGCTGAAGCCCATGAAAGCCAAAGAGAGCAAGCCGGCTGTTACAAGAACGATAGCCATGCCCTGCATGCCCTTAGGGATGCGAACCAAAGAAAGCTGCTCGCGCAAACCGGCGAAGACTACCATTGCCAATGCAAAGCCAATGGCGGTAGAGAAGGCGTAGACAATGCTATGAACCAAAGAGAAGTCTTTTTGGATAACGAGGATTGCTACACCAAGCACAGCACAGTTGGTGGTGATAAGAGGAAGGAAGATACCGAGTGCCTGGTAAAGGGCTGGCGACACTTTCTTCAACACAATCTCAACCATCTGAACCAGGGCTGCGATGACGAGGATGAAAGACAGGGTCTGCAGATACTGCAAGCCGAAAGGATTGAGCACGTAGATCTGCAAAAGATAGGTCACGACGGTTGCCAATGTCAACACGAAAGCTACTGCTGCTCCCATTCCCAAGGCGGTGTCTACCTTCTTGGATACTCCAAGGAACGGGCAGATACCCAAGAACTGCGAAAGGATGATATTGTTGACGAATATCGCTGAAATGAAAATCAATATGTATTCCATAATATATTCTCCTTATGCTTTAAATTTGTTGATAACGGCAATGAGATAGCCCAAAGAGATGAATGCTCCAGGAGGCAACACGAACAACAGGAGGTTGGTGGTTTCAGGGAGCAAAGCGAAGCCAAAGAGGCTGCCAGCACCGAGCAACTCGCGAACGCAACCGAGCGATGTCAAGCCGAGGGTGAAGCCGAGTCCCATGCCGATGCCATCGAAGAGGCTGGCAACAGGGGTGTTCTTGGCAGCGAAGCTCTCTGCACGACCAAGGATTAAGCAGTTGACCACGATAAGTGGAATATAGATGCCCAACGCCTTGTTGATGGAGTCAGGAGCATAAGCCGACATAAACATCTGAAGGATTGTTACGAAGGCTGCAATGACTACGATGAACACCGGTATGCGCACCTTGTCAGGAGTGATATTCTTGATGCAGGAAATCACGAAGTTAGTGCAGATGAGCACCGACATAGTGGCCAATCCCATAGAGAGGCCATTGATGGCACTGGTGGTAGTGGCCAATGTAGGACACATACCGAGAAGGAGTACAAAGGTAGGGTTCTCCTTCAGAATGCCGTTGGTAATGGTTTTTATATAGTTCATGATGCTACAATATTAATTATGTTGAACAGATGCACCGCTTGCGCCATCAGCGCCCTTAGCGTTGGCTGCATGATTGTCCTGATATGCAGAGTAAGCCTGGTTGACAGCCTTGAGGAAGGCACGAGAGGTGATGGTAGAGGCAGTGATGGCATCTACATCGCCACCATCCTTGCTGACCTTGAGGTCGCCATTGGCAACGCTCTTGCCGATGATGTTTCCCTTGCCGTCTTTCTGGAACCACTTGTCGGCTTTAGCTCCAAGACCTGGAGTTTCGGAAGCCTGAAGAATGGTATAGCCAAGAATTGTGCCCTCGGCATTGAAGCCTACAAGAACCTTGAGGTCGCCACCGAAGCCCATTGTGGTGCTCTCGACAGCCGAACCAAGATAGGCACCGTCTGTGGCGTATACATTGTGGATAGTAAAGATGCTCTCCTTGCCTTGTATTTCCATTTTTACGGTGTCGGGGTCTTCAACCTTGATATCCGTAGAGTTCATAACCTCCTTGATACCTGCTGCAAGAGTCTGCTGCGCCTTTTCAGCGATAGGTTTCTCTGTGATATTGTTTACCCAAGCCAATACGGCTCCTATTACTACAGCCACGCCCACGAGGACGAGAACCATATTGGTAAGTGATGATTTGAGTTTTTCCATTTGTTTGTTCCTCCCACTGTTTATTTCTGCTTTGCTGGCACTTCACCAAAGCGTTTTGGTTTGATATATGTATTGATGAGAGGGGTGAAGGCATTCATTATCAATATGGCAAACGACATACCCTCTGGATATGAGCCCCAATTACGGATAACGACTGTCAACACACCGATGGCAACGCCATAGACGAGCTGTCCCTTGTGGGTCATTGGCGAGGTGACATAGTCGGTAGCCATGAAGATGGCTCCGAGCATCAAACCACCGCTCAACAACACCTGTACAGGGTTAGCATATACCGGGTTGGCAAGGTGGAGCAAACCGCTGAGCACGAAAACTGTGGCGAGGATGGAAACAGGGATGTGCCATGTGATGATCTTCTTCCAAAGCATGTAAGCCAAACCGAGGAGCAAAGCCAAAGCACAGATTTCGCCAAGGGTGCCGGCTCCCATACCGTTTGATACATTGCCAAGGAGCATGTCGACTGACGATGGCAACTTGTCCAACACGCTGGCGTCGCCACTCTTGATAGCCCACTTCATAAGGCTCAACGGGGTGGCACCAGTCTCTGCATCGAGGTATGCTGCCTGCTGACCAACTACTGGCCATGAGGTCATGGCTGCAGGGAAGCTAACCAAGAGGAAGCAACGACCCACCAAGGCAGGGTTGAAAGGATTGCTACCCAATCCGCCAAAGGTCATTTTGCCAACGCCTATTGCTACCAAGGCACCGATGATGATCATCCATATAGGGAAATTGCTTGGAAGGTTCATGCCGAGAAGCAATCCCGTTACTACTGCCGAACCATCTGTAAGCGATGGCTGACGCTTCATTATACACTTTGATATGGCCCACTCGAAGAACATACATGCTGCCACACTCGACAGGCACACCACTACTGAGCCAAGACCGAAATAGAAGAACGAAACGAGCAAGGCTGGCATCAATGCCAACACTACGCCATACATATTCTTCTCTACGCTGTCGGCACCATGTGCGTGTGGTGACAGCGAAACTATTAACTTACCCATTTTATTTCTTAGCGTTTCTTGATTTGATGATACCCATTACGACGCCCTTGCCCTGAAGGATGTTGTCGAGAATAGGACGATGTGAAGGACAGGTGAACTGACATGAGCCACAAGAGATACAAGAGGTAACCTGCTCTGCCTCAAGACGTTCCCACTCCTTGAATGAAGAAAGTGTTGCAAGCAAGTATGGTTCGAGTCCCATAGGACATGCGCTAACACATTTACCACAACGAATACATGGCTGAGCTGCCTTGCGGTGAGCATCGGCATCGGTGAGGATTGTGATAGAGTTGGTTCCCTTGCATACGGTGACATCGGTAGAAACTACCGACTTACCCATCATCGGGCCACCTGCCAACACCTTGTTGTCACCCTCTGGCATACCGCCACAAAGGTCGATAAGCTCGCGCATCGGTGTTCCCATACGAACGAGGAAGTTGCCCGGGTTCTTGAGTTGCTTACCTGTAACGGTGGTGTAGCGCTCGAACAAAGGCTTGTTCTTCATAACAGCCTGGTAGACAGCGAAGGCAGTACCTACGTTCTGAACGATGGCACCGACATTAACAGGGATTGCTGGAGGAGCAGGAACCTGACGGTTGATGACAGCGTCTACCAACTGCTTTTCACCACCCTGTGGATATTTCTTAGCCAAAGCTACGATTTCGACACGTGGGTCGTTGGCTGTTTTCTGTTCAAAGAGCTTGATAGCCTCAGGCTTGTTGTCTTCGATTCCGATGTAGCCACGCTCTACCTTGGCGCCCTTCATCAAGAGGTCAAGACCTACGAGAATCTCGTCGGCATGTTCCATCATAAGACGATAGTCGGAGGTTATATATGGCTCACACTCTACACCATTCAAGATTACGCACTCAGCCTTTGCGGTAGGAGGAGGGCAAAGCTTGATGAATGTAGGGAAACCAGCACCACCCATACCTGTTACGCCAGCAACCTTGATGCGGTTGACGATTTCTTCAGGTGTAAGCTCAGGATGCTTGTCGAGAGTTTCGAGAGTTTCGCTGCGGTCGATGCTCTCTTCCCACTCGTCGCCCTCTACATTAATATATATAGCAGGCTTACGATAGCCTGTGGCATCGATAGCGGTGTCGACCTTTAATACTGTACCCGATACTGAAGAGTAGATAGGTGCAGACACGAATCCATTTGCCTCGGCAATGAGAGTACCAACCTTTACCTTGTCGCCACGATTAACGACAGGCTTAGCAGGTGCGCCGATATGCTGGCTCAATGGGAATATTGCTTGCTGTGGCAATGGAGCTACAACGGTAGCAACCTCAGCAGTAATCTTGTTTTCCTCTGGGTGTACACCACCCATGCTAAAAGTTTTCAGTTTCATGCTTAAGCCTCCTTGTTTTCTGTTGTGGTGGTAGCAGTAGCCTCGGCAGGAGCAGCAGGAGCAGCCTCTGGCTTTGGCTTGCGTACAGGGAAATTAACTTTTACCAAAGCGCCTGTAGGACATTCGTCGACGCACTTTGTACACATGCGGCACTTGTTGAAGTCGATGTATGCCACATTGTTTTCAACGGTGATGGCATCGAAGTTGCAAACCTTCTGGCACTTACCGCAACCGATACAAGCTACGGCACAAGCCTTCTTGGCAACAGCGCCCTTGTCTTTGTTGACACACTGAACATAAACGCGGCGACCCTTAGGACCCTTTTTGCGTAGCTCAATGATGTGGCGAGGACAAGCCTTGGCACATGCACCACAAGCGGTACACTTCTCTTCGTCGACTACAGGTAAGCCTGTTTCTTCGTCCATGGTGATGGCACCAAACTGGCAAGCAGCAACACAGTCGCCACATCCGAGGCAACCGAATCCGCAACCAGTTTCGCCAGCACATGTAGCATTGACAGCCTGGCAAGAATGTAAGCCATCATACTCTACGATGCGTGGACGATGCTCGCATGTGCCGTTGCAACGAACAACAGCCACCATAGGGTCGGTGTTGGCAACAGCCATACCGAGCAGGTCGGCAACTTGGCCCATAACATCGGCTCCACCAACAGGACACATAAGTCCGTCGATGCTACCGAGGTCGGCACCCTTAACTAAAGCGTCGGCCATACCGGCACAACCGGCAAAGCCACAGCCACCACAGTTGGCACCAGGCAATAGTTCTACTACCTGTCCAATGCGTGGATCTTCCTGAACAGCAAACTTCTTGGAAACGGCATACAGCACAATGGCTGCGATGAGTGCTATCGCTCCCAACACGATTACTGCGATCAAAATGAAATTCATAACTTATTTAATTGTTTTAGTTCATTAATTTAGTATTTTGTTTGTGTTATCTCTACCGACAACGACTTCCCTATCCTGTCTCTATTGAGATATAGCAAAAGATAGTAAGGCACGAGGGCTCCCAACCCCAAGAGGGCGGAAAGAGGTTCGTTGGCCGTGAGATTGTTGACCAGGATTATTACTACTACCAACAACAGGAATGGCAATCCGAAGCCCAGCAATACTGCTTTATAGCCCATGGAGGCTGAAACGGAAACAACTACGTGTTGGCCTACTTCGTAACCTTGCACATCGGTATGCACATCGATAATCTTTTCTTTACTCTCCGACGAACTGCAATGTTTTGCGAGTCCACAAGCGGCACAAGCAGATGTCTGCAATATGCGCACTTTAACGGTACCTACCTCTATTTTGTCGACGATGCCGTCGTGATTTATTTTATTACCCATTTATGATGATATATAAGGAGCATAACCCGTATTTTTGTAATGTCGAGTTTACAAATGCAAAATTAATACTATATTTCTAACTGACAAATAATTCATCAAAATAATTAAAGAAATATGTATCTCTGTTAACAATTCTTATCCGTAATCGTTTGCAGAAAGCATGGCATTTATTTGGAATCGCCCTTTTACCGTTTTTACCTTTTTACCCTTTTTACCTTTTTACCCTTTTTAGGATAAGCGACGCAGCCGAGCTGCGACGAACGCAACCACAAACGCACTTCTTACTTTTACCCTTTTACTTTTTTACCCTTTTACCTTTTACTTTTTTACCCTTTTACCTTTTTACCATTTTGAAAGTGCATATAAAAAGTGTTTGAGAGAAGAATGAGGAAAGTTTACTGGTAATC
>ERZ1026862.588-NODE-588-length-23915-cov-14.052682_pt1 | contig 23915 bp, 21 predicted proteins | sample MGYA00380161_ERZ1026862 | MGnify/ENA primary metagenome ERZ1026862 (study PRJEB33269, sample SAMEA4719797) | human gut metagenome | biome: human-associated habitat; feature: organic feature; material: feces | place: Cameroon | collected 2013-10 ... | reverse complement strand
TTAGTACTGATGCGATAAAATCGCACGGTTATTAAAATTCATCAAATAAAGTGAGTTCTTTGAAATCTTGTTTTTGAATGATTGAGTCCTTTGGCTTAGTTATGAGGTCTCTCAAATCCTCCCTTTCGAGTGCGGAGATTCTTATTAACGTAGCCACCTCGGTGATTGAATATGGACTTTTGTAGTCAGCCTTGATTTTGGCGATTATCAGATATGCAATTATAGCAACCCATAAATGAGTACGTACTGCATTCTCTGAATATCCCCACAAGTTCTTCACTACGATATTCTGCTTTATCCACTTGAAGAAAACCTCAATATCCCATCTATGACTGTATAGGTTGGCGACCTCAAGGGCACTGATCTCAAAGTTGTTGGTAATAAATTCCACATCATTGCCTGTTACCGAGTCATGATAAGTAACCATCCTGATAGGTTTGGGATAGAGTTTCTTCGACTTATGGGTAGTCAGTTTTATGATGAAATCGCCACAGATTCCTGTACTTGGATCAAAGTCTAGACGATGGTTAACGACCTCGTATCTCATATTGTCTTTGGGACGACTTATCCAATATGCACCGGCTTTGTGAAAGCGCAACAAAGCGATGAAATCAACGTATGCTTTGTCCATCATATAGAACGCAAATGGTTCTGGCACAATCTCATCCTGTTCATTGCTGTCATGCCATTTTCCATCTGTAATATGGATATTTGCCGGAATGCTTCCACGAAGATCCAGCAGTGTGTGCATTTTGACTGCGCCTTTGCTATACTTGCCCAATGCCCATGCAGCCAGAACAATGCTTGTTGAGATAGTTGTGAAGTCAAGCGCATAGAGGACATTGTCTATCGTTATCTCAGCAACCTTTGTGTTTGAATACATTGGTCGGACGATACCGATAGATACATGCCAAGTCCTTCGTAGATGCGATAGTCCCTTTTCTCATTAGCACGACATAAATTGGATTGATTAACGGACTTGCGAATTCCAAGGTGGTATATGCTACTTCCATGAGCCTCTAGGCACAGATAAATATCACGGATGGATACACAACCAGTAATCTGACCAAATAGCAGATGGAGCAACTGGTTATAGCAGGATAAATCTTTTGCATGCCAGTCACCTTTATACATCTTCACCAACTTGTCAAATTGGTAGCGAGGTATGAAGTCGATGACTTGAGCAAAGATATATTTGCCGATATTCATAATCTTGCAGTTTTGGCTGCAAAATTACTCAGTCAATTTCAAATCAAAAAAAACAAAGAACGCTTGTAAATGATTAAATATCAAATGTATAACTATAGTTAAGCGATTTATATCGCATCACTAGTAAGTTTAGAACAATAACAATAAAATTATGAAACAAGGAATAATAAATTATCAGCAGTTACTGGATAATCTCAGTTTGTATGCAACCAAAATTGGCAGAATTAGCCCCCGTCCAGCAGTGTTACTTTATTATGTAATGGTAAGTAGTGACACGCCAAAATCAGATAAGTTGTTAATACTTTCAGCACTATCTTATTTGGTCCTGCCTATAGACCTCATCTCTGCCAAGCGGTTACCGATTATCGGTTGGTTAGACGAGATTGTATCTTTGACTGTAGCATACAAAAAGGTATGTAGATACATCACACCTGAAATCGAGATGAAAGCCGACTCTCTACTCGACAAATGGTTTCCTACAACAGAAATTGCCAACTTAAACTGAACACAATGGTAGTATCAATAAGTTATAGTGAAGTAGAACAATATATTGCTCACCATTTTCAAAGAGAAATAACGTTTAAGTTAGAGGATTGCTCGCAGCTTAATATTGCCACGCCATTAAAGGTTCTTGGATTTACCAAATACATAAGTATCAATATTGATGTTGTTAAAATTGAAAATGCAAGAATCTTTCTAACTTATAGCGGAAAGTTAGGAATTGATCTGCTTGTCAACCCGATAATAGCATTCTTTAGAAGACTGTTGCCTGAGAAAGCCAACTTTATTAGAACAGACACAGGCAATGTCATTGAGTTGAATTTGCAGGAAATAGATGAGTTACAGTCTGTAATTGAAAAGATGGACCTACGGTCCATAACATTTGAAGAGAATAGCTTCCATATAGAAGCTGATTTAAAATCATAAAACAATAACGAAATCGATATGGGATTATTAGATTTTATATTCAAAAGTTCTGAAGAGCGTAAAAAGGAAAAACGAGTCAAAGACGTCCTGAAACGAACAGACAAGTTTATCAAAGAAACAGAAGATATGCTTGATAAAATGCGTTAGATTTATTTTGCCAATGTTAATAGATAAGTTTAGAGGTCTGATTCGTTCGGATTTTGATTGGAAGAAGATACTTATGTATGGTCTTCCAATCGTTTCGTTTATTATTGGCTTGCTGGTTCCTTCACCTTTGTTCGACAGGCTGAATAAGGAGGCGGTTGATGAGGAAGAGCAGCAGCTTGTGGAAGTTGCGGGGTTGGTGCTTGCGGACGGTAGTCGTTATGACGGTTCGATTATAAAGGGCACCAAAACGAGGCAGGGGTATGGACGGTTGACCACTGCTGACAGTACTGTGTATGAAGGCAGCTGGCGTAATGATGAGTTGCCGTATGGACAACGTACTACGTCGTCTTCTGTTTACCGGGGACGCTTTGACAAGGAACTTAACAATGAAGGTTTCGGAATTATAGAGTATTCTGAAGCCTTTATTGATGGGAAGAGAAAGCAAGGGATGGCAGAGTGCGATATTGTACAGACGTACATAGGCAATTGGCACAACAATAACAAGCAAGGATTGGGACGGTCGGTCAAGGTGGACGGTAGTATGGACTTTGGTAGGTATGATAAAGGTGTGTTTCAAGCCGTACCAGATGTCAACTATCGTGTAGGTGGAAGTGTCTATGGCGTTGACTTTTCTCATTATCAGAAGGATGTTGATTGGGACAATCTGGCTCTGTATTGTGATAAGGACGGCAATGTATACAGTGGTAAACCGAAGGACAGGAAGTATATGCAACCCGTGTTTTTCGTTTATCTGAAAGCTACGGAAGGTGCCACTATAAAAGACGAAACTTATAGTGTTCGTACAATCGAGGCTGAACGCCATGGCGTACTGAAAGGGGCGTATCATTTCCTGCATCTGGGCAGTCCGATAGATGAACAGATAAGGAACTTTGTGGAAACGGCCAACTGGACACCGGGCGATATGCCTCCTGCTCTTGACATTGAAGTGGTGTCGGAGATAAAGGAATATGGCAAGGAGTTTCTGGTGGAGAAGACTCTTCAGTGGCTAAGGAAGATTGAGTCTACAATGCATGTTCGTCCGATAATATATACAAGGGAGAATATCCGTAACGAATACCTGAATGATGATCGTCTGAAGAAGTACAACTTCTGGATAGCCAAGTATTCGGAGAAAGGTCCTGCTAATTTCGACTGGCACTTATGGCAGAAAACCGACAAGGGTGTTCTTGAGGGCTATGATGGAGGCAGAATAGACATTAATCTGTTCAAGGGGGATTACGCATCCTTTATAAGATTCATCAACGATAAGACCCTACGTTAGTTATACATAGGAAAATACATAACTAAGGATGGGGATGTCACTGACACCATGTCGGAGCAAGTCTTGGGTGTTGTCTTCGGCGGCACTGAGAAGGCACTTCTTTTCTTGCCTTTCTCTGATGTGGAATGTAGTCATAAACGCTATCATAGCTTGCAAGAGATTTTAGAATTTGCAGAGGATTTTAATCGGCAATATAACAACAAGCATATACGATGGAGTGTACTGACTTTGGCAGAATGGAATGCCATCATCCGCAATTTGGGAAAGACGGATGTCTTTGGGAAGAGCGCACCGGATATGTGCGACCGTACATAGGATGGGGGAGAATCGAGGCCTGTCCGATGTTTGACGACGAAGAGGAAGATGACAATGTATTAAGATTAATCGGACTGTTTCTGTGCTAAATGCAAAAAGTTCATGAGGAATCGACATTGGAATTTATAACCCATTTGTTGGTTCAATGAATATTTCCTGATAGAATGGTTACTTATTCTCACTCTATATCATAAAAGTATAACATTTTGTAACGGCTATAATATGTCGTATAAATTACAAGGAAAGAGTTATGAAAGATAGATTTACTCCCAATCATATAGAATCTCTTGAAGACAATGAGGTCTTCAATCTGCAACGCTTCTTGGACGCACAGTCACACTGTTATCAACAGGCATTGCAGGAAGTGAAAGACGGACGAAAGCGTTCGCATTGGATATGGTATATATTCCCGCAACTGGCCATCCTCGGACACAGCTATAATGCAAAGTATTATGGTATCAGCGGGTACGATGAGGCTGAGGCATATCTGAATCATCCAGTTCTGAACGAACGGCTGAGAGCAATCACAAAGGCCCTGCTGGTACATACGGATAAGGATATTGTTGAGATATTTGGCGGACTTGACGCAATGAAGGTCCGTTCTTGCATGACCCTGTTTGACGCTGTTTCTCCCAATGATGTTTTCCAAGAGGTTCTTGATAAGTTCTATAAAGGAAAATATGACTTGAAGACGTTGAACTATATGTAAACAATATGGCAATGATCGCATTATGGACATCAACAGAATTCTGAAGCTCAACATTCCTGACATCCACCCTGCATACGGTGGGGTGAGAGGGAAGACGATGTCATTAACGAGTAAAGCAAGCTCTCAACTTCTTTCATAGGGCTTGAAATGTTGTCTCAGACTTCTTCCCACTCTATACCATAAAAGTATAACGTAAAAGATATATGACTATGAACAGAACAAGCTTTATAGATATGGATAGAAACAAACAATTAGATAAGATACGCGGTTCGATGGTTGGAGGAGCCGTTGGCGATGCACTCGGTTATCCTGTGGAGTTCATCAACTCGTACATGGGTATACAGAAAAGGTATGGCGAGAATGGCATCACAAGACTGGACACTACCCAGTGGTGGTTGCCTAATGAAGAAAATAGCGGCAAGGCATGGATTTCTGACGACACTCAGATGACGCTGTTCACAGCTTGTGGCTTGCTAAATGCAAAAGCGCAGGGCGCAGCTCCCAAGTATGCTATTTGCGAGGCATATTTTGAATGGTATTACACACAAATAGGTAAGAGATCTGGTCGTCATAAGGATTGCTGGATTGGCGATGTGCCTGAACTCAACAATCGTCGTGCTCCAGGCAATACCTGTATGACTGCCTTGCAGGATATCCTTAGGGGTAAAGACCCATACAACAATAGTAAAGGTTGTGGCGGTATCATGCGTACAGCTCCTGTGGCACTCTATGGTGCTGTGTGGAGAGACACGCCCGAAGGTGATCCTCTTGAAGGACGCATCTCCAACATAAAGGATGTAGATATGTTGGCGGCTGATGCTGCTGAGATAACTCACCAGCATCCTCTCGGTTGGCTGTCATCAGCATTGGAAGCACACGTTATCTACAGAATCATGCAGAAAGACTGTCCCGCAGTGGATGATTTCAAGGCTTATTTGTCCGAAGGCTACGATATGTTGCTCTCTCTTTATCCAAATGAAGGTGCGGGCATCACTCAACTTAGAGCTTTGACCGATAAGGCTCTCGGTCTTGTTGGTTCGTCAGCATCGGATGTGGACAACATCGAAGCAATCGGTGAAGGTTGGGTTGCGGAAGAGACTCTTGCTATTGCTGTCTATTGTGCGGTTAAGTATTTCGACAACTTTGAGAAAGCGATAATAGCCTCTGTCAACCATAGGGGCGACAGCGACTCCACCGGAGCCGTGACAGGCAACATCCTTGGAGCCGTTGTAGGCTATGATGCAATCTCTGAGTTCTTCAAGACAGACCTCGAGCTCCATGATGTCATCCTCTATGTTGCAGATGACCTTTGGAGAGGCAGGACAACAAAGTTTAAATAATGGATGAACTTAGAATAAGTTTTAGGAACTGTATTCTTGCAATTTGGAATCAGTTGACAAGGAAGGGTGCGTGGCGAAATGTTTTTGTCACTCACAATGCTTTTGGGATATTCAGCAAATACAGCCATATTTCTCGTCGTAGCGGAAAACCCAAGATTCCTTATCCGAATAAGAAGGTGGCATTAAGGGCTGCTGAGGCTATGGGTAAGAAGCATGGTGTGCATTTCTCTGTATACAAATGTGCATGGTGCGACGGATGGCATATCGGAAAGAATGCCCAGAATAAGATAACAAACTCGGAAGTTGTGCCCGACACGAATTAGGGGAATCGTTATGAAGAAACTGCTGTTTATAATCCTTACACTTGCTGCCCTTACCGGCTGTAATGGATTGCGCTTGGGAGTTGGAGTGAGAGGTGAGCTTGTTGGAGACGTCATCGTTTTGGATGGTGATACGTTCAAGATACGAAAGTGGATAAGTGACAGTCTGTTTGTGATTCTGAACAATGAACATCCAGAAGAGGATGCTCCATGCTATCTCCTGAAGTATGAGCGTAATGGCTTTTATTATCCGCTAATCGAAGCCAATAGCATCGCTCCCATTCGTAATACTGTCAACTATGTGGGCATTGACGACAATAACGTCTATGACATTAAGGCTAAAAAGATATTGTTCTCGCCACCATGCGACGCTTCCTGGCTTTATTATATTGGCACATGGAAGGACCTGTGCCTTTTCGGAAGTTCAGATACGCTTTGCTTCTCTGATGGGAAATGTGTCGGACTACAGGATAAGGTATATTGTCGCAAGTCGAAGAAAAACGGAATGCTGACACTTATTGCCGGTGCACAGGCAAAGGAAGTCTCTTTCGCTGAGCTGTATAATGCAAAGAAGACAAGCTGTAAAGCGGATGCTTCTATAGGACGTTTTACGAAGGAATACTACATCGAACCAAGAAACAAGTACGAAATGGTGTATGCAGGATTTAGCGTGAATCTGGATGTTCCGAAAGGTAATGCAGAGTCTGATAAAGCCATCCGTGAATGGATGATGGCTGCCATCACGGACGATGCTTTCTATCAGTTAGAATACAATAGGGAAATCCCGGTCGGAAAGTGTACGTCGCTGAAAGAAATGCAGCATTCCTTGGATGAATATGGCGTATTGTGGGAGAAACTCTGTCGGGCTGAATATCAATATGAAGACACATTGATGGTCAGAATGACCTGTGACATAAAAGTGAGGAAGGTGGCTGATTGTGATGACTACACCACATATTATTATTGGGCAAGCCTTTACAATGGCGGAATTCACGACCTTCCTCGTGAGTATTACATCACATACGACAAGCGAAGAGGAGCATTGCTCGATGTCAACAATTCCGTGAAACCTGCCATGATGCAACGCTTCCGTCATCTTGTCCTGGAGAGTCTGAAGAAGGAATATGATTTCTGCTACGAACATGAAAGCTCGTGGGAGAGTTTTACGAATAACATATTCTCTTTCCATTGTCCTATGATTGATACTGGCGGTATGGATGATGTAATGCGGTCATTACTTGTACATAATTATTCTTGCGATGAATGGGCGGGATGGAATGGTTACAACGAAGAGGCATTTACAGAGAAGGATTTCCCTTTGACTCACTTTGCTGTGTTGCCAGAGGGTATCGTTCTGACGTATCATCCTTATCAGATTGATTGTTTTGCTGCAGGCGAATATCATGCGGTCGTACCATTCAAGGACGCCAACCGTTGTCTGATGTTTGACTATTCCAAGCATGAGGACCTGAAGCCGACGTTGCAAAGATACATCAAATAATGCTCCTGTTATGCTTTAAACAAAAATAAATTGCTAACTTTGTCTTATTATTTCCATAGGATGAAAGCAAGATTAATCATATACCTTTTTTTATTGCTCTCTTTGTCCGTTACAGCACAGACAAAGAGAGCTATTGTTATTGGGCTGGGCGAACAGCAGGACAAGGCTTGGAATAAGATAAACGGCGACAAAGATGTGCCTATTGTGCAGGGAATGCTGAAAGAGGCTGGCTTCAGGTCGGTCACTACGTTGGTTAACCGGCAAGCCACTAAGGCAGGTATTGTCGGGGCTTTAAAGCGGATGGCTGCTTCGTGCCGGAAGGGTGATGTGGTGTACGTGCATTATTCCGGGCATGGTCAGCAGATGACGGATGTGCATAATGACGAGGCGGACGGGCTGGACGAGTGTTGGATTCCGTACGACGCATATCGGAAAGCAAGCGCTAAGTATCATGGCGAGAAGCATCTGACGGACGACGAACTGAATGTCTATCTTAACGCCATCCGCAACCGGATAGGGGCGAAGGGTAAGCTGCTTGTGGTGATAGACGCATGTCATAGTGGCGACGCCACTCGTGGTGATGACGACGACGTGGTGCGTGGCGCGAGTGACACGTTGGAGGTGGACGCTCAGAACGCTCGTGGCTTGGAGGAAGCCTTTGAGGCAGTTAAGTCGTTCCTGATGGGTGACAAAAGCAAGGAGGTTGTCATCAACTCTAAAGCGAAGCCTTTGGCGGAGCGATGGATTACGCTCAGCGCTTGCCGCAGCGACCAAGTGAACATCGAGATGAAGAGTCCGGCTGTCGGAAAGCTGACTTATGCCCTATGGCAGGAGCTGAAGAAGAACGGGAAGATGTGCAATGGGGAGTTTATGAAACGCCTCAGACGATTCGTGAACGCCAATACCAGTAGCCGACCGCAACAGCCTGTGCTGACTGGTGACGATAAAGACAAATATAACATAACTGATATACTTAGAAAATAATGGCTAAAACAATACACATGCGCACGCCGCAACAGGAGAAGGAAGCCCGTCTTGTTGCCGGTATGTATGACAAGGACAGGAAGATACAGTCCGAACTGTATGCTTACTGCTTTGATTATTTCTGGGCAAACTGCCAGGGTATGTTCTTCGCTGACGACGATACCGCTATGGAGATATTCCAGAACACATTCGTCACGTTTTGGGAGAAGATTGAGCAAAGAAAGATTTATGTGAGCGAAGGCAGAGTGATGGGAAAGGATGACGAACCTTTAAGAAGCAGCATTCTTACTTATTTCATAGGTATAGCCAAAAACAAGTATAAGGAATGGGTAAAGAAGAATCCTTCTAATGTTGACATTGAGGCTTCCAAACAGCAATATGCCGATATGCTTTACGACTCGGAGGAGAACAAGATGCTCGACATCATCGCTGACATCATATCCCGCATGTCAGAACGTTGCAGCCAGATTCTTACCAAGTTCTATGTGGAAGGAAAAAATCTGGACACCATTCTGATGGAGATACCGACAATCGAATCGAAGAATTCGCTCAAGACGAAGAAGTATAAGTGTACGGAGTTGTTGCGCGAGTCAGCAAGGGATATTTACAAAAGATATTTAAACTCATAAAAACGGCAGACATATATGAATCAGGATTTTCAAGACAGAATAGACCAATACTTGCTTCATGGCGACACGATGTCGGAGGAAGACAAGGCGCAGTTCCTGAAAGAGATTGAGGAAGATGCGGAGAAGAGAGACCAGTATGAGTTTACGAAGAACCTGAAGGCTGCGCTGGTAAGCCGTGATCAGAAACTCAAAGCCATTGCGGAGTTCCAGCAGGAATGTAAGCGACGTAAGCCGAAACGCCGAAACCTGTTGCTTTGGGTTTCGGGCATTGCTGCTGCGTTGGTGATAGGCTTCTTCGCTGTTGACATTATGACCGTTGGCGATGCCCCTGACGATAATGTGCGTGGCGGTGAAGATGTATTTGAGCAAGTTCCCCCTTCTTATTCTGTGCCACGCAGCAGTTCTCCAAAATATAAAATTCCAAATGATACTACAGACATTGACACCATTGCGAAACATAAATAAGGCATTGCTATTGTCGCTTCCACTTTTCTTTTGTGCCAGTAATATTAAATCACAAACTATGACAGATGCAGAGATAACAGACAAGATGTGTGAGGCTTTCGCCCTTAACAAAGAGAAGAAGACGGCTGAAGCTCTTGACGCTTTCCTCCTTGTCGGCGAGCAGACTGCGAAGCAGCAGACGGAGGATGAGCGTCAGGTGTATGTCTGCAGCCTGCTGATGGCATGCAGTTGTCTCCGGACGTTGGAGCGATATGAGGAAGGATATCGCTTGGCAAAGAAACTGATGGAGGGAAGGCTGTTGGAGTCGGAGAGGAAAAACGTGGAGTATGAATATGCATACAACGGATATATGTATGCCGTGGACTTTATAAAGACGGACAAGACCCACAGCGAGCATGAATATGGCAGGCAGATTCTTTCTGAGATTGCGCCCTATGCCAACGATTTTCTACGTCCGTACATACTTCCTAAGATTCCGTATTCCTGGTGTGCGGACGGTACTTCTTGCTTTATCTCTGCCGAATACGACAAGGCTCTGACTTGTTTTCGCAATGCTTATGAGGGCTATATGAAGCTGGACAAGCATGTGGATGCCGTGAAATGTCTCAGAGAGATGGCTGGTTGCCAGCGATGGCTCTATGATTTCTCTGGGGCTGTCAGCTCCTTGAAGTCTGGCTTGACGCTTGCTGAGAAGACAGGTCTTGATGATGTCCGGATGGAATGTCTGAAAGACTTGTGGACCATATATGATGTCGTGGGTGATGTGCGGCATACATTGGCATGCGCGGAGAGAATGGACTCGCTGGTCGAGGCTTCTTCTGACCAGAAAGCCAAGTTTGTTTACTATAACCAGAAGGGCAAGGAGGCGGAGAAGCAGGGTCAGTACGCCATTGCCGAACAGTGGTATCTCAGAGGCAAGGATATCGCTGATGGTGAGGGAGCGCAGACCGTTTCTGCGAGCCGTCATCTTAGTTACGCCAACCTGCGAGGACTTTATACAACTCTCGGCAAGTATGACGATGCCATTGTGTATGCCAAGAAAGCTATTGAGGTGTTTCAGTCGCAGACCCCTAAGGGCGATGCTTCCTACAATATGTCTTATGCCACACTGGCTGATATCTATAGGTTGAAGGGTGACAAGGCCAACTGTTATGCCTGTCTGGTTAAGCTTTTTGAAGGCACGGAGAGCATGACCGAGCCGCGCGAGCTCTATTCGCGTTACGTGACAAGGGCACTCTGCCGTGTGGCTTTCAAGGATTATGAGGCGGGCTTGGATGATTTCAGAAAGGCCGACAGTCTGCTTGCTACGAAGTATCCGCCTGAGGACGGCAACCGCGTAGCTCTCTTGGCACTTATAGGAGGAGCCGAACATAAGGCTGGCAATTATGCAGACTCCGAACAGCATTATCGCGAATATGCCGACCGCACCCGAGGTCTGTATGGCGAGAATAGTCTGGAACATATCAATGCACGTATCTTTCTTGCCAATGCGGAGGGCTTTGCCGGACATGAAGACGAAGGATGCAAGGATTATGCTGAGGCTGAACAGCAGCTCAAAGCATTCATGAAGCAGCGCATTCCGTATATGAATACTGCGGAAAGGGAAGGACTGTGGAGCCCGTTGTCTGCTTTGTTCACCAATATGGCGCCCTTCGCCATTACAGCAAAACAATGTCAGACACCGTTCACGAAGACCTGCTATGACGCACTCGTGCTGTCGAAGTCGTTCCTTCTTGAGTCGGAACGGTCCATGTATGATGTCATAAAGAGGAAGGGTACGGCTGAGGACTTGCGCGACTTTATGTCGCTTTCCGGTATGAAGAACACCGTCAAGGCCTTGGAAAAGGACTATAAGGCCAATGCAGACAGCATTCTTGACATATCGCAGAGGGTGAGCAGGATGGAGAATCAGCTGACCGCAAGATGCCGTAGCTATAGCGACGGAACCGGTTTTATGGACGTTGACTATGACGCTGTGAAGCAGGCTTTGGGACAGGACGAGGTGCTCATCGACTTTACGGACTATATGTCCGAATCTGAGGGAAGGAAGTATGCTGCCTTTATCATTGATAAGGAGCAGGACTATCCTTTGCTGAAGCCATTGTTTGCTGAGCGTCAGATAGATTCGCTTGGCATTGTCCGCCCTGACATGTATTACGGAGAGGATTATGCAAAGGACATTGTCCGTCTGTTGTGGCAGCCGCTGAAGGATAATCTTAAGGAAGGATCGACGGTGTATTACGTGCCCTCTCAGCTGCTTTTTCAGGTGTCGTTAGAGTCGTTGCCGATGGAGGACGGCTCGCTGTTAGGCAGTCATTACGATTTTGTCAGACTGTCTTCAGCCCGCGAACTGGTGAAGATGAAGCGCCATACAAGACGTACAGACGCTCATACTGCCGTCCTTTATGGAGGCTTGCAGTACGATATGGACGATACGGCGATGGAGAATGAGGCGAAGAAGTACGATTTGGACAATCTGTTCGCTCAGCGTGGCGACATGGCGCGTGGCGATTCTGTCTATCATGAGTTGCAAGGAACAAAGGAGGAGATATTCCGTATTTACACCATTCTGAAAGGCAAAAAGTGGAATGTAGTGCCTTATATGGGAACGGACGGTACGGAGGAGTCGTTCTTGGCTATGCACGGCAAGTCGCCTTGTCTGCTCCATCTCGCCACGCACGGATTCTATTACACGCCGAGCAAGGCTGCTGACGTCAACTATCTGAAAGGCTACACCGACGCCATGTCTTTGTCTGGACTCGTTCTCTCTGGTGGCAATGCCGCATGGTTGGGCAAGAAGCTTCCGAAAGGAGTGCTCGGTGGCATCCTTACTGCCAACGACATTGCTCGCCTGGATCTCAGCAATACGGACATGGTGGTGCTCTCTGCTTGCCAGACGGGACAGGGAAAAGCCACGTCAGAGGGTCTTTACGGGCTGCAGCGTGCCTTCAAGAAGGCTGGCGTCGGCACCATTGTCATGTCCTTATGGAATGTGGACGACCGTGTGACGTCAGAGTTTATGGCCACCTTCTATGAGCGGCTTACTGACAAAGCCAATGCTTTGGACAAGCGAAAGGCATTCGAAGAGGCGAAGCAAATCGTCCGCAAGAACCATCCCGATCCTTATCATTGGGCTGCATTCGTGATGTTAGACTGACGGCCTTTGCGTAATAAAAACGGACAGGATTGGTTACATTTCTCTCTCATTCCTCATAAATGGATAAAAACAAAAGCTATTATGAATATGAGACAGGAAGAAGTAGTGAATGAGATTCGCCGAATGTGCGGTCAAGCTGTACGGATGCAGTCGTTAGGCTGGCATTTCCGTTATAACGGGCAGGCTTACTTCTATGTGGTGGGCAAGGACGAAAGCATGCTACGCTTCTGCATTCCCTTTGTCACGGGCATCTGTTCACATGAAAGGCCGCGGCTGAAAGAGGCAGTGGACGAAACCAACAGGAACGTGAAGTTTGTCAAGGCTCTGCTCTCAGAGAAAGACGAAGCGAAAGTATTGTTAAGTTATGACCACAAAATCATGTACAACGAATCCGCCAAGGACATCGTGCCGCACATCATCAAGGCATTGGACTTTGCGGTGGGATATTTGGAGGAAAGAACAAACAATGCTGTCATTTCGACCGCAACCGTCTCGTCTGGAAGTTCTCAAAGATCGAAGAACATACTTTTCGGTCCCTGACGTATCTTATATTTGCATTTCTAACGCTCAATACTATGAGCTGAGCGCACTAATAAATCTTTAGTGCGAAATTCTTGAGTTTTGAGCGTGCAGCGGCAACATGCTGACACTCTGTGGATTACACAACTAAGAAGAGAAGTGTGTAATGAATGACTGAGCTAAACAAGCACAAAGGGCTGCAATAGCGCCACTTTTACACTCCAATAGTGCCACTTTTATCATACAATAGCGCCACTTTTACACTCTAATAGTGGCACTTTCCTGATCAAAAAGTGGCGCTATCGTTAAGCGTATGTACTTTTTTACCGCAGAACACAGCCAAAAACAGCAATCCGGAACTCTAGAATCGATTTTTGTTTTGTAACAAATTTTTACTCTTTGTACGATATTTGCATGCTTCATTTTATCATCTTTTAATTTCTTCCCAATCCGTCAATCCCTTGCCTAAATCGTCCAGTTCGATAGACAGACCTATGGTTTGCCGCTTGTCACTCTTGAAAGGTTCCAGATATTGATTATGCAGAATTTGTTCTGCCCCAGCTTTCTTGCCACCGTTCTTTGAAAGCATCAGTTCTATCACATATATGAAGTGGGGTGTGGTGGTTACAATGTCTATTCTGCCTGTGGAAAGCATTTTCTCCACTTCCACTCTGAAACCTATAGCGTTTAGGATGGTGCTGATGATTAGTCGATAACGCTCTTCCATATCCATACTTGCCATCTTTTTGTTGCTGTATGGTACATCGGCGATAAGAGCTTTAAGATGATTCATCGCTTCAGCTACATTGCCATTGTAGAGAGCAAGATATAAGTAGGCTTGAATGGACTGAATTTCGTCGCCCTCACGCAGTGTCAAGGCTGGCAGCACCATTTCATACAAGGCTTGTTTCACTTCTTCATTAGGGAATCCCAAATGATAAACCATGCCTTCCAGTGATTTGATGGTAAGGTATCCTGACTGATAAAGAAATAATTCGGCACCGCCTCCAGTCACATCAGACATTTCGATGATGTTTTTCATTATGGCGCAATTCTCGAACTTACCCATTCTCAGTTCCACGTTTTTGACGAATTTAGGTAATAACGATGTCGCTCCCGATGATGCCCAATAGTTTCTCAGTTCTCCAGTATTTAAAGAATTGATAAGACTGTACGGATTGTATATGTCCGTCATATTCCTATGACAGAAATGATATCCGTCATAATATTCTTTCAGGTGATCATGAGTTTCTTGCATATCCCATCCGTTCAGCTTTCCCATACTCTCCATCTCTGTATGGAAATATTCTGCTATTTCCTGTTCTGTAATACCGCAAAGAGCCACGTATTCAGGGGAGAAACTGATGTTGGTGAGATTGTTTAGAACAGAGAACAATGATATCTGTGTGAATTTTGTGATACCGGTGATAAACACGAATTTTTCAAATTCGTCGTCTGCTTTCAGTATGGCGAAGACGCTCCGATAAACTGCCGTACATCCATCGTGTTCTGGAGTGTTCCAGGAGTGTTGCAAGGGTGAGTCGTATTCGTCTATAAGGATAGCCACTTGCAGACCTGATTGTTTATATGCCGTTTTGATGATCATGTCGAAACGATTGCCCAATGAGTCGGTTGGCTTTATGTTGATGCCGTATTCCTGCTCATAAGAAGCGAATGTTCTGTCAAGGTATGACTTTATCTCATCAGCAGAAGCGCCGCCTCTGCTCATATCCAAATGGATGACAGGATGCTTCGCCCAGTCTCTTTCCATGCTCATGATCTTTAGCCCCTCAAACAGATCTTTTCTTCCCTCAAGATACATTTGTAGCGTATCGATAAGTATTGACTTACCGAAACGACGAGGTCTGCTAAAATAATTAAACTTATCTCCTAAGTTGACCAAATGCCAAATCAAGTCAGTCTTGTCTACATAGACATAACCGTTTGTCCTTATTTCCTTGAACGACTGTATGCCAACGGGCAGTCTTCTTCTTTCATGATTTTCTGTCATAGCCATCACATATCTGAATAATGGATTGTTATTACGTTTTGCAAATATAACGTTTAAAATGCAGAACGGCAAGAAAACAATTATAGATTCTCACCCTCAAGTTTCGATATCTGACATATTTTTTGTAATTTAACGCCCTGTTAATCAATACGTCACTATTAAGAGCAAAACTGAATGAGAAACCTATATACAATTATCCTCCTCACCCTTCTTTCGCTGTTGATGCCATCCTTGGCTGCTGCCCAGAGCTTCCAGAATGTCAGCATTGCCGACGCCTCCACCGTGTGCTCCATAGCGCAGGACGGACAAGGCATTCTGTGGTTCGGCACAGACCGCGGACTCTACGCCTACGACGGCTACCGATCAATTCCGCACAATACGGATGCGGACGGAACGCCGGTCATCACGCGTGTCCACTCTATGTGCATCTTCAAGGACATGCTATATATGGCTACGGAGCGCGGACTCATGGCGTACGACATCCGCCGAGGACGTTATGCAGAGCGGACTTCCGGCGACAAGGGCGAGATGCGTGCCGTGACGATATACGGCGGACGCCTGTGGTATGGCGGTGCGCAGGGGCTCTTCAGCCGTGACTTGCAGACAGGCACGAAGCGTACGGAGAACGCCCGGCTGCATGATGTATATTCGCTGCTGCCTACTCGTCATGGTCTGCTTGTCGGCACCTTGACCGGTCTGACCGTCCTGCGTAACGGCAAGGCTCAGCCCATACGCATAGGGGAGGGGAGCCAGCCGCTCGTCAATGCGCTTCTTGGCGACGGTGGATTGGCATGGATCGGTACGGAGGGCGCTCTTTACAGGTATGACGGAAAGCGTCTTGAGAACATCAGCCCGCTGTCGGGCAATTCGGTGAAGTCGCTCTCGGTATACGCAGGTCTTATATATGCCGGTACGGACAACGGTCTGTATATATACAATAAGAAGGACAAGACCGTAAGGCATGCTCTGCACGACTCGCGTTCGCCGCACTCCATTGCCAACAATATCGTGTGGGCTGTCTTCTCTGACCGATGGGGCAATCTTTGGGCTGGCACCGACCAGGGTGTGTCTGACCTGAGGAAACGCCGCTTTTATGACTACATACCGCTTAGCGACCTGACCAATACGGGTGAAGGCAACTGCCTGCACCTCATCTATCGTGGTTTGGACGGCAGGATGTGGCTCGGTGGCACCAACGGCCTGATCACCTATGGTGCCACGCATGGATATATGCCTGACGATATGAACGGCATAACGTGGTTTCGTCAGAGTTCGCAGACTCACTATATGTCGCACAACCGCGTCAGACGGGTGTATACCGATACGGACGGACGGGTGCTCGTATGCACCGACCACGGCATCAACATATACAATCCGCTGACACGCCAGATGCGCAACATCATCGTCACCGACCAGTCACGCCGTTACACCACGGCTTGGGTTTATGACATCATTGACGACGGAAAAGGACGTTACTGGATTTGCTCGTATATGGGTGGCGTGTTTGTGATAAGCAAGAAGAAGTTGCTCGGCGCCACTACGCCCACCGTCATGGCTGACCGGCATTTCCTGAAGGAACTGCAGGGCATGCACGTGTGGCAACTCGTGAAGGACGGATGCGGAAGAATTTATGCACGTATGTACGACTGCGGACTTGACCGAATCAGTTCCGCCACAATGCGGGTGGAGCATCTTGTGGGCAAGGACCGTCTTGTCAACGACCTCATCGTAGACCGACGGGGCAACGTGTGGGCGGCGATGAAAGGCGAAGTACGCTGTTTCGGACCGGAGTCGGCTGCTGACCGTTCGCTGCACATAACCGGATATGACGCTGCGGACGCTGCCATGCTGTGTGAGGTGGAAGGCAATGTCTGGGCTGTCATGGGTTCGGACTGTTGCATATTAGGCAAGGACGGCAATACCACGCGCTTTGCCGTACCCGGATTCCGTCCGCTGGCAATATGCTATGACCCCGTGTCGCGCAGCGTATTGCTTGGAGGCAACGACGCTGTGGTGAGCATACCCATTGCCAACGTCGTTCACGGTGGCACGGATAACGGACATCGAGGCAAGCTGTTTCTGTCAGGTGTGATGGTGGACGGAAAGCAGTTCACCTCCGACGAAGGTTATCCTACGTATCTCTCTGAAATGACGCTGACAGCAAGACAGAACAACGTGACGTTCCAGCTGACCGACCTTCCGCAGTCAGGACAGCAGCCGTGCGTCTATGCTTACCGCCTCAAGGGAGTGGACCGCACGTGGCAGTATATCCACGGCGAACGGTTGGACATCAGTTACAACGCGCTGCCGCCTGGAGACTATACGCTGGAGGTGCGTCTGGTGGACGGACAGGGCGAGGCGAAGGAAGAGGTGATGGCGTACGGCGTTACCATTCTGCCGCCATGGTATCTCTCGGTTTGGGCAAAGATTGTCTACCTTATTATATTAATATGCTTAGTGGTATGGGTGATGAAGTTCTGGATGATGCGCCGCCGTCTGCGTGAGGAGCGCGAGGCAAAGGAGCGTATCATGCAGGAGTCGGCTGCCCGCTCACAGTTCTTCGACAATCTGTCTGTCCAGCTGAAGAAGCCGCTCACGTCGCTCTTCGGCGCGGTGCTCAATATGCTCCGTGCTGAGAACGACACAGCCAATATGCGTTCTCTTGAGAATATGCGTCGCGATGTGGTGGACATCAATTCGCTTATGTATAAGGCTCTCGACATGCAGCAGACCTCAGACCATAAAGCATCGGTGGCTACCACTACCGTTGACATTGCCGATTTCTGCCGACGTGCTGCCGAGGACGCACGCGCCAAGTACGGCAAGACGGTGGAGATCGGTTATCGCACCAATGTGCCGAAGGTGTATGCAGACGTGGATGTCGCTCGCCTGCAACTTGTCATTGACCAGCTTATCGACTTTGCCGCTCGTAATCGTGCTGCCGATTCTGCTGTCAGCATAGCCGTGTCGGCTGACAAGGATAAGGTGGATGTCGTGGTTGGCATTCCCGGACTGACAATAGCTGAGGCTGACATGCCCTTCGTATTCAACCGCTATTTTTCCGTTGTTGGCAATGCGCAGACAGCCGACGTCAATACGCTCGCCCTTGTCAATGAGTTTGCCAGGCAGAACGGGGCACAGGCGGCTGTGGATAGTGACAACGAAGGCACGGATGTGACGATGACTTTCGCTTCGGCATACGTGGAAAGCGCAGGGCAGGAGGCGGCTGACAGCAAGCCGATGGCTGCGAAGAAGAACGACGCTGACTCTGTGGATGCCCGTCTGCTTGCCAAGATTACGGATATGGTGGAGGCACATATCGCCGATTCTGACTTTAATGTAACCCGACTGCAGGAGTCGCTTGAGATAGGATCGAAGCTGCTCTATCGTAAGGTGAAGCAGATGACGGGCAAGACGCCTGTGGAGTTTATCCGCCACATACGCTTGCAGCGTGCTTCGGTGCTGCTGCGTGAGGGACGCTTCTCGGTGTCCGAGGTGATGTATATGGTGGGATTCTCCAATTCCAGCTACTTCTCGAAGTGCTTCCAGAAGGCATACGGCATCACTCCTGCGGAATATGCTCGTCAGTAGAACGGAACAAACTTTTTAATTAAAATATAATCATACTATTACAATGACAAAGATTTTCAACAGACTGTTGCTCCTCGCTTGCCTTATGGCACCGACGGCGGCAACGGCACAGGTGTGCCTTGTAAGCAAGGGCAAACCGCAGGGACGCATTGTCCTTGCAGAGGATAACGACGTGAATCGCAAGGCGGCGAAGATGTTGCAGCGTTTCGTATGCGAGACGTCTGGTGCCGAACTTGACATCACAGCCACAGCCAAACGCGCCAAGAACGATGTGGTGATAGGCGGAAAGACAACGGAGGCTACGGACGACGGATACGCCATTGACTGTATGCGTGGCGCCCTCACCATAAAGTCGGCAGGCGGCAAGGGTGCCATATACGGCGTGTCGGCATTGCTGGAGAAATGTATGGGCGTGGACTATCTCGCCAAGGACTTCTATACGCTTACTCCGTCGGCGGATATCCGCATTCCGGAGATGCACGTGGCGGAAAGCCCGGCGTTCCGTTTCCGCCAGACCTTCAGCTATTCCAACAACGACAGCACTTACCGCGACTGGATGAGGCTGCAGGATCACAGTGAGCTGTTCGCCAACAATATGTGGGTGCACACGTTCGACCGACTCCTGCCGTCGAAGGTGTATGGCAAGGCGCATCCGGAGTATTACTCGTTCATTAGCGGCGAACGACGTCCCGGCAATCACAGCCAGTGGTGTCTCACCAATCCGGAGATTTTCGAAATCGTGGCCAGTCGCATCGACTCCATTTTCAAGGCCAATCCCGGACGCAACACCATTTCCGTCAGCCAGAACGACGGCAACGACACTTATTGCCAATGCCCGGAATGTAAGAAGGTGAACGAGTATGAGGGTTCGCCGTCAGGTTGTTACATAAGATTTCTTAATAAGTTGGCAGAGAGATTCCCCGACAAGCAGTTCTCCACGCTTGCCTATCTCTTCACCATGCACCCGCCAAAGCATGTAAAGCCGCTGCCTAACGTCAACATCATGCTCTGCGACATCGACTGCAAGCGCGAGGTGCCGCTCACGGACAACGAGTCGGGACGCGACTTCGTAAAGGCAATGGAGGGTTGGGCTAAGATATCCAACAACATCTTCGTGTGGGACTATGGCATCAATTTCGACAATATGGTGGCGCCGTTCCCTAACTTCCATATCCTTAAGAAGAACATACAGCTCTTCAAGCGCAATCACGCTACGATGCTCTTCGAACAGGTGAACGGATCGCTCGGCACCGACTTCTCGGAGATGAGGGCTTATATGATAGGTAAGCTGATGTGGAATCCAGAACTGGACGCCGACTCATTGATGAAGACTTTCATGAAGGGATATTACGGTCCGGCTGCCACATATTTATATAGGTATCAGCAGATGCTGACAGGAGCGCTGCTCTCGTCAGGCACGCCGCTGTGGATTTACGACTCGCCGATAACTCATAAGAACGGTATGCTGAACGCCAACCTGCGCAAGGCGTACAACGAACTCTTCGATGAGGCTGAGAAGGCGGTGGAGGCAGACTCTGCACTTCTGGCGCATGTCCGCATAGCACGACTGCCGCTCAGATACAGCGAGCTGGAGATTGCACGTACGGAGAACGGGGGCGACAAGGCTGAAGTGGAGAATGCGCTCGATACGTTCCAGAAGACTTGTGCCATGTATGGCGTGACGACGCTTAATGAACGTAACAATAATGTGGACGACTACTGCCGACTCTATCGTGAGCGATTCCTGCCGAGCGACGTGAAGAACAAGGCGGCTGGCGCAAAGGTGACGTGGAACATTCCGCCGCAGGAGAAATACCAGCCCATCGCAGACAAGGCTCTTACCGACGGACTCTACGGAGGCACCACCTACGTGGAGAGTTGGGTGGGATGGAACGGCGAGGATGCCGACTTTGTGCTTTATGGGTGAGACTAAGACCGTGCGACAGGTCAGCACCGACTTCCTCCATCAGCTCGGAGCATGGATTCTGCTGCCTAAGAGTGTGGCTTATTACACCAGCGAGGACGGCAAAACGTATAACTTGATGGGCACTCGTGAGTTTGCGGAAGACCGCGACATCAGCGTGAAGTTCGTTCCTGCCGTCGTAAGTCTTGACAAACCTGTCAAGGCAAGATACATCCGTGTGGTGGTGAAGACTCTCGGTCTGTGCCCCGACTGGCATTATGGTGTGGGCTATCCTGCATGGTTCTTCCTTGACGAGGTGGTTGTGGAATAATGTTCCCTTACGCGTACATTATATAATATATAGATAACATATACATTATTATATTTATCGTATCACAATGATGAAACTGAAAAACATATTCATTCTTGCTGCTGTGTCGCTGATGTCAGCGATGGCTGTCGCTCAGAACGTAGCGATTATCCCTCAGCCGTGTCATATCGAGCAGCAGAATGGCACCGTTGTGCTTGGTGCCAAACCCACGGTTGAAGTGGACGATGCGTCGCTTATGCCGGCGGCGCAATACCTCTCTGACGCTTTCGAGGCTCAGACCGGAACGAAGCTGAAGGTGGTTTCGAAGGGTGGCGACATCCGTCTTTGCCTTGCAAAGGATGGTGAAGAGGGCGCTTACTCGTTGAAGGTGGAGCGTGGTGGAGTCACCATGTCTGGCTCTGGATATACGGGAATGATAAACGCTATTGCCACATTGCGACAGTTGCTGCCCGTGGTAAAGGGAGAGAAGGTGGCGTTGCCGAAGATTAATGTCAGCGACCGTCCGCGATATGGATGGCGCGGACTGATGGTCGACTGCTCGCGACATTTCTATACCGTTGATGAACTGAAGAAGCTCATTGACGTGATGGCTTACTATAAGCTCAACCGCTTTCACTGGCATCTTACGGACGACCAGGGATGGAGAGTGGAGGTGAAGCGTTATCCGTTGCTGACCGTAAAGGGAGCATGGCGACACTTCAACAATCAGGACTCGCTCTGTATGGCTAATGCCGCTAAGGAGGATATGCCCAACCTGCTGCTGCCGGAGTCGAAGATAAGGACAGCTGCGGACGGAACGCAGGAGTATGGCGGATTCTATACGCAGGACGACGTGCGCGACATCGTGGCGTATGCTGCCAAGAGAGGCATAGATGTGGTGCCGGAGATAGATATGCCGGGTCATAGCCTCGCTGCCATCGAGAGTTATGACGGACTCTCTTGCTTCAATCAGACGGGGTGGGGTAGACTCTTCACCACGCCGATGTGTCCGGGAAAGGACAAGATGCTGGAGTTCTGCCGTAATGTGTGGACGGAAATGTTCGCTCTCTTCCCCTTCGAGTATGTGCACATTGGAGGCGACGAGGTGGATATGAAGAACTGGAAGAAGTGTGCGGACTGCCAGAAGAGAATGGCGGACAACGGGCTTACCACAGAACCGCAGCTTCAGACTTGGTTTAATCATTACATGGAAGCCTTCTTCCGTGAAAACGGCAAGAAGATGATAGCTTGGGATGATGTCATAGATGGAGGACTGTCGCCGTATACCACTGTGATGTGGTGGCGATCATGGTTGCCGAAGGGACCGAAGCTTGCGACGTCGCACGGCAACGATCTTATTGACGTACCAGTGTCGTTCTTCTATCTCAGTACGAGGGAGGACGACACTAAGTTGCCCGGCATCTATAACTTCAATCCCTACGAAACGCTTAACGACAACGAGGCTAAGCTTGTGAAGGGCATACATTCTTGCCTCTGGGGGGAGAGGGTGGCTTCCGTGGAGAGAATGTGGTATCAGTTATTCCCCAGACTCACAGCGGTGGCTGAGAAGGCATGGAGTATGCCGGAACGCATGAATTATGATGACTTTACGAAGCGATTGCTCACGCAGCTGCCCAGACTTGAGGCGATGGGAGTGAAGTATAGGCTTCCTGGCCTTACCGGACTCAATCGTGGAAATGTTTTCGTCTCTACGGATACGGTGAAGGTGTTCTGCATTGATCCGTCTGTTACAATAAGGTATACTAAGGACGGTACGATGCCGCAGCAGACATCGCCGGTTTATACCGGACCGATGGCTGTGACTGAGACCACGCATTTCGTGTTCCGTGCATTCGGAAGGGACGGCAGAAAGGGTGACGCTTTCCGCTCTGACTTTGTGAAGGACCAGCTTCATGAGGCTGTAACCACAGAACAGCAGCTTCAGACAGGACTCTCCAATCTATGGTATGACTATCCGGGAGATTGGTGTAAGGGCATAGAGGAGGCGCCGCTTAAAGGCGAATACGTCACCGATGGTGTCTGCATACCTAAGGAAGCAAAGGAAAATATAGGTCTTGCCATAACCGGATACTTGGAAGTTCCGGAAGACGGAGTCTACACTTTCCGCCTTTATTCAGATGATGGAAGCCAGCTTACGGTAGACTGATGGTTGTTGACAACGATGGCATGCATGATGCGCGTGAATTGGTGGGTCAGCATGCTATGAAAAAGGGTCTTCATCCCATCCGTGTGCTCTATTTCGACCATAATGGTGGCGACTTGAGGCTGAAAGTGGAGGATAAGCACGGAAAGGAAGTAAAGGTCAGATACTGGCATTAATGTTGTAAAATCAAGGTGAAAGCGCCCTAAAACGTGCTTTCACCTTGATTTTAGTCAATTTAAAACTAAAAAGTGTAAGTTTTTGCAAACTTTTTTGTCGAAAGTCTTGCGAGTTTAACTTTTTTGCTATACCTTTGCAAACGCTTTCGAGAACAAACGAAACCTCAAGCAAAACGAGTTACGATTGTGTTAAGAAGGCGTTAAAGAAAGAGTTCTTTGAAAAGATTTACATAAACAGACAAGTAGTACAAGAAGC
>ERZ1026862.583-NODE-583-length-23997-cov-11.293835_pt1 | contig 23997 bp, 16 predicted proteins | sample MGYA00380161_ERZ1026862 | MGnify/ENA primary metagenome ERZ1026862 (study PRJEB33269, sample SAMEA4719797) | human gut metagenome | biome: human-associated habitat; feature: organic feature; material: feces | place: Cameroon | collected 2013-10 ... | reverse complement strand
GGTGGCGTATCTGCATCCCGATAGAACATTTCAAATGTAAAAATAATTCTGACCATCTACTTATGGCGGCCAAGCACGATCTGAAAATTCAACAAAGTTATGCCCCAGAGCGCTGGTCATGTTCGCTACGTGTTCGTGGCCCTCACTTTGCGAGCAAAGTGAGCTACAATGCTGGCGCCGCAACAGACGATTGTGCGAGCCTGTGCAAATCTCCGCTGCGGATGCTACCGCTAACCTTTGATATTTCAATTTTGAACACCCTACCAATCACACGCCCCAAAAATTCGTGTAATTCGTTGTTACGCCGTCCGAGCCCAACACCATCTTTCGCTGTCACGGCTTCGCGGCCGCACAAACAAAAATCGGACACCCCAACGGAGTGCCCGATTCTTCTTTACAAATAAACTATATCGTGGATAATTTAGTCCCACAATCCTTTGCCAATGCCCTGATGGTTTGACTTCATTTGGCTTACATCGTCAATGGTTTCATCAGAGTTGATAGTCATTTGACTGTCTCCTCCCGATACACCCATCAGTGCGCTCTCGGGAAAGAAGTTAACGGCTTCTGACGTTGGCTTGATATATTCTTTCTTCATAATTTCTTGTAGTTTTATTGAGTTATAGATGTAATGATTAGATTACTTGAAGAGGACTTTCTGTCCGTCTTCCGTAACGAAGATACCCTTAGCAGGATAGAGCACGCGGCGTCCTTGCAAGTCGTAGTACTTCTTGGCGGCAGGAGCGGCAGCGTTGACGTTGTCGATGCCAGTCACCTCGTCGCCGAAGCTGAAGGCCATCATCACGCCCTGAGCGTTCTGTACATTAGCCACTGGCAAATAAGCCTTGTTAGCAGGGATTGCGGTGAAGTTTGCCTTATAGAAGCCAATGCCCTTGTTGCCATCAGCAAGTACATAATTGCTCTTTACGTCATATCCCTCACGCTTGGCTGTTACGCCCTTAAGTTTGTTGCCATTGAGAGTTGCCTCTTCTGTTGTAATGGGAAGGTTGATAGCAGCGTCAGCATCGCCCGTGTTCTGAAGAATCACACCTTCATTAGCTGGAATGATGCCACCAGTGATTTCCGTCAACCTCAGAACATCTCCAGCTGCGGCGCTTGCGTAGTAAGCCTTCACTGTAGAATTTTCTGGAAGCTTGACATTGAACGGCAAGCAGAGCGTGGTGTAGTCGTTAGCGGCAATGGTGAGAGGAACTTCGGTTACTTTGATGAACTGCCAGTAGTTGCCAGCGTCATCATTATCATGCCAAGTACCTACACCTTTTGAGGCACTACTATTATAACCAGCTGCTGCATTAAGCAATTTATCTCCTGACGCCTTTGAAGAGGAAATTACGAACATTGTCGTTTTGTCATTAGTGACGTTATAAGGAGTTCCAAATGAAGTTTCTGTCGTATAAATTTCATAGGCATCCTTCTGACTCTGGTTGTCTGTTGTCAATATGTTGGCTACATTTACATAGCTGTTTGTATTGGCGTTCAACAGATTGTATTTACCATCTTCCGTTTTTTCAAACTTCCAAAGACGCGGTACAAAAGCAGAAGTTCCCTCTAATCTTTTAATGCCCAAATCAATAGTTTGGTCATTAACTGAGGTTTGAACGTCGCCATTAGTATCGCAAGTTATCTCCGTAGTGGTAAGGTACTTTTTCTTACCCTCAGAATCACTTCCAATAGCACCCTGATTGACATTGCGAATCAAGTAATAAGCACCTGTCTCAGGATATACGCCAGTTACATTGTCAGTAATATTTAAAAGATCGTCAAGCGTGGTAGCTGCCTTAACCTGAGTTCTGTATTGCGAATAATCTCCCTTTTTCAGAGCGTTACAAATTGTGTAGGAAATATTGCCTGTGGCGGCGAAAGCAGCCTTGCCATAGTGCAAAAGGTCGTGTTCTGAATCTGAGAGTTCAAACAATAAACGCGAGCCGGCATCAGTTGGAGATTGACCATCATCCCAAACACCAAGACAAGCGTTTGGAGTGTTAGAAGCGTTCAAACAACAAGCATTCAAATAGCCATTACCTGAACCTGTATAAAAGCCCAAACCATTTCCATTCTCTCTCACATAGAAAACAGTTCCAGTATTATCAAACGATACGCGTTTAGCCTTTCCTGTACCAGAACCATTCACTTTCAGATACTGACCAATTCCCTTATTGTATATCTTTACGCCATAGCCTGATTCCTCAATACGCCACAACGCATCCAAAAAATTAGTATAGTTATTGGCGATAGCAGCCAAATTTGAACCACTATTTGTATTTACAAACAAACTATTGTTTTCAGCATCAGCCCGCAACACACGGTTACCATTTCCTATCTTAAGGCTATACCATTGTCCAGCCGTGAAAGGAGTTTCGCCCTTGGTAAGATTAAACTCAAACGAATTATTATCCTTCGTAATCACCAAATCACTTGGCTGCGTTGCAGGGAAATAATAAGACACATTAGCTAGTGTTGTATAATTATAAGTTTCACCAGTAGTAGCTATACCATAAGCAGTAGAAACGACTTCTCCTTCAACACCTTTAGTTACCACCTTATAGAACACCTGCTCCGCTGAAGCCTCTTCATTCAAAGTTGCTTTGCGAATCTTGAACCAAGCTCTGGCATCTCTACCATACCAACCTGTCAGCATGTTAACCTCTGAGGCAACATCCAAATAAATGTTATCGGTACTATTTTTAATGGTGAAATAGCCTTCTTTCGTCTCTGGCGTATCGGTTTCGTTTGCCACAGTGGCTTGAGTTTTCAATTCAAATTTTCCTGCAGTTGGTGAAACCACAACACCTTTTTTGTAATGTTCATATTTGATGGTAGGGATATAACATCCCGTACATGCTGATTCGAAGCTATACAAAGGAGTAGTACCTGATTTGTCAATATGAAGTTTGAAAACGGCGAGTCCGTCTGATGCATCTTCGGCTGTAATGCTGTCGTCAAAACCAAGTACCATGGAACCATCCGTCTTCATTTTAATGCATCTGTTTCCATCGAAATTCTCAAGGACGTAATATCCCCCATTTTCAAGTTGGCTGACATCCGTGATGGCGTCACCAAAACTTGCGAACTTCTTGAAGGCAAACTGCGCACTTGCGGTGTTCCATCCTGCTATAAGAAGGAACATCGAAAGGATAGAAGTAATTTTTCTCATAAACCTATAATTTTAAAATATTAATTTTTTTCGGATAACGTTACGGCCACATCCGTTGCAGTGAAGGATGCGGCAGGGGGAAACGGCAAACGCCGCATCATGCCTGAGGGGTCAGGACATGATGCGGCGTCGCACACAGATGCAAGACGGGCTTGCACTATTGAAAGTAAATATTAATTCGTTAACAGATGTGTGGGGGGGGGTAAATCTTGTGCCTTCAACACACGCGAAAACTGGCTTTACTGAAGGGCAAAGCGTGCAAGACGTTATGTGGGCAAAAGATTTCATTGTTTGGTGTTTTAATAGGTTCTCGCAACGGCGGAGATGCAGTTTGTTCGTCGTCTTTCTGTTGGAGTATCTTGACTTGGGAGGCAAAGTTATCTATTAAATTATTAACGTCCAAGCATTTCAGTGAGAAATTGCAACATTTTTTTGCACGGCAATTTCTTACCAGCCGTTTTGCTATTTTAGGGGGTTGAAATCGGGGTTTTGGACAGCGGAAGCGGCAGAGGTTCGAATTAATCGAATTTTTGCGGCGCCAGCACTGTAGCTCACTTTGCTCGCAAAGTGAGGGGGACGATTTTTTGGGCGGCCTTCGCGGCGCACCCCCAAACGTTTTTCGCTACGTGTTCGTGGCCCTCACTTTGCGAGCAAAGTGAGCTACAGTGCTGCGCCCCAATCACTCGCCCATGAGAAATTCGTTAATTCGTTAAATTCGTTGTTACGCCGACCGAGGCAATATATATTCGTTGTATGCTGCGCCGCAATCCCGCCCCCGCCTTATCAAAATTCCAGTTGGAAGCCCTTCGATTTCAGTTCCGCATATTTCTCAGCATTGAAGCTGAAGAGATTAGCCTCCCTTCGCTGCGAAGGGTTGGCAGTGTCGCCCGTCAGCTCGAGCATGCCCAAACGCCTCATCTTGTTATAGAAATTGCGGCGGTCGAAACGCATATCGAGGATGGCCTCATAGAGGTTTTGCAATTGCTTGATGGTGAACTTCTCCGGCAGCAGTTCAAACCCCACCGGTTCGAAATGAATCTGTTGGCGCAGCGTTTTTTCCGCCTTACGGAGAATCTGGTCGTGGTCGAAAGCCAGCGGCGGCACTTCGTCAAGGGCAAACCATCGCGCGTCGGACGCATCGTCGCCTCCCTTCACCTCCTGCATCCTCACCAGCGCATAATAGGCAATGGTGATGACCCGTTCGCGCGGATCGCGCTGCGGAGCGGAAAACGTGTGAAACTGACGGATGTAAGCCCCTTCCAATCCAGTCTCCTCCTTCAGTTCGCGCAACGCCCCTTCTTCGGCGCTCTCGTCCATATTGAGGAAACCGCCCGGAAAGGCCCACCGTCCCTTGTAAGGCGCCATGCCGCGCTCAACCAGCAGCACCTTTAGTTTGACACCATCGAAACCGAAGATGACACAGTCGGTCGTCACGCTCGGATGCGGATATTTGTAGCTATATTTCAGCCCTTCGTTTGCTTTGTTTTCTTCGCTCATACACAATTTGCGTTATATCTACGCCACAAAGATAGGGACTTAATTTCGATTCACAAAATAATTGGGGTGTTCAAAATTGAAATATCAAAGGCTTCCTGAAAAGCTTGACAAGTTGTCGATTCGCGGCCGAAGGTAGCGCGACTCGCGGCCGAAGGTAGCACGACTCGCGGCCGCGAGTAGCACGATTCGCGGCCGCGAATCGATAAGGTGCAAGTATGAAAGGATAGCGAATTTTCTACATGTTATACCTGCAAGCTTCGTTCTCGTTGGTAATCAAGTAAGTTCCAGCATCCGTAAAGACCACCTTATCTGGCCAAAAATTGAGCGACTTCATGGCCATCTCTAACGTTGTCGGAATGTTGTGATAGTAAATACCTTTCTTACATACAACGACGACGCCTAAATTGGTCACACAAGCATATTTTAGGTGTCCGTACATTTTTACAGCCTTTTCAAGAACGGCAATAACGTTTGTATCAGAGCCCGTCAAGTGCCTGTCTGTAATGATAAGATACCGACCATTTTCAGAAATGGAGACGCAATAAATTTGCTCATTATTACTTTCATATTGTAGGAGGTCTTTCTTCATGGCCGCAGGAATATTCCCGCGCCAGCTGTTTCGTCCGAAAACAACACAATGGTATCCAGAACGCGTCATACAAACAGAAGCAATCTTATTTCCATTTGCCCTCAGTTCTTTCAAATTGGCAGCAAACTCAGACCAAGCCTGTTTATAGGCACAATCGTTCATGCCGTGAACGACAACGCCAGCACCTCCATCGGTCAAAGTGCCCAACCGGCATTTTCCGTTCCATTTCTTGATATAATTCGTCAATAATGAGAGTCCGATGGCGCTGTCTGCATACGTTCTCGTTGTGCCACAAAGCGGAATTCTAATGGCATTGCGAGCCGATTGTGTGATGGTGATTTTCTTTTCCACCGTGCCGTTGGAGAGCTTGAAATAGTCAGCACGAGCATTTCCTGTTTTGTTTTCGTCAACAGATATGGTCAGTACATTTCCACTACGACTCAGGTGTCCCCACGATGCAGTCCCGACAGAAATGTGCCAATCTGCCGACGAAGAAACCGTTATGGCTGTAGTCCCTTTATCAGCAGAAAATCTTAGGGAGGATGCCGAAACGCTCAGACTGTTCTCTTTAGGAGAAGGCTCATCGGCCCCTTTCTGAGTGATATCGACTCTGATTTCTTGATTTCCGGATTTCAGGCAGAAATAATCTTTTCTGGAATTTGTGGAAGTGTTGGCATCAACCTGAAGTGTCAGATAGTTTCCTTCCTTGCTTAAATGCCCCCACGAATTAGGCCAAGTCGAAATATACCATGATTTTTCCGACGAAACATAAAACACCTTTTTTCCGCCAGCGGCATCTAAAACAGCCAGCGCTGGGGATATAGAGAAGGGCGTGGTTGTCGGTTCCGCCACGGTGGCTTTTCTTTTTCTTTTGGCAACAGCCGTTGTGGAACGCACCTGGCTTTTCTTTTTGGGCGAAACAACTTCCGCCCTCTTCGCAGGAGCCACTGGGGCTTCCTCCTTAGCCACTCTTGTTCTATCGGCCGTATGCCTTTTCTGCGCCTGCATGTTTGAGGCCAAGAAGACCGACAAGAGGATGAATAAAATGGTCTTGTTCATAACGATTGGTTCTTATGTAATGGTAAGTAGGTGTTCGAAATTATCAATATAAACTAATTTTGAACACCTACTTACAACACCGAAGTTAGCGAAGCTCACCGATGAGGATGATAGATTTTATTTCCATTATCCAGATCATACAACACCCTTGAATGGTCGTACCATGTACCAGTATAGGGAGTGTTATTCACGAAACTACCAGAGAAATGAGATTTGTCGGAGTTCATATACAGCATGCCCTGCGTCCACTTGTCGCCATTCATGGCACCATAGAAGTAATCGCCGCCTTGATAAAACAGGATGGCATGGTCGTCCTGCCGCTTTCCGTTGACAAAATTTCCGATATAGTATTTTCTTCCATCCCGGTCGTTCTTGGGATAGATGGCCACTCCCGTTCCATGGGGTTTCCCGTTTTTCAACGGACCATAATACACAAATTCGCCTGTTTCATAATGCGTCACCTCCGACGGGAAGAGCACCCTATTCCAGATGACAAAGCCAAACAAAATCGTGATAATGCCAAGCAGTCCGAGCCACACCGTATGCTGCTGTTTCCGTTGTGACTTTCTCAGCCGATTGTGTAAATCGGCAACCTCAGCCAAGGCTTCGTCTTTTTCCTTATGAAGCGACGCAATCAGCCTGGTCATGTATCCGTTTGCGATTTCGCTGTCGCTGGTGTTGACCGTCACCACATTGTGATTGCACGTAGCCTCAACAATCTGCTTGTCCGTAGAGAGATGGCCAAGAACTTTTCTGGTGTGTGTGCCATTGTAAGTGGACGACAATGGTTTGATGCCATATTCTTTAGCATGCCTTTCAAACTTGGCATTCAGAAACGCCTTCAACGCTTCAACCCTTGGGGCTTCATTATCGAAACTGCTGACCGAGAAGCGAAGCGCACCGTTATCTGCGAATCCGAGAATACGACCGGTTTCCACCAACAACTGCTCCACGGCTGTTCCAAAGAGTTTTTTGAGTTTCAGCGGGCAGGTGACCTGACTCTTGTTTAAAATCAGACACAACCCGATACATTCCTTTTCCGTCAGACGCTCAACATAGGCATAGTGCACCAAGTCGTGGTCGCGGAAAACCGTCAAACAAGAATCTCCCTGAAAAGATTCTTGCAGCGAACGCAGGAACGAGGCGGTATAGTCGTTTGGAAACTGACTATACCGTCCCTTGGGCGTTCCGAAAATATACAAGCTAAAATTCATGGTTGTTTTTCAAATTCGATGACGCCGTTTGATTCGTCGAAAGCATGTTTTGGCAGCCGCTTGATGACGTTTTGCCCCAACAGCAGAGGCGCTTCTTGATTGGGGGTCACCAACGCTTCAACATCCTTCACTACAATGTATTTATTGTCTCGTCCCTGGATATAGATTTCCTTGATTGTAAATACAGCCGATTCGGTTGTTGACCCGTCAGCGATTTTCGAGAATGCAGGCCCTTGATAGTCGTCCATGCTGATTTTCCCTTCTTTGGCCAGTTTTTGCAGTTCAAGTAAAGAGATGCAGGTGACAGAAGCACCAGTGTCCCACCACATATTAAAGGGGACGCCGTTCAGAGAAACCTGAACTTCCAGCAAGTCGTTGTTAATCCGTTTGAACGGCACAAGAACTTTCTCGCCCTTGACCTGATTCTTTGCCACGACAGAGGTGTCGACATTTTCTCCCCAGACATTATCTCTCTTTGAGGGTTTCTGACCACCGCCACACGCCGTGAGAACAACCGTGGCAGCTAAGACTATAATGAGTGATGTTTGCTTCATGATTAATATGCTTTTTTAGTTTTATCATATCTGCCAGTGGTGCCAAACGGATACATGTCTATTGCTTGACAGCCTGTTCTGGCAGATTATTTTTCTTGTTTTTTTATTCGTTTTTTTAGCCATTGGTCGCGCTAGACGAAGATCCACCTGGCTACGTGGAAGGCGATGTAGGTTTTGTGTCTGTTTTTCTTGGACGTTCAGGCCCTTTTCGACTTGCTTTCTCATTGTCTTTCAGCACTCTTTCCTTGTCATTCAAACGTCTGTTCCAGTCGTTTGAAAACAATCCACTGTGTCGTCTGAGCAATATTTTCCCCCTGTCGATTTCCATTTGGCTTATCTCTTTTTTTGCGAGAATATTACGAACTTCATTATAGTCCCTGCAAATGCCATCCCAACGGTTTTTATCTTCTTCTCCAAACCCGATGAATTCCATAAAATCCCGATTCAATATATAGAATTTACTTATTTTATCCTGCTGATGTTTGGAGCTAACAATAATATTCCATAGCTTATTTTCAAAAGCCTGTTTCATCTGTCCCTTAAACGTTTCAGCCTTTGGCTTTCCCTCAACATACGCAAGGGCATATGAGAAAGCTTCTGCGTCAAGCAAGCGCTGCAATTCCTTTTCGTCAATCTCACGATCCGCTTCATGGCGTGAGTCTGACGTAGGGGGTGCGTCGAACGTAATAAGCGCAGAGGTGGGATTGGTCTCCACTTCAGACGATTCCTCTTCTTTATCTGAACCAAGAATGCTAAGCGCGAGAACGAAGCAAATGAAGATACAGAGAACGCCCAATGCCCCCAGACAGATTTTCTTGTTTTTCCGCAGGAGTTCGAGAAGATCTTTTTCCAACGGACTCTCCTTCTTCTCGTCTTTCTTCTTTTTCTCCTTGGCCTTATTCTTATGGAAGCACGTATTGCAGACATCCCCACCAGTCTGACTGAAAGCTGAAACGGGTTTGGTTTTTCCACACTTCACACAGACGCGGCTGGACAACCGTCTTTCCTCCACCTGCTTCTTTTTCTGACATTCCTTGCAAATGGTGGCTTCTGAAGATTCAAACTCAGACAGGGGCTTGTTTCGCTTGCAAGAGTAACAATATTGGGTTTCGGCTTCGTCATGCCTCATATCATCTGCGACACTATTCGTTCTTTCATACAGACCTTTTATGATTCCCGACAAAGATTCATATTTTCCCCATACATCCCGAAAGGCTGCATTCTCTTCTGCATCTTCAATCGTTGGCACATACCTGGACAAATTCAGCAGGATTTCGCTAACCTTACGATAAATCTGCTCCAAATCGCGTGCATTTTCTCGCGTTGGGTTGGCGGCAATTGGCAAAAGGAAGGCATTGAAGGCATGAAGACCCTGAATCAGTTCCTGCAAATCCAATTCTATTTGCGAAGAGGTTTCCTCTTTCAATACGGGTTTGTCCACTATGTCGGACGAGATTGAAAGCCAGGTGTATTTTCTGAAAGCGTCCTGCAACTGGCTCTCGCCAATTGGCTTAACGAAAGAAACCACTTGTCCCAGACTACCCATTGCAAAGGAACTGTCGTAATGTTCTGTCCGGGTTCTTCCAGCTGTGAAGATGTTGGGCAAATTCGTTTTCAACCAATCCACATCATCTGGCCTTTCCTCGAATTTCCGTACGGTATATTCCAACACACCTTCTTCATTTTGTTTTATCACACTGTGCTCGGTGACAAAGCGTTCGAAGAGGTATTCGAAATATTCCAGCACAATCTTGAAATCCGGACAATAAGTACCATTCTCCATGACCACCGACATGCCGAAAAAAGCATGCTGCGGTTGGCGACACACTTCCTTCATACCATATCGAAGATAGGTATAAATGGTTTCTCCGTTATCCTTCCGGTTGATTAAGAATCGGCGTCCACGGCGCGAGGATATATAGAAACTCTTGAAATAGTCGGTAAATTGTACGTCCTTTTCATAGAAATCAAATCCTTGCGGAACACCATATATATATGTTCTCATAAGTCGTTCAATTCGTCTTTGTTAATTTCGACAGCTATCGCTCTGTCCATGTAAAGAAGCGTAGCAAATTCGTCCTCACCATCAATATTATATGAAATGCTCAAGACCACGTTTCCATCGTCAAAGGAAGCATTTTTTTCTGAGGGTTTATCAACAACCATACGGCGAGAAACCTGTGGATATTTTCTTACGATGTTTCCTAAGATTGTGTCATAAATGCGCGTTGCATTTTCTTTGCCACATTTGGTTCCAAATCCAACATAATGCAGTCTGTTCTTATAAAACATGAATGAACAAGATTCCCATTTATATCCGGCATAGGTGACATCCTCTATATAGAGAACATCGTTGTCTTTATCTTCTTTGCATTTCAAGCCATGACTTTGCAGTTTACTGATAAGCTGCGCCTTCGTGGTCGTACCCAGTTTGCACCCCAAAAATTCATCTTTTATCTGTGCACTGGCTATGATGAAAAAGGTGAATGCAAACAACAGCGAAATAATACGTTTCATCTTATTTTTTCGGGGAGAGTGGTTAAACTTCTAAGTAGGTGGTCAAAAATATTTTTACATTTTGTCAGTAGGCGTTCAAGAATATCCCGAACACCTACTGACACATAAAACAAGGTTCCCTTTATTTTATCGCATTCCATAATTCCTGGCAATACCAGTCTTTTTCAGGCGTCCATACTTCCCGTCCGTCTCCAGTGCGATTGAAAACTCCAGAAGAGAAGCAGACTGCCTTGAAATTATATTGGCCATACATAAATTTGGTCAATCCCGTATTCTGATACCTTGCAAAGATTCCAGGATATTGCTGTTTGATATTGGTGAAGAACACCTGTTTGTTCGGCTCCCCATTTGGCTTGTACTGATGACGGTGTTTGTCGGCCTTATTAAAAAGGAAAACAACTCGGTCTTGAGGAGAGATGAGACCCTGCATGCTACATATTTTCTGGGCATACAGATTGCGCTCTTCCTGATTGCTTCCCCAGTCTTGTTCTACAAAAAACACCCAGATTTTCTTATTCATGCACGTACGTATCGCATTGATATAAGTGGGAAATTCCAAACTGGCATGCCCATCAAAATAGTGTTCGCCAAGAGCCTCCAAAATCTGACATAAGGGCCGTCCGATAGAGTCAAGCACCTTGACGAGCATGAAGCTGATAATGTCGGTACCGCCAGGAGCATAGGTGCTATAGGCCATATCCTTCAAGCCGGCGCACATTTTTGTGTAATGCTTGTCGGTCTGCGGACGAAAGAGGGCTTCAGGAACAACCTGATAATTGTTTTGCTCCAGAAAACGAATCATTCTCAAAAGCGTCAGTGTCTTTCCTGATGCTGGCGAGCCAAAAAACACCACAATGGGTGTACTCGCGTCTGGAATGGTGACCGTGATGTTATTGACATCATGAATTTCTTCGTCTGTATAGGTATCCTGCAACACCGTACTTTTCTTTTCCGTTCCTCCATTCTCGGAGACTGGCTTGTCATTTACGAGTTTATCAAAATCTGCCATAGTTTCTTTTCTTTACTAAATTAGGGTTCGAGATTAAAGCGCATTGTTGCTGCTCTTGCTGCAGAGAAGATTGAAGAACACAAAGGCGGCGATGTCCACCAGCAGGGCTATGAAAACCCACCAGATAAATCCATGACCGTTGTATTTGTCTGTCTTCAAAAAATCCTTCCAGACATCGGGCACACTGAGCATTTCCTTGGCCTCAGGCATAGCACCGTCTCGCGTATAACGCTGGCGGTCGTCCCCCTTGAACGAAACATATTGTGAATTGGCCTTGATGAAGGCATAGCCGTTGGCCAAATCCTCCGTTGCAGCTTGTATAATGTCGTTGTCAATGCCGTTCATTTTGTTAACATCAGACAAAGCTATTTCGCAATTCTTGATGAGCCCGTCAAGCGTTTTCGACCCCATCATGCGTTTCACTTTATCTATTTCCTTGTCACACTGGGCCCGATAGAGTTTCAACTGGTCGTAAGCCTGTGACTGATAATAGTTTATGGCCGTAAGCCACTGCGAACGGGTATTTCCAACTTGAGCCACTCGCTGGATTTTTCGATCACCTTTTCCGCCTTCAAAGAGGATGCGGTCCATCTCCACAAGGATAGTTTCAAAACGAGGCCCTATTCCGATGGCGCTGGGGTTGTCTATCTCTGCCACCAGACGCAATATCAAGGCATCGACAGCATCCTTCTTGCCATTGTACTTGTCTTCGATTTTTTTGATTTCAACATTGTTGTCCTTGAGTCCTTGAAGGTAGCCCTGCGTGCGCGTCAGGTCTGACTTGACAATTTCCTTGATTGAAGCCCGATAGAGAAGCGTATGCGTGTTTGTTGGAAGACTAATCATCAGCCAAAACACAACCAAGCCGATAAAGCCAAACAACAAATGGCCCCCTCGACTGAGGAAAAGACCTTGTCCGAAATCGCCATACTTGTCAAATCCCTTGACAAAATAGGAAAAGCTCAAGGAGGCAATGATGTAAAAGACAACGGCAATCAACCAGGCTCCAGCGATGGTGATTGACGGTTGCCAAATAAAGAGGGATTCTGCTGTCCAATAACAACTGAAACCTGCCAGGCCGATAAAGCCGACGGCTAAAATGATGGATTTGAGATTTAATGCTTTCATCTTTCTGATGTGTTAATGTGATATAATATATAAATTGTTTCCTTGCTCTGTTTCACGTCTGCCTTGATGTGTACCCGTATGAAAGGGGAAGATGTATAACCAACGGTGCCGACTATAAAGGGAAGGAGTTATTTCTCACTAAAATACGGAGGAACAACAAGCCGCAATGCCATCTATACAAATTCCTGGACTTAAGAGTTTTAATGAAGATACAAGGTCTTCCGTTTGAATGCAGTCTGGTTTCAGCCAGTACATTGGCCAATCCCCCCTTGTTCGATTAAATTCCGCAAATGCCCTGACTGGCAACAGACAGGGCGCACTGAGACTTTGCCTCAGCCAATCTCCATTATTTTTCTGCTGGTCCGAACTATTCCGGCAACTCAAGGGCATAAAAAAAGCGTGAACCGTCCGTTGTCCGATCCACACTCTGAGGCCGTGAGAAGTGCCCTATACTGCTGAACGAACAACAGTATAGCCCACGCCGATATGATATACCACACATTTTGCACACATTCTCCTTCAACGACATATACACGCCAACGCCTCCGCATAAAAAACATGCGGAGTTGACAAATATAAAGCACAGAAGGATTTTTTCGCAAAACGAAATAATCACATCCCGGAGCATCTACCGTTGCTAAGTTCGAGGCAGCATAGCTTCTAAAATTTCTCACGTTTCAGAGTGTCTGCTGAACATTAGCGCTTGTAAACGCTTTCATTATGTCTGGACCATCTCAATCCCACCTATACACCCTCTTGCGTACAGCCCTTAATATTCTGTTACGCTTCGCACGGCGTGGGTTGCCAACACATATATGAAGAGATAGGAAGCGTCTTCCTTCTTTTCCATATATTATATTGGGCTTGATAGTCCGCCACAAAGGTATGAAATATTTTTTATGGAACACTCTTTTTCTAAAAAAAATCGAAATGAGTTTCAATAAATGTATGCTGCACACTCTCCATTACTCCCTTCATTCCCCTGTAATTTCCAATTTGATACGCCACAAGCACTCCGCATATGGCATAAAATTTGTAATTTTGCCGTAACTTACGTTTGGTAGGCCCAACGTGAGGAATCGCATTTCATCACACCGGGACATTTGCCAAAAGAATGCCGGCCATACGGCAGGATTTTCTGTAAATCCAAACGGATTCCACAGGGGATTCCTGCTCCATAAAACTTTTTGATCATCTACCCAACAACCACATGAGCGACGATATTAAGGATTTCAACGAGACAACGACAGAGGCACACAGCTCCTACCAACCAGGAGATGCCAAGACCGAAACGGCCAAACACCAATTGACGGGCATGTACCAAAACTGGTTTTTGGATTATGCCTCGTATGTGATTCTGGAACGCGCCGTGCCTCATTTGGTTGACGGACTGAAGCCGGTGCAGAGGCGCATCCTCCACACGATGAAGACGCTCGACGACGGACGCTACTCGAAGGTGGCGAACATCGTGGGGCAGGCCATGCAATACCACCCACACGGCGATGCCTCAATCAGCGACGCCCTGGTGCAGTTGGGACAGAAGGATTATCTCATCGACACGCAGGGCAACTGGGGTAACATCCTCACAGGCGACTCGGCGGCGGCCTCGCGATATATCGAGGCACGCCTTTCGAAGTTTGCGCTCGACGTGCTTTTCAATCCTAAGACCACGGAATGGAAACTCTCTTACGACGGACGCAAGAAGGAACCTGTGGCCCTGCCGGTGAAGTTTCCGCTGCTGCTGGCGCAAGGGGCTGAGGGCATTGCCGTGGGATTGTCGGCCAAGATTCTGCCACACAATTTCGGAGAGATATGCGACGCAGCCGTCAGCTATCTCCACGGAGAGGAGTTCCACCTTTACCCCGACTTCCTGACGGGCGGCTCCATCGACGTGTCGCGCTACAACGATGGTCTTCGCGGCGGCGTGGTGAAGGTGCGTGCCACGATTGAAAAGCTCGATAACAAGACGCTCGTCATCCGCGAAATCCCTTACGGCAAGACCACTTCCACGGTCATCGACAGCATTCTGCGTGCCAACGAAAAGGGGAAAATCAAGATACGAAAGGTGGAGGACAACACGGCGGCGCATGCCGAAATCCTCGTGCACCTCTCGCCCGGAACGAGCTCCGACAAGGCCATCGACGCGCTCTTTGCCTTCACCGACTGCGAAGTGAACATTTCGCCAAACTGCTGCGTGATTGACGACAAGAAACCGAAGTTCCTAACGGTGTCTGACGTGTTGCGCCGCTCGGTCGACAACACACGCGAACTCCTGCGCCGCGAACTCCTCATCCGTCGCGGCGAACTCTTCGAGAGCCTGCATTTTGCCTCTTTGGAACGCATCTTCATAGAGGAGCGCATCTATAAGGATAAGGGTTTCGAACAGGCACCAAACATGGATGCCGCTTGCGAGCACATCGACAAGAGACTGACGCCATACTATCCGCAGTTTGTGCGCGAAGTGACGAAGGACGACATTCTCCGACTGATGGACATCAAGATGGCCCGCATCCTGAAATTCAACAAGGACAAGGCCGATGAGCTCATTGCACGCATGAAAGACGAGATTGCACGCATTGATGCCGACCTGAACAACATGACGGAGGTGACGGTCAACTGGTTCCGACTCCTCCATGAGAAATATGCCCACGAACATCCGCGCCGCACGGAAATCAGAAGTTTCGACACGATCGAAGCGACGAAGGTGATTGAGGCCAACGAGAAGCTCTTCATCAACCGCGCCGACGGCTTCATGGGAACGGGCCTGAAAAAGGACGAGTTTGTTGACAACTGCTCGCCCATCGACGACGTGATTATTTTCTACCGTGACGGCACCTACAAGGTGACGCGCGTGCAGGAGAAGGTTTTCATCGGCGAAACGGAACGCTCGAAAGCCGAGAAGCGCAAGGCGGAAGTGATACACATCGCCGTGTTTAAGAAAAACGACAAACGCACTATATATAATGTGGTCTATCGCGATGGCAAGGCTGGAGCGTGCTATATCAAGCGCTTCAACGTGACGTCTATCACGCACGACCGCGAATACGACCTGACAACGGGCGAAGCGGGCAGCCGCGTGCTCTATTTCACCGCCAACCCGAACGGCGAGGCCGAAGTGGTGAAGGTCACGCTGAGACCCAACCCGAAACTGCGCCGCATCTTCTTTGAAAAGGACTTTGGCGAAATCCTCGTCAAGGGGCGCCAGAGCCGTGGCAATCTTCTCACGCGACTGGACGTTCACAAAGTGACGCTCAAGGCACATGGTGCCTCAACGCTGGGCGGTCGCAAGGTGTGGTTTGATGCCGACGTGCAGCGCCTCAACTATGACGAGCGCGGCCAGTATCTCGGAGAATTTCATTCTGACGACCTCGTGCTCGTTGTGCTCAAAAACGGGGATTTCTACACCACCAGCTTTGACCTCAACAACCACTACGAACCGACGGGCATCCTGCGCGTGGAGAAGTTCGACGAAGAGAAAGTGTGGACAGCCGTGCTCTTTGATGCCGACCAGCAGGGCTTTGCCTATGTGAAACGCTTCACGCTGGAACGCACCGCGCAGACGCGCCATCTGAACTTCCTCGGCGAGAACCCCAATTCGCAGTTTGTTTTGCTCACCGACACGGTTTATCCACGCCTGAAAGTGGTTTACGGCGGCGCCGACGCCTTCCGCGATGCCCTGGAAGTGGACGTGGAGAGCTACATCGGCGTGAAGAGTTTCAAGGCCAAGGGAAAGCGCCTCACCACGTGTGCCGTTGACCACATTGAAGAACTCGAACCGCTGCGCCTGCCCGAACCGGAACCTCAAGAGGGTGCCGAAGAGGAGGACGACGAGGAAACGCCAAACAAGCAGGAGACCGAAGGAACGCCAGACAACGAGGAAACGCGCGGAGACGTCCTGGACGAAATTACGGGACAGGGACGCTTGTTCTGAAAAGCCCGTTCTTGACGCCAAGCGATTTGCCAGGATTTCCTGGCGACACAAGGATTTGCCGCGCAGGAGCTCCTGCCGAAAACATAAAACAAGTGATGGCCATTACTACTTGATGGGCCATTAAGTAATGGTCAAGTTATTCTTTCACCATTACTAAATTCGAACACCAACTTATCAATATGAGTCAAACAACATGCAGAGTATGCGGCCAGGTCTATCCTGACAGCCAAAAGAGTTGTCCGCGCTGCGGATGCCAGCAAGGGGCAGCCATTCCTGCATACCTGCGGTGTAAACGTTGCGGAACGGTGTTGCCGTCAAGCCTGCGCAACTGTCCCCAATGCGGACAGGGCATCTCGCCAAAAACGGCGAGCGTGGTGCTTTTCCGGGAACTGGCCAACGGACAAGGCAGACAGACTGGAAGCCGCACACCAAGCGACGCAGCCAACAGTCAAAAAACCACCATGAGCAACGCTCCCAAACGCGCGACACAACTGGCTGGCAAGCGCCGCAAAAAACTGTTGTGGGCCGCAAGCATCGCGGCGGTCGCATTGCTACTGACGGGCGAGACTTTCTTGGTGAAGAGCATCTACGCCAATGTCACCTATCGCGAATGTCTCGACCTCTGGAACTGCGGCGGTTCGGTGGCGGCCAACAAGCGCACGCCCGACCCCGTTTATGAAGGCACCATTGAGGAAACGCCCGTCGACTCGCTAAATGACATCGACATCAGACGCGCCGCGCAAACGGATTCCATCGACCGCATTGAAGCCATAGATGAATCCACCCCCGACAGTCTGGCGTTCTAAATTATGCTCTCCAATACATGCTGAATATGTCAAACAACCATTCCACCGACACGGCGTCTGTTTCACACACCACCGTTCAACACAACAGAATACAGAGGACCGAGGAGCGCATTGAGGCCATACAGCGCCGCATTCCCCTACGCACTCTCTTCGTGACGCTGGCCGTTTTGCTGGCCGTCATCGTGTTTTTCTGTGCCCGCAGCGAAGGGGTCAAGCAAGGGCAACGCGATGCACGCGAGAAAATTGAAGCTGAAAACGATTTGACGGCAGGGCCAAACAGCCTGCTGCAATAAACACTATATATAATGAACAATACGAACAACCCAAATAGCGAGGCAACCGTCATCGACGGCAAAAAGCTCTCCATCGAGGAATATCTTGACCAAGACGAAAAGAAGGATCTCCTGCGCTTTCTAACCGCAGGCTCTGTTGACGACGGCAAATCAACGCTCATCGGTCGCCTGCTCTTCGATTCGAAAAAGCTCTATGAAGACCAGTTGGCAGCGCTCGAACGCGACTCGAAGCGCGTTGGCAACGCCGGCGAACACATCGACTATGCCCTGCTCTGCGATGGTCTGAAAGCTGAACGCGAACAAGGCATCACCATCGACGTGGCCTACCGTTATTTCTCGACCAACAAGCGCAAGTTCATCATCGCCGACACGCCGGGACATGAACAATATACGCGCAACATGATCACGGGCGGCTCGACGGCCAACCTGGCGGTCATTCTCGTGGACGCTCGCACGGGCGTCATCACGCAGACGCGCCGCCACACGTTCCTCGTTTCGCTCCTCGGCATCAAACACATCATCTTGGCGGTCAACAAGATGGACCTCGTTGACTACTCTCAAGAGGTGTTCAACAACATCGTGAGCGACTTCCAAACTTTCATCGCGCCCTTCCAGGTGCCCGATGTGAAGTGTATCCCACTTTCTGCCCTCGAAGGCGACAATGTTGTGACCCACTCTGAGCGTACGCCGTGGTATGATGGGCCGAGCATCCTGCAATATCTCGAAGAAGTGGAAATCGGCAACGACCACAACCTTCAGGACTTCCGCTTTCCGGTGCAATACGTGTTGCGCCCCAACCTCGACTTCCGCGGATTCTGCGGAAAGGTGGCTTCTGGCGTGGTGCGCAAAGGCGACCGCATCATGGCGCTACCCAGCGGAAAGACGAGTCGCGTGAAGCGCATCGTGACTTACGACGGCGACCTCGACTATGCTTTCCCGCCCCAGAGCGTCACACTGCAACTGGAGGATGAAATCGACATTTCGCGCGGCGAGATGATCATTAAATGCCCGGATGACATGGCGGAGAACGCCGGAACGCCCAAGGCGTTGCCCAACGGTCCGCACATCGGCCGACATTTCGAAGCCACCATCGTCTGGATGGACGAGGAACCGATGGACCCCAACAAGTCGTTTTATCTCAAACACACCACCAACACCACACGCTGCCGCTTTGACCACTTCAAATATAAAGTGGACGTCAACACGCTGGAACGCTCACAGGTTGACCACTTGACGCTCAACGAAATCGGACGCGCCGTGATGGTCACGTCGAAGGAACTCTTCTTTGATGCCTACAAGGACAACAAACCGACGGGCGCCTTTATCATCATCGACCCCATCACCAACAACACCTCTGCCGTCGGCATGATTGCAGCCCCCGTGGAGGAAAATGAATTGCACGCCGACGAGGCCCTGCCAACCATCGACTTCAAAGCGCTCGGCATCGCACCGGAACACTACGAGGCCATCGAGAAAGCCGTGAAGGCGCTCGAGAAGCAGGGACTGGCCATCGTGGTGAAGAAATAAGTAATGGTAAAAAAATAACTTGACCAATTTTCTGGAGTAAGGAGTTATTTCCTATGCCCTGTATTTTTGCCGTTTTTGAAATTTGTCATCGGTCACATAGCCCGCTATGCTCCCTCTTCCAAATTCCAAAACCAACAAAAATACAGGTCAAAATTGCCCAACTTATTCTTTCACCATTACTAAACCCGACTTCTGTCTTGAAACATAAAAAACGGCAGGTCAACTCCAAGCATGAGTTGGCCTGCCGCTTTTGTTAAGTAACGGCGAAGGTTCAATGAAGGTAAATCTTGTAACTGTCGCTGGATGCCTTGACAATGTAGAAGCCGTTTGGCACAGCGTTGACATTCTTCATGCGTCTGCCCTTGGTGTCATACAATTTCACACCGACGACACTTGCCAACTCCTGTCGCGTCATGTGGCGGACATCGGCTTCAAGCGTTTCAATTCCTGTCACGGGATTCGACACACTGGTGAACTTGTAGATGCTTCCCGGGTCTGTGATGTTGTTGCCTGAATAGGTGGAAATCACCCACTTCATATTGGCAGCCGCACCATTTCCTGTGCCGCGGTTGTTCATCAAAACGCCGTTACTGGCAAAACCATAATACCCGTCTGTTCCAGTTTTGATTACCTGAAACTCTCCAGCTTTTTCTGTGGCGTATTGCAGAAAAGGCATTTCCACGATGGGCGACGGATTGCCCTTGTTCCACGAAGAGCCCGCCTTGCCTTTTACATAGTCAACTGGCTCCCCTTGGTAGGTGTACAGACGAAAGTGCATATCGTCTGAGCCAGGCATCATGTAAAAGAGCTGCTTATATTGCGTGGTGTCTTTGTAGGCTTTCGTGGCGCATTGCAGGGCATTGTAACCATTGTATTTCCCTTGGGTCCAATAGAAAGCTCCTGTGGGACGCTTGTCGCTGACGGTGTAATAATGGCGCTTGTCGGCCGTGCTGTATTCAAACACCGCTGAAGGTTCAACGGGGTCGCCTGCGCTCACGATTTGCTGGCCGTCGACTGGCCACGGCACCAATTTTCCCGTTGTCTTGATGGTCGGGCGCTGCGCCTCATAGCTGATGAGCGAGTCGGTGAGTTCCTGCGCCAGACTCATTGTGAGTTCTGGCATCGCCTTAGCGAGGTTGTTGCGTTCGCCGATGTCCTCCTTCACGTTATAAAGTCGGCGCTCCTGGTTTTCCCAGAAATAGATGAGGTGGTAGTCGCCCTTCATGATGGCAGAATAGGCACCATATCCTTCCGCTCTGTTCTGGCTCTCGCCCCAAAGATTAGGAAAGTGCCACACCAACGTGCGCTCGCGGCGAAGCTGCGGATTGCGAAGCACGTCAACAAAGCTCTTGCCGTCTACGGTCTGAGAGCATTTGTAGTCCTTTGCCCCCGCCATTTCCAAAATCGTCGGGAAGAAATCCTCAATGCCCACACGGTTGGCGTTTTCCGTACCGCCCTGCGTCACGCCCGGCCAATACACCATCATCGGTTCGTGGATGCCACCTTCATAAGCCGAGCCCTTGCCAGCACGTGCTGGATAGCTCTGGTCGTAGTTGGCACGTCCCTGACGCACGCTGACCGCCTGACCGCCGTTGTCCGACATGAAAAGCAAAATGATGTTTTTCGCCACCTCTGGACGGGCTTCCAAATAGTCCATAATCTTTCCGAGACTCTCATCCATGCCTTCCACTAAAGCAGCATGATTGATTTCCTGCTTGTTGAGATTGGCTTGCAACTGCTCGTCGTAAACGCCCTGTCCGTCGGCCTGCATATAGTTGCCTATAAAGCGTAAGTCGGGATTGTACGGAGCGTGGATGGCATAGTGGGACATGTAGAGATAAAACGGTTGTTTCTTCTTAATGGGCACATCCATCGCCAACATGGCCTCCAGCGTCAAGGCTTCGGTCAAGAAAGTTCCCTCATTATAATATTTCTCCAATCCCTGCACATGGAAAAGTCCAGAACCATAGTTGTCCTGGGACAGATAACTGCCAGGAGCCCCGTTGGCACCGCCCGCGATGTTCACGTCAAAGCCGAATGACTTCGGATCTTCGCCCGCTGTGCCGATGGCACCCCAATGGGCCTTTCCGCAATGGATGGTGTAATAGCCGTTGTTCTTGAGCAACTGCGGCAGTGCCGTTGCCAATGCCGTATTCTTAAGGTCGTGGGCCGATGTCACGGTGTCGGGCTGCAAACCGTTGTAGTTCCAGTCGGGCATTTTCAAGCTGCCGCCAGAGGCATCGTTCGTGTTGTCGTATTTAAGAGTCCAGTTGGTCACGCGGTGGCGAGCCGGGTTCATGCCCGTCATCAAGCTGCATCTGGAAGGCGAAGAAATCGCACTGGCATAAGCCTGCGTGAACTTCACACCCATCTTGGCCATGCGCTCCATGTTGGGCGTGTGGTAGCGGTGGTTGAGCGCCGTCGTGTCTTTATAGAAAGGCACTGACGTTTCCTGCCATCCCATGTCATCCACCAAGAAGAGAATGATGTTGGGCTTCTCACTCGTTTGGGCAACTGCGGCCATAGTCCCGGCCAAAGCAGTTCCTGAGGCAAGTAAAAACTTTTTCATGTGTTTTGTGTTGGTTAGTGAATACTGCTGGGAAGCATGTTGCAGAAAAAAAGGCATAATTCCATACTTCCCAAGTTGAGAATCACCAACAAAGTTAGTGTAAATACATTGTATATCAAAATCCTACACTGATTCCCATTCTTCTGGAAAAGCCGAAAACGCTGAAACACGCACCAAGAATAAGACTTATTAACCGGATTGAGAATGCGAAACTGCTCTTTTTTTCCTAACTTCGCAGCATAAGCATGCAAGGGAGGTGAAGGCGGTATAAATTTCTGTAAATCCGCCTGACTTCCAAACCTGGGGCTGCTGCCCAGCAGGCTGAATTTCTAATTACAAACAATTGAAGATGAACAATATCGGACGACTTCTATGGGTGGACGATGAGATTGATTTACTCAAAGGGCATATCGTTTTTCTGGAAAAGAAGGGATATGCCGTGCAGACGTGCTCTAACGGGCCAGATGCCATCGACCTCTGCCGAGAAAACAATTACGACCTCATCCTTCTCGACGAGAATATGCCGGGACTCAGCGGACTTGAGACGCTGGCGGCCATCAAGGAGACTACGCCCAACGTGCCAATCGTGATGGTGACAAAGAATGAGGCGGAAGACCTGATGGATCAGGCCATTGGCTCGAAGATTGCCGATTATCTGCTCAAACCTGTCAATCCGAAGCAGATTCTGCTGACGCTCAAGAAGAACATCCATCGCACTGAAATTCAGCAGGAGGTGGTGCAGACCAACTATCGGCAGGAATTTGCTCGCATCAGTATGCAAATCGGTGACGACCTCAATGCTGAACAGTGGAAGGAGCTATACAAGAAGCTTGTTCATTGGGAACTGGAACTGGACGAGGCCGACGAATCGATGCGCGAAATGCTGGGCATGCAGAAAACAGAGGCCAACCTTGCCTTTGCCAAGTTCATCAAAAAGAACTACGAAAACTGGATTGCCAATCCCGACGAACGCCCGCTCATCAGTCCGGATTTGTTTAAGAAGGTGGTGTTTCCCAAGCTCTCCGCAGGCCGCAAAGTGTTTCTGCTCGTGCTCGACAACCTGCGTTTCGACCAATGGCGGGCCTTGAGCAGTGAGCTTGCCGAGCAATTTGACATTGAGGAGAACCTTTATTTCAGCATTCTCCCGACGGCCACACAATATGCCCGCAACGCCATCTTTGCAGGCCTGATGCCAGAGAAGATACGCCAGATGTATCCCGACCTCTGGGTGGACGAGGATGAAGACGAAGGGAAAAACCTGCAAGAGGAGGCGCTCATACGCCATCAACTGGAGCGCTACCGCCGAAAGGAGCATTTCACCTACAACAAAATCAACGATTCGCAGGCGGCCGACCATATTCTCTCGACATTGCCGCAACTAACGCAATCGCCTTTCAACGTGCTCGTCATCAATTTCATCGACATCCTCTCGCATGCCAGAACGGAATCGCGCATGGTGCGCGAACTGGCGGGCGGGGAGGCGGCTTTCCGCAGCATCACGCTCTCATGGTTCCGCCACACGGCCATCAAGGAACTTTTCCGCGCTCTGTCGCTACTCGACTATGAAATCGTGATTACCACCGACCACGGAAGCATACGCGCCACGTCGCCCATCAAAGTGGTTGGCGACCGCAACGTGAACACCAACTTGCGCTACAAACTGGGTAAGAACCTAAGCTACAACCCGAAGGAGGTGATAGAAGTGAAACGCCCAGACCGATTCGGACTGCCAGCGCCCAACCTCTCAACGACCTATATCTTTGCACAGGGCGACAAGTTCTTCGCCTATCCCAACAATTACAACTATTACGTGACCTACTACCGCAACACTTTCCAGCACGGCGGCGTCTCTATGGAGGAAATGATTGTGCCGCTCGTGGTGTTGCACCCCAAGAAACGCGGCTGAGACAGCGCAAAGCGTAGCAAGGACACCTTTATATATAAGGGTGTTCAAAATCCAGAAAACTCTGCGCGTTTTTTGCCAAACAATATGGCGGTTGCGGCACCGCTGCCCCTGGAAGGGGCTCATATTCCAGGATAGGGGCTTGCCCCTATCTCCCGCCGCAGCTCATCTATTCTCGCTGCTGCCCCTGTAAGGGGCGCATATCGTTGGCGGGGCTTGCCCCGCA
>ERZ1026862.579-NODE-579-length-24246-cov-5.162870_pt1 | contig 24246 bp, 15 predicted proteins | sample MGYA00380161_ERZ1026862 | MGnify/ENA primary metagenome ERZ1026862 (study PRJEB33269, sample SAMEA4719797) | human gut metagenome | biome: human-associated habitat; feature: organic feature; material: feces | place: Cameroon | collected 2013-10 ... | reverse complement strand
CGTGGAATCCGGGTCGGAGGGGGCAGGCTCCTCCGGGAGCATTTCCGGGAAATCCAGCGCCGGAGCCGGCGCGCTGGCGGTGTTCGCGTGGGAATTCCCGGCGGCCGCCATAAGTTCCTGCTTGTATTTTTCGATGAGCTTCTTCATGTTGTCGTCCATGGTGTACCTCCTGATGATGGTTCTGAGTAATCATATGCAGTGACGTCCGGGATAATTCCCGGGGTACCCCTGGAAAAGCAAAAAGACAGACCTCTCCCGTCGGAATACCTCTGACGTGAAATGTCTGTCAATACACGGATTATACCACACCCCGGGCGTTTTGTCAATACCCTGTGGGAATTAAGTCTGACAAAAGGTTGACAATTCCGCCGGAATGGTATATAATATATGAGGTTTGCGCAGACGGCAATGGCGGAATACCGCCGGAATCCGGTGAAATGCCGGAGCAGTCCCCGCTGCCGTAAGGGAGCTTTGCGACCGCATTTGTCCTCGCAGGACGGGGGCTGTCACTGGGGAATATTCCCGGGGAAGGCACGCGGCGCAGGCGGTGGAATATCCGCCGGGTCCCGAGCCGGAAGACCTGCCAAAGCGCAATCGTATACACATAAGCAGTGACGACGGCACTCCGCCGGGCGGCTGCGTAGATTTTATCGGAGGAATAAAAGAATGAGAACAAGGAATATCGTATCTGCCATCGCGGCAGCAGCAGTAGCATTCAGCGCTGTTTCCTTCAGCGTTTCCGCTGAGGAGGAGCCGGCTGGCTACATCTATTTCATGGCTGACAAGACCACCATCGGTCAGGGCTTCACTGTGGAGCCTGAGAAGGTACCCTTCTACGAGGGCGAAACCGGACTGGAGGTCGTTGAGAGAGCCGCAGACGTGCTCACAGAGGACACAGGCTACGGCGCATACATCACTGCATTTGCTGACACCGACCTTGAAACCGAGGTCCCCGAGGCTATCAAGGCTGTCGTTCCCGAGATGACCGGCAGAAACGCCGAGGGCTACCTCAGCGCGCTGGATTACACCGCAGAGAGCGGCTGGACATATTTTGTGAACGATGAGTACGCTCAGGTGGGTATCGGCGACTACGTTCCGGCGGACGGCGATGTTGTCGTATTCTCCTTCACCGTTTACGGCTACGGCGCTGACCTTGGCGTTGACAACTCCTCCTGGGGCGGCGCGGCTGCACTCAAGGAAGCGACCAAGAAGGCTGAGCTGGTAAAGCTCTGCGCAGAGGCTGCTGAAGCTGGCATCGACCCGATCGTATACGCTACTGCTATGGAGCCTCTCGCACAGTACGAGGCAGACCAGATCAACATCGACAATGCAGCTGACGCTCTTACCGCTGCGCTGAACAGCACCGCCGAGGCAGCTGCAACAGAGGACACCGCTGACAGCACAGCCGAGGTTTCCGACGACGCTTCCGCTGGTACTGACACCGAGAAGGGCTCTCCTTCCACCGGCGTTGAGGGTGCGGCAGTTGCCTTCGCAGTAGTACTGCTCGCAGGCGCTGGTATCGCTCTCAGCAAGAAGAAGTAATCCATGCGGCGAATAACCGGGATATTACTGGCGGTCTGCACTGCTCTGTTCATGGCGGTGCAGACCGCTTTTTCCGCCCCGGCGGAATACGGCTGGGAGGACAGGGCGCAGGAGTGCTTCGGCTACTTCATGCGGCAGCGCGGCGCGGAGGATTTCTGGGACGGGCTGGATTCCGGCGCCACCGACTGGGCGGCGTACTGCTACGCGCGGCTCTACGGCGCGGACGGTGCGGAGGAATACGCGCAGTCCGTTGAGCGGCATGTCGAGGAGCTTTACAGCGCCGGAGGATTCGTGCGCCCCACGGAATACCAGCGCGCGGCGATATGCATTACCGTGACCGGAGGGAATCCGTCGCTGGCGGCGCGGCTGGGGGCGTTCGGCTGTGAGATCCTTGACAGACAGGGATTCAACGCCTACATCTGGGCGCTCATCGCCCTTAACGTCACCGGGATACAGCCCCCGGAGGGCGCGGCGAACACCGCGGACACGCTGACGGAATACCTCATCGCGCACCAGCACGCGGACGGAAGCTTTGCGCTGATGGGGGACGGCGGAGATGTGGATATCACCGCGGCGGCGGTCTATGCCCTTGCCGGGACGGATTCCCCCGGGGCGGCGGAGGCTGCGCAACGCGGCGCGGACTGGCTCGCCGGATTTGACAGCTACTCCACCATGGGCGTGAGGAACTGTGAGAGCACGGCGCAGGCGGTGATGGCGCTCTCCGCCGCAGGACGGAAGGAGAGCGCGGAAAAGGCGGCGGCACAGCTGGAGGAATACCGCCGGGAGGGGGGCGGCTACGCCCATCTTCCGGGCGGGGAGGTCAACCAGATGGCGACCGCCCAGACCCTGGAGGCATTCACTGCCCTGGCTCTGGCGGAGCGCGGCGAGAGCCTTTTCGGGGAGTATTCCGGCGCTGCGGCGGAGCCTGACGGTGCGGGATCCACAGCGGACGGCGCATATCCCAGGACTTCCGGGGAGGAGAGCGCGGCGCAGTCCGGGGAAGTCCCGGTTCACACGGCGGAATCCACACCGGAATCTGCTGAGATCCCGGCTCAGACATCGGAATCCGCAGATACCCCGGCTCAGACCGCGGAATCCACGGCGGAGCCCGGGATTCAGTTCGGGAATACGGCGCAGGGCGGTCTGACCGGCACGCATATCCGTATCATCATATCCGCAGTGCTGGGCGCCGCGGCGGTCGCGTGCGGAATTCTGTTCGCGCTCCGCCGGAAGAAGGCGCTTATCCCTGCGGCAGTGCTGCTGGCGGCGCTCGCCGGGGGAGTGTGGCTGCTGGATATCCGCACGCCGGAGGAATACTACAGCGAATCCGGGGGAGGTCCCGTCAGGGTCACGGTGCTGGCGGAATGCTCCACCGTGCTGTCGCATATGGATATCATCGACCCTGCCGTGAATCCGCCGGAGGTCGTTCCGGAGGACGGAGTTATCATCGCCCGGTGCGAGGTTTCCCTGCCGGAGGGCGCCACGGCGTTTGACGCGCTCACCGCCGCCGCCCGGGAGCAGCGCGTCCGGGTGGACTACACCGGCAGCGCCTACGGCACCTACGTCCGGGGGATAGGGTATGTGACCGAATTCGGCTTCGGGGAGCTGAGCGGCTGGATGTACTGCGTCAACGGGAAGTTCCCGGACGTGTCCGTTTCCGACCGCGTGCTGGAATCCGGGGACGTGGTGGAATTCCGCTACACATGTGACCTGGGCAGGGACGTCGGCGACGATTATTATGACAGAGTTGCTTCCCAGGACACGCCCTGAGTGGTGTATTTAGAATGAAAATCTGTGTTTTGCACAAATATTTTGCACAAAATTTGTGGAAAGCGCATGCCTGTTTTTGTGGGCTGCTGCTTGCAAATCCTGTTCGAATATGGTATAATTTAAATGGACTATACAGCATGGGGCAGTGCGCCGGGGAATTATGCGGCTGCGCCATCAATTAGGAGGAATCACTTAATGATATTAGACGCACTACATAATTACAGGGCGCAGAATACCAGCCGTATGAACAAGTCCATCGGTATCGGCATGGCTGCTTTCGCTGTGATCGAGGCTGTTGTTACCTTTTTCCTGGTAATGAAGCCCCTGTTCATCAACCCTGTATACAGACAGGCAGCAGAGTACAACACCGAGGGCAAGTCCTGTATCGTAAAGCTTTTCGGCAAGACCTTCGCTTCCCAGTCTGAGATCGCAAACAACCAGATCATTCTCTCCCTCTGGGACACCATCATGAATGTCGTTCTCATCTACCTCATCATCACCGGCATTCTGCTTATCCTTTCGTTCTGCTATTTCAAGGGTTTTGCGTTCGCGAAGTCCTATCTGATCGCGATCTTCGGCGCAAAGACCGTCATCGGTCTTATTCCGCTGCTGATCCCGTTCGCTAACTTCGCAGGCAGAAACTCCATCAAGACATTCGGCGTTATCGACGCGGTTCTGTGTCTGGCGGCGTGCGTTTACTTCGTTTACGAGAGCAACGACGAATACGCCGACGACATGCTTCTTTCAGAGGCTGACCGTGCGGCGATGATCAAGCGCGCCGTAGTCAGCGGTCTTACATTCCTCGGCATGGCCGCTGTAGTCGTATTCACCAACCTTGCGCTCACAGCTTACGGCAGCGTCACCCTTCAGGGCGGCAACTGGTCCATCATCATCGGCTGGGTAGGCGGCGACACCGGAATCGCTCAGGGTATCGTCCTGACGCTTCTCATCGGCGTGGCTCTTATCGGCAGCATTCTCTATGTACGCGAGGGCGAGTGGGCAATGCTCTACTACTTCGCATTCGGCGGCGCGGCTGCTATCGTTGACCTGGTGGCTATCGTCCTGAGATTCGTATGGGTCGTAAAGACCTACAACCCCACCAAGGCGCTGGCAAGATCCGGCGACGAGAGCGCTATCGCGTGGGTATCCAACAACGGCATGACCTCCAAGTGGTGGATGGCTACCGTGTTCCTTATCCTTGCCTGCGTTGTCGCTGCAGCAGTGGCTGTATTCGCGTTCACCCGCATTAAGAGCAAGCTCGTTATCGGCAACAGGGACGGCGAGGAGAAGAAGCCCTTCATCGCGCTTTCCATCGGTACCGGCTCTATCCTGCTCAGCTTCGTTGCAACAATGGTAGCTGTGCTCATGTATGACAAGCTCATCTTCACACACCTCCAGTTCGGCGCGATGGACTACCTCTACCTCATCGTTTACGGCGGTCTGACCCTTATGCTGGCGGCGGCTATGTGGTGCGGCTACAACTTCTCCAAGTTCGGCGCGCTGGCTCTGTTCGTACTGGTTGCTTCCAACAACTTCACCTCCATCTTCAACGTATTCAACGCAAGGGCTTCCAAGGTCAACGAGTACCTCGCCCAGGGCGTTAACTACACCGGCGTGAACTACATCATCTCCGGCGTTATGTATATCCTCTCTATCCTCCTCTGCCTCGGCATTATCGCCGTATTCGTGGTAAAGGAAGTCAATGATTACATGTATCAGAAGAGATTCTCCTGATATCACATCAGAACAGACGATCCCCCTGCGGAATCCGCAGGGGGATTTTTTTTATGCGCGGCAGGGGAATCTCCGGGATTTACGCGCGCTGCTAGGACTTGCTCATAATCGTGCCTGTGGGAGCGCTCAGTCCCGCCGTGGCGCCCGGTTATATGGCGGCTGGATTCCACAACCCGGATTCGGAACGCGGTGCTTCCTGCGTGCGGTGGTGCATTCTCCGGGCTTCTGCGGAATACAGGCGTACTGCCTGGGTGCACTCCGACTGAGTACATGCACATACACGGAGCGTTTCGGCTGAGTACATGCCGCATACACGGCGGATCTCGGGCGGAGTACATGCGCAACCCGGCGTATTCCCACGGAGTACACGCACATATACGGCGCATTCCGGCGGAGTGCGCTCCCACCACCTGCGTACTGCGCCCCGTGGCGGCGCGTGTATTCCTGCGCGGTGCGGAATCCGGAAACACAACAGGGCTGCCCTTTCGGACAGCCCTGCTGTGTTGTGTGTATTGGGGGGAGGGTGGTTGTCAGTTACTTAGCCTTGATCTTGTAGATCTTGGACGCGGAAGAGTAGATACGCTTTCCGTCTACGGTCACATAGGACTTGATGTAGTAGTAATATGTCTTACCCTTAACGCCAGTGGAATCCGTGAAGGTCATCTCATCGGGGTCGTAGCTCTCGACCTCGCCGATCACCTTGCCCTTACCCTTTGCGGAGTTGCGGCGGTAGATGACGTAGCCGTCAGCATAATCGGACTGATCCCACTCGAGTATGATACCGTCAGCCGTGGACTTGCGGTAGGTGATCTTCACCTTGTCCGGGCGCACGATAACGGTGACCTTTCTGGTCTTTGCCGGGTTGGATTTTGCGGTGATGGTGATAACTGCCTTGCCTGCGGATACGCCGGTAACGGTGCCGTTGTCGTCAACCACTGCGACGTCCTCGTTGGAGGAGGTGTAGAGCAGGGTCTTGTCGTCCGCGTTGGTGGGGTAGATCTTTGCCTTGAATGTGAAGGAACCGTCAACGTTGATGGTCTTGGACTTCGCCGGGGAAACGGAGAAGCTGGAAACGGAGGTGGCTACAGTTACAACGCACTGTGCGGTGAGTCCGTTGGAGGTCTTTGCGGTGATGGTGGCAGAGCCGACCTTGACCGCCTTCACAAGACCGCTGTCGTTTACGGTAGCAACTGCTGTGTTGGAGCTGGTCCAGGTAACAGTCTTGCTGGAAGCGTCGCTGGGATTTACGGTCGCGGTAAGTCTTGCAGTGGCGTTGGGCTTGAGCGAAAGAGTGGTTTTGTCGAGGGTAACGCTGGTCGCCTGAACTACCTTCTGGCACAGACCGTCGTTGATAACGGTCTGGGGGTCGGTATTTGTGCCGCCCTGGCCGTTGCCCACCTGACCGTTGGAGTTGTTGCCCCAGCAGTACAGCTCGTTGTTGTCGGTGATGAAGCCTGCGAAATCATCGCCCAGGCTTACGCTGGTGACGCCGCTCTTCAGCAGCTTACTGAAGGAATATACGGACTTGGTGCTGCCGTTGCCCTGCTGACCGCTGCTGTTGGAACCGGACATGTACAGGTCGTCGGAATCCAGCACTGCGGAGAAGTTGCCGGAGGTGAATACCTCGTCGCCGGAGGAGGATACCTTGGACGGATTCCTTAATCTGGAGGAATCGGAGCCAAGCTCGCCGGAAGCGTTCTCGCCCCAGCCATAAACCACGCCGTCATTAGTTACCGCGAGGGTGTGATTGCCGCTGGAGGCAATACGGGAGAAGCTGAGGGTATTCTTCTTGGTGTCAACGATCTCGAGGATCGTGGGGGTGTCAACTATTCTGGAATCGGTGGTGGTGCCGAGTACGTTGGAGCTGTTGCTGCCCCAGCCGTAGAGCTCGCCGCCGCTGGTCACTGCGAAGCAGTGGTTGGATCCTGCCGCGATGTCGATGATACCGCCGGAGAGGGTGTCGTCGATCTCCTGGGCATACTCAACGGTCTTGGGTAATGCGCAGAGTCTGCTGGAAACGTTCTTGCCCCAGCCCCAGACTGCGCCGCGGATAAGCGCGAGGGCGAATCCGTCGCTGAACACGATCTTGTCGATCACGTCGCCGGAGAGGTACTCGTTGATGGTCGGCGCCTTGAGTACTGCGGAACGGCTCTTGAAGCCCAGCATGCAGCTGCTGTTGTCGCCGAACGCGTATACGTTGTTGTCGCTGGTCTGGACGATGGTCACCTTGTCGCCGCACCATACGTTGATGGCGTCAACGTCAAGCTTTACCTTTGTGGGCTTCTTTCTGGAGGTGGTGTCGCCGGTGCCCAGCTGACCCTTGTCGTTGTTGCCCCAGGTGTAGAGCACGCCCATGTCGTCAATGGCTGCCGCGTGGTCTGCGCCGGCGGAATAAGCCACGATCTTCCTGCTTACGAGCGCAGGCTTGGAAACGTTGGTGCCTGCCGCGGTGGAGAACAGCTCGCCGTACAGTCCGGAGCCGGCGGTGGACACTCTGCCGTTGTTCTTCAGCATTACGGAGTGGTGCTCGCCGAACGCGATGGAAACCACGCCGCTGGTGACTGTGGTGGGAACATACAGGTCCTCGGTCTTGCCGTTATGGAGCTGGCTGTATGTGTTGTCGCCCCAGGTATACAGCACGCCGCTGTCCAGCACTGCGCCGGAGGAGTTGCCGCCTGCAAACACGGAGCTTACGTTCTTAATGGAAACCTTCTCGAAGGAGTTGTAGGTGGACGAATCGTCGTCCAGTCCGAGCTGACCGTGGGTATTGTTACCGGCTGCGCGGACGGTTCCGTCGTTCATCAGGACGAGGGAGTGCTCGTTGCCGGCGTCAGCGCTTGCCGCGCCGCTGTCGATTACCTTCACCAGGGATTCGGAATCCCGGTAGCTGCCGGTGCCCAGCTGACCGCTGTCGTTATTACCGCAGACGTAGACCTCGCCCTTTTCGGTGACAACGATGGTGAATCCGTCGCCGGCAGCGATATCCACTGCGTTCTGGGCGATCTTTACGTCGTCGTTCTTACGGGAGTTGGAGGAGAATCCGAGCTCGCCGTATTCGTTGCTGCCCCAGCCCATAACGGAGCCGTCCTTGAGCAGCGCCACGGTGTGGGTGTCGCCGGCGGCTACCTCGGTTACGTTGTCCATGAGCTTCTGGGGTGTGTAGATGTAGGTGCTGGAAGTGCCCGGATCGACCTGACCGTTGGAGTTATCGCCCCAGCCGTACAGGGTGCCGTTCTGGTCGATGGCGAAGCTTACATCGTCGTTTGCCTCGACGTATACGACCTTATCCATGACCTTCTTTCCGTTGGATTCGCTCTCGCCGGAGCCGATACCAAGCTGACCCTTGCTGTTGTCGCCAGCCGCCCACAGGGACATGTCACTCTTTATGACAAGGCTGTGGTTTTCACCTGCGGCGATGGTGTCCACGCTTACGCTGGAATTTGCCGCAGAAGCCGTGACCGGTATCATGGCCACGATCTGTGCCGCGCAGAGCGACACTGCGATGATCTTTGATCTTCTGTTCATTCGAACTCCCTCCATATAATATATTGTGAGCAATTCCTGTCTGAATTGCTGACCTTTCTTTCCCCTTCAATATATAAAACAATTATAGACCCCAAAAGGTTGCAGTTTTTTTAAAAAATTTTTCCAGAACATTATTTTTTCGCAAATCATCCCCGGATACTATATAAGACGGGAAATAAAAAGAAACGGCGCCCCGTATTGCACAGGGCGCCGCAGGATCTTATTTATTATAGGTAGTCGCTGTCTTTACCAGCTTCTTGATGTAGTTCGGGAATTCCCAGGTGAGGGTGTCGCGGTGGAGGAGTCCGAACTTCTCGTTGCCGTAGCCGTAGGCGTTGTTGTCCCAGAGGAATATCCTTATCCCCTTTTCGCCGAACACCTTCGGGAAATACCCAGCCCAGTTCATGCGGTCGGAGAGGTTGTTCTTGTTCACCGTGCCGCACTCCCCGATGATGACTCCCGTGCCCTTGCTGACGAACCTGTCATACAGCGTATCCGCGAGCCAGGTCAGCTCCCCGGTGCTGTTGCTGTCGTCCGGGTCGAACTTCGTCGTGCCGTTCTCGTTCATCGCAAAGTTGTAGGGGGAATACGCGTGCACCGACACGATAAGGCTCTTGTCCGACGGAAGGGTGAATCCGTCCAGACCGGAGGCGCTCGCCGCGTAGGTCGGTATCATCAGCGCGCGGTAGCTGTTGTTTCCGCCGGTGGCGCGGACTGCCTTCACGAAGCTCTCGTTCAGCTTGTTGACGGCGTTCCTGCCCTCGGTGTTTCCGCCGTTCCACTCCCAGTTGGTGTTACGCCAGCGCGGCTCGTTCATGCCCTCGAATATCAGGCGCTCGCCGTAATCCTTGAAGCGGTTCGCTATCTGCGTCCAGAGGTTCTTCATCTTGCGCCTTGCGTCGGTCAGGTTGGATTCATAGGGGTCGTACCAGTCCTCGTGGTGGGCGTTGAGGATAACGTACATTCCCTCGTCGTAGGCGTAGTCCACGACTTCCTGCACGCGGTCGAACCACGCGCTGTCCACATTGAGGTCGGAATCCGAGTGGTTGAACCAGGTGGTGGGAATACGCACGGCGTTGAATCCTGCCTCCTTGACCTTGAGGATAAGCGACTTCGTGACTTTGGGGTTGCCCCAGCTGGTTTCGCTGTTCATGCCGCTTCCGGTGGCGTCAAGGGAGTTGCCGAGATTCCACCCGATGGTTATGCCCTTGGAGAGTTCCACGGGGTCCACTGGGGCGATGAGGGTTTCGGAGGTGTTCCCGGAGGTGGAATCCAGAATGTATTTGTCGAATATCTTGTCCGCCTGGGAAGTCCCGGTGCCTGCCATTACGGTCATGGCAGTGACGAACGCTGTTATTTTAGAAAGTAATCCCATATTATCTCCTTATGCGGCAGGCTCTGCGGTGGATTCTGCGGTGGCGAAGTAATCCGTGCCGGTGATACCGTCGGCGCCGTTCATCATCGCCTTGACGAGAAGCTCATACCTGGGCACGTTGTTGTATCTGTCGAAAAGTCCGAAGGTTTCTCCGCTCATGAATGCGCCGTTGTCCCACCAGAAGCAGGGGATACCTATTTTCTTGAAGGTGCTGAAGTAGTACTCCGCCCAGGCTGCGCGGTATGGCTCGTTCTGGCGGTTCATCGCGCCGCATTCGCCGATTATGACAGCCTGACCCTTGCTGATGAACAGGCGGTCCAGCACCTCGGCGAGGGTGTCTATCTCACCGGTGCAGGTCGTCTTGGACGCCACCCACTTGTCGCTGCCCGGATTCTGGAGCGCGAAGCTGTAGGGAATATACGCGTGCACGGAAACTATCAGCCGGTCGTCGTCCGGGAGTTCCAGCGCGGCAAGGGCGCTCTCGCTGGAGTTCGCGGCGTAGGGGCACACCATCAGGAAGCGGTACTGGTTGTTGCCGCCGGTGGCTCTTACTGCGTCAACGAACACCTTGTTGAGGTGGTTCACGACAGTCCTGCCCTCGTCGTTGCCGCCGTTCCACTCGAATTCAGTATTCTTCCAGCGCGGCTCGTTCATGCCCTCGAAGATGAGGTGCTGGTCGTAATCCCTGAAGTAGTCCGCTATCTGGGTCCAGCAGGTGGTCATTTTTGCGGAGATTGCCTCCTCCTGGTCGGCGTAGGGCTGGTACCACTCCTCGTGGTGCATGTTGAGGATAACGTACATATCCAGGTCGTAGGCGTAGTCCACTATCTCCTTGACCCGGGCGAGCCATTCGGCGCTGATGGTGTTGTTCTCGTCCATCTGCTTCTCCCAGGTGGTGGGGATACGCACGGCGTTGAATCCGGCGTCCTTTACGCCCTGGATAAGCTCCGGGGTGGTTTTGGGATTACCCCAGCTGGTTTCCTGGCTGACGCCGGTGCCGCCGTTGGCGTCGAGGGTGTTTCCGAGGTTCCAGCCGATGCGGATATCCGCGGTCAGCTCCATCGCAGTGAGGGAGGTGTCGAATTCGTCCGCGGTGGACACGTCCTCCCCGGCGGATTCCCCGGTCGCCCCGGAGGTAACCTCCGACCCGTTTCCGCCGGAACAGCCGGCGGCGGTCACACAGAACATCGCGGCAAGCGCCGCAGCAACTAACTTCCTGAATTTCATAGATATACTCCTTGCCGGGGATCCTCCCCATAAAATGCTACCTATTCATTATATAATATCCCCGGGGCTTCGTCAAGGGGATTTCTGAAAACCTGGGATTATATTGTTCCCGTCCGGGAATATATGGAGTCACTGACTAAATCACGCCTTGCGGCTTGGTACGCATCTTGCTTGCATCTTCCCCGCCATCTTGCACAATTCGTCCTAGCAAGGCGGTAGCCTTGCGTCCTCCTCATTGTACAATCTGACGGAAAATCTGCGGCACAATCTGCGCACCAGATTTATTCAGCGCTTCCATGTCCGCGCCCCGGCGCAGAATTTTGCGTATTCTTCTTGACTTCTTGGGGATTTTGCGTTATACTATATAAGTAACTATTTTACTGTCCCTGCAAGCCATGCAGGGCTGAAAGGAAATCAACATGAACAACACAGAAAAGACCCTCGACAAAATCGTTGCGCTCTGCAAGGGCAGAGGCTTCGTATATCCCGGCAGCGAGATCTACGGCGGACTTGCGAACACATGGGACTACGGCCCCCTCGGCGTGGAGCTCAAGACCAACATCAAGAACGCATGGCGCAAGAAGTTCATTCAGGAGAACAAGTACAACGTAGGACTTGATTCCGCTATCCTGATGAATCCCCAGACCTGGGTCGCTTCCGGACATGTGGGCGGATTCTCCGACCCGCTGATGGACTGCAAGGACTGCAAGACCCGTCACCGTGCCGACAAGCTCATTGAGGACAACGGCGGCGACGCCAACGGCTGGACCAACGAGCAGATGATGACCTATATCCGCGAGCACGGTATCAAGTGCCCGAACTGCGGCTCCACCAACTTCACTGATATCCGTCAGTTCAACCTGATGTTCAAGACTTTCCAGGGCGTTACCGAGGACAGCAAGAACGAGATCTACCTCCGCCCCGAGACCGCACAGGGTATTTTCGTCAACTTCGCGAATATCCAGCGCACGAGCCGCAAAAAGGTACCGTTCGGCGTTGCGCAGGTCGGCAAGTCCTTCCGTAACGAGATCACTCCCGGTCAGTTCATCTTCCGCGTGCGCGAGTTCGAGCAGATGGAGCTTGAGTTCTTCTGCAAGCCCGGCACCGACCTTGAGTGGTTCCAGTACTGGCGCAGCTACTGCAAGAACTTCCTGCTCTCCCTCGGTCTGAAGGAGGAGAATATCCGCCTGCGCGACCACAGCCCGGAGGAGCTCTGCTTCTATTCCAAGGCTACCACCGACTTCGAGTTCATGTTCCCGTTTGGCTGGGGCGAACTCTGGGGAGTTGCAGACCGCACCGACTACGACCTCACCCAGCACCAGAAGACCTCCGGCAAGAGCCTGGAGTACTTCGACCCGGAAACCAACGAGAAGTACATTCCGTACGTTATCGAGCCGTCCCTGGGCGTTGAGCGTCTGTTCCTGGCAGTCGTATGCGACGCCTACGACGAGGAGCAGCTGGAGGACGGCACCAGCCGTACCGTTATGCACCTGCACCCGGCTCTGGCTCCGGTCAAGGCGGCAATCCTGCCCCTGTCCAAGAAGCTCAGCGAGAAGGCTGGTGAGCTGCACGATGAGCTCGCAAAGTACTTCAACGTGGACTTCGACGACGCCGGCGCTATCGGCAAGCGTTACCGCAGACAGGACGAGATCGGTACTCCGTTCTGCATTACCTACGATTTCGACACCGAAACCGACGGCTGCGTAACAGTACGCGAGCGTGACTCCATGCAGCAGGTACGCATTCCGCTGTCCGAGGTCAAGGCTTATATCGAGGAGAGAATATTCTTCTGAGCGTAAGACTAAAACCGGGTCGCATTGCGGCCCGGTTTTTCTGTGCGCGATATAAATAAAAGGGAGGAGCGATTTTCTCTATTCAGTTTGTCGAAAAGGTCGATACGGCAGGAAATTTGAAAGAAACAGTGGGGGAAAACTCTTGTTTTCCCCCACACCCCTTTAGCGCTTTATTATCGTTAGGAATTTCGCCGTCTGCGGACGGCGACGAGGGCGCTGCCCTCGACTCGCCAGCCTTTTGAAAAAGGCTGGACCGAAAACTTTCAGTATGCTACGCAAGATTTGATAGGTTATTTGACAATTCGAAATGGATGGGCGATCCCCTCCATTTTGCTTATTACTTCCTCTTGTAGTGGAAGAATCTGATATTCCTGCACTCGGAGAATACCACCGGGGAAGCTTCGGCAAGCTCCCAGTCCTTGTCGCACCCGATGTCCTCGAAGAATACGTCCCCGTGGAAGTTCTCGTAGATCCTCGTGATGTAGGCTTCGTTGCAGTGGGGGAGGAGTTCCCTGTAGATCTCCGCGCCGCCGATGACGAACACCTTTCCCTCCGCCTTCGCGGTGTATTCCAGCAGGGAATCCACGTCAGCGAACACCTGTGCGCCCTCCAGCTGCTTCACCGTCCGGGAAAGCACGATGTTGGTGCGGTTCGGGAGCGGCTTCTTCGGCAGGCTGTCCCAGGTCTTCCTGCCCATGATGACGGTGGAATCCTTTGTGGTTTCGCGGAAGAACTTCATGTCCTCGGGGATATCCGCGAGAAGCCCTCCGTCCTTTCCGATCGCCCAGTCGTTGTCTGCTGCAAGTATTATGGTCATTGTCGTGTCCTCCGTGTTGAATTATTTCAGCAGCTCTCTCGCCGCTGCGCCCAGTATCTTTACGCCCTTTTCGATCTGCTCGTCCGTGGGGGTGGAGTAGTTCAGGCGGAACGAGTGGGAAACCGCATGCTCGTCCGCTGTGAATGCGTTGCCGGGGACTACCGCCACCTTGCGCTGGACGGCGCCCTTGCAGAACGCGTTCATGTCGTATTTATCCGGCAGGGTAGCCCAGATGAACAGTCCGCCCTCGGGGTGCGTGAACTCGATGAAGTCCGGGAGTTCCGCGGAAAGCCCCTCAAGCATGAGATCGCACTTGTGGCGGTAGATCTCCCGGAGCCGCTTCAGGTGCTCGTCGAAATCCACCGTGGTGAGGAAGCGGTAGGTCAGCATCTGCGCCCAGATGTTCGTATGCACGGTGCTGGTCTGTAATCCGACCACGGCCTTTGCGACCACCTCGGAGGGACCCAGCAGGTAGCCCACGCGCAGCCCCGGCGCGAGGGTCTTGGAGAATGTGCCGCAGTAGAGCACGTTGCCCTTCGTGTCAAGCTCCTTGATGGACTGCACGTTCTCCCCGGCGAAGCGCAGCGCGCCGTAGGGGTTGTCCTCCAGAATGTACACGCCGTACTTCTCCGCCAGCGCGAGTATTTCCCGGCGGCGTGCGAGGGTGGTGGTCCTGCCGGTGGGGTTCTGGAAGTTCGGGATAGTGTAGATGAACTTGGTGGTGGGGTTGGCTTTCAGCGTTTCCTCCAGCTTGGCGGGTATCATTCCGTCGTCGTCCATCGGCACCCCGGCGAGCCTTACGCCATAGCTGCGGAACGCGTTCAGCGAGCCGACGAACGCAGGGTCCTCGCAGATTATCACGTCGCCCTCGTTGCAGAGTATCTTCGCGGTGGTTTCGATGGCCTGCTGCGCGCCGCTGGTGATGACCACCTGGTCGCCCTCGCGGAACAGTCCCTTCCTGGTGAGGTCGTCCTTCAGCCATTCGCGCAGCTTCGGGTAGCCCTCGGTGATGGAGTATTGCAGGGCGTTGATAGGCTCCTCCCGGAATATATCCGCGGACAGCTTCGCGATAACGTCCACCGGGAACGCCTCCGGCGCAGGATTCCCGGCGGCAAAGCTGATGACCTCCGGGTCAGCAGTGAATTTCAGTATCTCACGGATAGCAGAGGGCTGCAGTCCGGATACGCGGTCAGAAAATGGTTTTAGCATGATTCGCCCCTCCAGTGTAAATTCGGAATGCGTAATTCGGGATTCGGAATTATTCGCATAAAATACATTATGGGCACCTCTAAAAACCGGTTTGAAAAGGGAAAATGGGTAGAGTGCGCCGAATGCGATGAAAGCCGACGAAGTAAGGCTGTATGCCTTACGAGGAGGTTTGAAGAAGCAGGCGGTGTGCTATACACATTTTCACTCAAACAAGGTTTTTAGAGGTGACCTTATTATTATACCACAACGGGCGGCGGTTGTAAAGCACATTTTCCCGGGATTCCCCCCTTGACAAAAGAGCCTGCTTGTGATAAAATATGTACAAACAAATGAATATGCCCTTAAACCAGTGATATGGAGATAAAGATACCCGTGCACTCACAGAGAGCGGCGCACAGCTGAAAACGCCGCAGAACGCAGAGTATAAGGCGCGCCGCGCGTTCCGCGGTCAGCCGTAAATGGACCATTGAGGGCGCGGTCAAAGGTCATGCCGAGTATTCCGCGACGTGCGGCGAGCGTTAATCGTCAGGGTATACTGTACCCGAAGAGAGCACGGCTTTGCCGTGAATTAAGGTGGCACCACGGAGTTCTATCCGTCCTTATGGCAGGTTACTGCCGCAGGGGCGGTTTTTTGTTTTCCTACAACATTTATCGCAGAAAGGGAAATCACCATGGAAGAACTGAAGAAGAAAAATATGCTGAGCCTTATCCAGCCGACAAATACTCCCCACCTGGGAAATTACCTCGGCGCAATGAGGAACTGGGTGAAGCTCCAGAACGACTACAACTGCTACTTCGGCATTGCGGACCTGCACTCCATCACCGTAAGGCAGGACCCCGTGAAGCTGCGCAACCAGATCAAGGAAAGCTACGCGCTGCTCATCGCCGCAGGACTTGACCCGGAGCAGTCCACGCTGTTCGTGCAGGGGCACAATCCCAATCACGCGGAGCTGAGCTGGATACTTTCCTGCTACACCCAGTTCGGCGAGCTGTCCAGAATGACCCAGTTCAAGGACAAGTCCGCGAAGCACCCCGACAACATCAACGCCGGACTGTTCACCTACCCCGTGCTGATGGCGGCGGATATCCTGCTGTACCAGGCTGACCTGGTGCCCGTGGGAATCGACCAGAAGCAGCACCTGGAGCTTGCGCGCAACGTGGCGCAGCGCTTCAACGGGATCTACGGCGATGTGTTCACCATGCCGGACGGCTACATCACCAAGACCACGGCTAAGGTAATGTCCCTCCAGGAGCCGACAAAGAAGATGTCCAAATCCGATGAGAACCCCAACGCCAGCGTATGGATACTGGACGACAAGGACACGATAATCCGCAAGTTCAAGCGCGCTGTCACCGACAGCGACACCGTTGTCTGCGCTAAGGAGGGCAAGGACGGTATCGTCAACCTCATGTCCATCTACTCCGCGGTCACCAACAAGTCCTTCGAGGAGATCGAGAGCGAGTTCGCCGGCAAGGGCTACGGCGACTTCAAGACCGCGGTCGGCGAGGCTGTGGCGGATATGCTGGCTCCCATGCAGGCGGAATTCAAGCGCGTGTTCGCTGACAAGGGCTACCTTGAGGACTGCATGAAGAAGGGCGCTGAGAAGGCGTTCAAGGCTTCTAGGAAGACCCTCCAGAAGGTGCAGAAGAAGGTCGGATTCCTGGTGCTCTGATAACGGGAATACTTCGGGTATAGGCAGAAGGCGGCAATATACAGATGGTTTAGTCATAATGCTGAATTTTGCGCTGATTACTTCGGCGGAGGTTGTGATAATCTCCAAAGTTTCCGCGAACATTTAAGAAACACTTGCATTTTTTCGCTGTTTCTGATAAAATATTATACGTTACTGAAAAAATCCACTACACAGAGAGGTAGGTGCTTCAAATGGCAAAATGCGAAATCTGCGGCAAGAGCGTTACCTTCGGTATTAAGGTATCCCACTCTCACAGACGCAGCAACAGAACCTATAAGCCCAATGTCAAGAAGGTAAAGGCTATCGTCAACGGCACTCCTTGCAGAGTAAATGCCTGCACACGCTGCCTGCGCTCCGGTCTTGTTCAGAGAGCAGTATAACTTATTCTGACATAAGTTTTGGTTACAGAAATCTTCCCTCATCGCCCGGCGGTGGGGGATTTTCTGTTTGCGGCGCGTGCCGCCCGGTGGATACCACCAGCGCGTTTTCACACATTTTTCTTTTGACAAATGCGCGCTTATGTGATAAAATAATAATGTATTGCCAACTATATAATAAGATAAGGGAGTTCATCATATGAAACCTATCAATATCGCCATCACCGCCGCATGTTTCAGCGGAAACAAGGGCGCTGCCGCAATGCTGCAAAGCTCCATAAAGCAGCTGAAGGAGCGCTACGGCGAGAAGCTCAACATATTCCTCATGTCCACCTACCCTAAGGCGGACCGGAAGCTCATCGCAGAAATGCCCGAGAAATACGACTTCATAAAGGTCGTCAACGCCAAGCCGGAGCGCCTGCTGTTCCTGGCGTTTCCGCTGTCGATACTGTACAGCTTCCTGAAGTACATTCCGCCGTTCCGGAAGATACTCCAGAAGGACAAGATAATCAAGGCGTATTCCCAGTGCGACATCGTCATCGATGAGGCGGGTATTTCCTTCGTGGACAGCCGCGGATTCGTCATGAATACATACGCGTTCGTGTGCGCCGCCGTCCCCATGCTGTGCGGAGTGCCCGTCGTGAAGTACTCCCAGGCGCTGGGCACGTTCAAGAACGGCTGGAACAAGTTCCTTGCCAAGTGGATACTCCCGAAGATAAAGCTCATCTGCGCCCGGGGAAAGATAACCCAGGAGAACCTTGCCGGCATTGGAATAACCGAGAACGTCAAGCTGTGCGCGGACGGCGCGTTCTCCATGCCGGACAGTGAATATTATGCCGAAAAAGTGGGGAAGCTGTGCGAGGAGAGCCCGTTCTTCCGCAAGCGCGTGGTGGCGCTCTCCGTCAGCAGCGTCGTCCAGGGGAAGTGCGCGAAGATGGGCAAGGACTACCGCGGCTGCATGGTGCAGTTCGTGAACTGGCTCAACGAGCAGGACTACAACGTGCTGCTCATCGCGAACGCCGCCCGGGAGGGCAGCGAGAAGCCGCGCAACAACGACCTCATCATATGCAGCGAGGTCTACAACGCGGTACGGGACAAGACGAAGGTCATGTGGGATCCGCGCGAGATGGCTCCGGAGGAGATACGCGAGCTGCTGGCGCACAGCGAGGTGCTGGTGGCGTCCAGATTCCACGCGATGATAGGCGCCCTGGAGAAGTGCACCCCGGTCCTGCTGATAGGCTGGAGCCACAAGTACAAGGAAGTTCTGGACATGTTCGGGCTGGGAGAGTACGCGGTGGATTTCTCCGCGCTGGAGCTTGACCAGCTCAAGATAAGGTTCATGGGATTCATGCAGGACAGCCGGAATATCCGCCAGAAGATATCCGAGAACCTGCCGGCAGTCCTGGAGAGCAGCCGCGACAATATCCGCTTCATCAGCGAGGAGATAGACAAGGTCTACGCCAAGCCGAAGAAGGTGAAGCTGCTGGACTTCAACCGCCCGGAATTCTACATGGGCGAGCACCTCTGCGCGCGCATGGGCTACGCGGCGGACGAGAATATCCGCGCGAACGCGGCTTCCGGCGGAATGGTGACGGCGCTGCTGTGCCACATGCTCGAAAAGGGCGAGATAGACGGCGCGTGGGTAACGCGCAGCGAGATAAAGGACGGAAAGCTGGGCTACAAGACCTTCATCGCGACCACCCGGGAGGAACTGATGGAAAGCTCCTCGTCAGTATACATGCACATGCCGCTGATGAAGCATGTCGATATGCTGCGTGAATTCAAGGGGAAGCTGGCGGTGGTGCTGGTTCCCTGCCAGATGCGGGCGTTCACCGCAATGCTGGAGCGCGAGCCGGAGTTAAAGGAGAAGGTAGTCCTGAAACTCGGACTGTATTGCAGCGGCAGCCACAACGAGAACGCAACGCTGGTTCCGCTGAAAAAGAAGAAGATATCGCTGGAGGGCGCAAAGCGGCTGTATTACCGCAGAGGGCACTGGAGAGGTCTTACCACCGTGCAGTACGAGGACGGCAGCGAGCGCACCCTCAGCTATCCCAAGACGATCTGCGCGTATAAGAACGCGTACTTCTTCAGCCGCGAGAGCTGCATGGTCTGCCAGGACCACTACTGCAACACGGCGGATATCAGCTTCGGCGACATCTGGCTGAAGGAAATGAAGAAGAATCCGATAAAGCACACAAGCTGCGTTATCCGCAGCGAGCGTGCGATGAAGGCTTTCCAGTCAGCGGTGGACGACGGCGCGATAATCGCTTCCAGGATAGACGACAGCAAAATGCTCCGCAGCCAGAAGCGCGCACTGGTGTTCAAGTTCAACGCCGCGAAGGCAAAGCAGGAGATGTTCGAAAAGATGGGCAAGAAGCTCAACGTGGACGTTTCCGGCAAATGCAAGTGGAATCACCGCCTTGCCTTTAAGCTGGGCTGGCGCAATATGAAGTTCAGCCAGGAGAAGCTGGCAAGGCTGGAGAAAATGCCGACATGGTTCATCTATTACTACATGTGCTTTATAAGGGTGCTGCTGAGCTTCTGACCGGGGGAAATGTATGAAAAAGCCAGATAAGAAAACAATACTCCGGGCGCTGAAGATTCTGTTCGGCGTGCTGGTCGTGGTATTCCTCGCGTGGTACTTCTGGAAGAACTGGGACGATTTCTCCGAGAAGATAATGAACGTGAACATGGGCGTGTTCGTGTTCTCCATGCTGTTCTATTTCGTCTACAAGATAACTCTCGCGTCGCTGTGGCACTACATCACGAAGCTCAACGGCTGCGCGATAAACTACGAGAAGGCGGTCACAAGCTACCTCTACTCCATTCTCGGCAAGTATATCCCGGGAAAGGTGTTCATGCTTGCCGCGCGCCTTACCTACTACAAGGAGGAGGACGCGCCGCTGTCCAAGGTCACGGTGTGCTTCTTCATCGAGAACGTGTGCACGCTGCTCGGCGCCGCAATGCTGTTCATCGTGTCGCTGCTGTTCTTCCCGAATGAACTCCTCGAGAACTACAAGTGGGTGACGATAGCGCTCATCGTGGTGTTCTTCGTGTGCATTCACCCGAAGATAATCAACTTCTTCCTCGGTATCCTGGGCAAGATATTCAAGAAGGACCTCAAGATTCCGATGAAGTATTCCCAGATGCTCAAGGTCGTCCTGCTGTTCATCGGCAACTGGCTCATCGTCGGCGTGGGATTCTTTATCCTGACGAAATCCATCTACCCGGCGGTGGAATATTCCGAGCTGCTGTTCTGCGCAGGTATCTGGGGAGTTTCCGCCATCATGGGTATCCTCGCGATATTCGCGCCTTCCGGTCTGGGAGTCCGCGAGGGTATCATCGTTGCAGGACTGCTCCTCATCATGCCGAAGGAGGACGCGATGGTGGTTTCCGTCGTGTCAAGACTGTGGCAGACTATCCCGGAGCTGGTGCTGGTGGCGCTGGCGTTCATCTGGTCGCGTATCCGCAAGATGTCGAAAATCCGGCTGAAAAAGGCGGAGGGCGCCCCGGAGGAGCTTCCGGACAAGACAAAGAAATAAGGCAACACCGTACAAATACCATTTATTGGATTTTGCACGTGTCTTGCTTGCATATTTTAGTTTGGCGCAAAAAATCACAGGATTACTCAATGGATATGTTACATTTTGCGCCAAACTTGCATCTTGCACAATTCGTCCTAGCAAGGCGTGTCTCCCCCTGCTGGGGGAGGTGGCACGCAGTGCCAGAGGGGCTGACCGACAGACCAGCCTTGCGTCGCTAGTTGTTGACTTGAAAACTCTATCGCTTCCGTCAACAACTCCTCATTGTACAATCTGACGAAAAATCGAGTTTTGCCAATAAGCGAAGCGTAATATTGGCAAAACTGACTGCGCAATACACGCACAATCTTTGTGCGGTGTTGCCATAACGAGCCGGGCGGTATCCGTCTGCGGAATGCGCAGGGGTGCCGCCCGTGCCGGCATATGGAGGTGGACCGGGTGGAGATCCCGTCAAACATCACACGAATACTCGACATGCTGGAAAGCGCCGGGTTCGAGGCGTACATCGTCGGCGGCTGCGTGCGCGACAGCCTTATGGGGATTCAGCCCCACGACTACGACATAACCACCTCCGCGCTGCCGGAGGAGACCGAGCGCGTGTTCTCCGGCATGAAGCTGATAGAAACCGGACTGAAGCACGGCACGGTCACGGTGCTGTCGGAGGGGGAGCCGGTGGAGATAACCACCTACCGCGTGGACGGGGAATACCACGACAGCCGCCGCCCGGATTCCGTCACATTCACCCGGAGCCTGCGCGAGGACATCGCCCGCCGGGATTTCACGATGAACGGCATAGCCTACAGCCCGAAGCGCGGACTTTTCGACGAATTCGGCGGCGCGGAGGATATCCGCCGGGGAATTATCCGCTGTATCGGCGAGCCGGAAAAGCGCTTCCATGAGGACGCGCTGCGGATACTGCGCGGAATGCGCTTCTCGGCTTCCCTGGGATTCCGGGTGGAGGAGGGCACCGCCGCCGCAATGCTGGACAGCCGCGGATTACTGCGCAACATCTCCGTGGAGCGCGTGTTCACGGAGCTTTCCGGGCTGCTCACCGGGCGGAAGTCCGGGGGGAATATCCGCCGGGTGCTGACGCAGTTCCGGGATATCCTGGCGGAGGTCGTGCCGGAATTCCGCGCCGGGTTCGACTTTGAGCAGCACTCCAGATTCCACTGCCTGGACATCTACCAGCACCTGCTGGCTTCCGCCGAGGCGGCGGCGCGGATAGCCCCGGGGGAACTTCCGCTGGCGCTCGCGATGCTGCTCCACGACATCGGTAAGCCGGAGTGCTTCGCCCTGGACGAGAGCGGCGAGGGGCACTTCTACGGGCACGCGCAGGTCAGCGCGGATATCGCGGATTCCGTGCTGCGGCGGCTTAAGACCAGCACCGCGCTCCGGGAGCAGGTCTGCGAGATAGTCCGGTATCACGATATTCCGCTGCCGGAGAACGACCGGCAGTTCCGGCGCATGCTGTCGAAGCACGGGGAGGAGCTTTCCCGGGATATCGCGATGGCGCACATCGCCGACGACATGGCGAAGAAGCCGGAGTGCCTTCCCCGGTGCGAGAACTGGCGCCGGCTCATCGCGCGGATCCCGGAGATGGCGCAGGGGAGCTGCCTGAGCGTGAAGAGCCTTGCGGTGGACGGCAGGGCGCTCTCCGGGATAGTCTCACCGTCGCCGCTGATGGGGGAGGTGCTGAAATTCCTGCTGGACGGGGTGGTGGACGGAAAATTCCCCAACGAGCGTGAATTTCTTTTGCAGGAAGCGGCAAAATATATTGCAAATCAGGAAAAAACATGATATAATCTAAAGCAGCACCGCACAATTAACGGCTAACGCCTTTGCCGTACGCTTGCTTGCATCTTTTCCGTTATCTTGCACAATTCGTCCTAGCAAGGCGACAGCCTTGCGTCGTCCTCGTTGTACAATCTGACGAAAAATCTGGCTTCGCAATCGCACGACAATAATTATGCGGTACTGCTTTAAAGATGTAGAATTCAACAGAACGGAGAGATCTTATGGCACTCGATATAGGAATAGATTTAGGCACGGCGAACATCATCATCACCATTGCAGGCAAGGGGATCGTGCTGAACGAGCCGTCCGTCGTCGCCTACGACAAGAAGAAGAAAGAGGTCGTGGCGGTGGGCGCCGAGGCTTACAAGATGATAGGCAGGACGCCGGAATACATCGTCGCAGTACGTCCGCTCAAGGACGGAGTCATCTCTGACAACGACATGACCGAGGCAATGATACGGGAGTTTATCCACATGGTGAACGGCGGCGCGATGATGAAGCCGAGGATAGTCCTCTGCGTGCCCTCCTCCGTCACCGACGTGGAGCGCCGCGCGGTGGTCGAGGCGGCTATGTCCGCCGGCGCGCGCAAGGTGTTCCTTATCGAGGAGCCTATCGCGGCGCTCATCGGCGCAGGCGTGGATATCTCCAAGCCGAACGGCACGATGGTCGTTGATATCGGCGGCGGAACCGCGGACGTGGCTATCGTTTCGTTCAACGGTATTGTGCAGAGCCGTTCCATCAAGATGGCAGGCAACAAGTTCGACCAGGCGATAATCCGCCATATCACGCAGAAATACAAGATACTCATCGGCGAAAAGACCGCCGAGAAGGCTAAGATGGAGATCGCGAACGTATTCGACCCCTCCGGCGAAAAGACCATGACTATCCGCGGCAGGAACCTCCTCAGGGGACTTCCCGAGAGCATCGAGATCTCCGACAAGGACATCTACGACGCGATACACGAGAACGCGATGGAGATCGTCGAGCAGGTCAAGCTCGTGCTGGAATCCACGCCCCCGGAGCTTGTCGGCGATATCCTCTCCAACGGAATACTGCTCACCGGCGGCGGCGCCCTGCTCGGCGGACTGCCGGAGCTCATCAGCGATAACGTGGGCGCCCCCTGCTTCGTGGCGGAGAATCCTATTGAGTGCGTTGCCCGGGGAGTTGACGCGGCGTTCAAGATGTCCGGCGAGCTGCTGGACGGCTTCGAGCAGATACAGCTGTACAACTTCAGATGAGTTTTTTGTAGCCTCCTGAAAATTTCAGGGGGCTTTTTTGTGGGATCCTACAAAATCTTGCGGAGTTATTGACGAAACTCCGCTGAAATGCTAGAATATTGTGGAGGGGTGATAGTATGATCTCAAAGGAATTCTGCGATGAAATGCTGACGGTGGGACTGAACGTCCCCGAAATGATAGAACACTTCATGGACCGCGAGGATATGTTCATGAAGTACCTGAAGAAGTTCTTCGAATCCGCCGGGGCAGTGGTGCTGGAACTCACCGCCGCCGCCGAGAAGGAGGACTACCAGAACATGCTGTTCGCGGCGCATTCCCTCAAGGGACTCGCCGGGAATATCGGGCTGAACGGGGTCTATATCCCGGCGAAGAAGATAGTTGACAATATCCGCGCCAATACCTACGACGAGTGCGGCGAGGATTTCTCGAAACTCCAGCAGGCGTACTACCGCGCCAGCGAGATCGCTAAAAAATATATTCCGTGACGGACAATAACGGACAAAAAAGGGGCGCTCTTCATGAGCGCCCCTCAGGCTGTCGAAAAACCTATCAATTCTTGCGTAGCATACTGAAAGTTTTCGGTCCAGCCTTTTTCAAAAGGCTGGCGAG
>ERZ1026862.576-NODE-576-length-24290-cov-17.394966_pt1 | contig 24290 bp, 24 predicted proteins | sample MGYA00380161_ERZ1026862 | MGnify/ENA primary metagenome ERZ1026862 (study PRJEB33269, sample SAMEA4719797) | human gut metagenome | biome: human-associated habitat; feature: organic feature; material: feces | place: Cameroon | collected 2013-10 ... | reverse complement strand
AGGTGGAATCTAATTATCTGTGGGATGACCATGAAGCAATCATAGATCGGGAGACCTGGGATAAGGCACAAAAAATTCTGGAAAAACGAAAAGAGCTGGCACAGGTCGGTATTCATAAAACGAACAGGGAGCATCACTTCCTCTACGGTAAAGTATTCTGTGGAGAATGTGGTGCCCCTTTTTTGCGCCGGACTTTGAAAGCTGCTGGTGGTTCCAAGACGCAGAGTACCTATAAAGCGTGGAACTGCCGGAATCGGCAAAAGGGGAAAGGTAAAGAGCGATGCGGCAACCGCTTTGTTAAGGAAAAGGAACTTATCGAAGCAATCCTACAAGAATTGGAGTGGCCGACCATGGATCAGGACCGGTTTGAAAAGGAAGTATCGAAGGTACTAGTATATCCAGACCATATTGAAGTTGAGAAGAACTGATACAGCCCACCGGGTCACTTTCTGGCTTTGCGAATATGCATAGGGAGATGGTGACCCGGTGGGCTTTTTTATTTGGACGGGATTGCTATGTATAGAGTTTTGCTTTATGCTGGGTGCCAGAGACACACGATCAGGAGGAAATCGTATGAAGCATGAACTTGAACAGGTACATATTGAATCCTATGGATTGACTGGGTCGGAGATGGTAGTTGCCGCAGCAATCAAAGCGTACTTGATGAACTTGCCGCAGTCTGACGCGAAAAAGAAAATGAACGCAGTGATGAGTTTGGAGAGAGACGCAGTGTCGGTCGATGGGAGAACCCTGTCTGGCTTAGTGAACAATTCGGTAGAGTACTCTCTGGAAGCAATGGGCCAGAGAACTGAACTTGCGCCAGAATTACGGCAGACAATGGAGACTCGGCTTAAGTCAATGAGCGGATCAATCGCAGTTCAAACAATAGGAACTGGGCTGTTAGATTTCCTGTACGATTGTTGGACTTCAACTAAAATGTAGACCTTGGTTACATGTAGCCCGCATAGACCACAGAAGCACCCTCTGGCAAAGAAGGTGCAGCGGTGGCTTATGCGGGCGATTTTTGTTTATACGCCGAGGCTGTAAAGGATGGCGCGTAATTCTTTCAAGGTGCGAGAGAGAATCTCTGCTTCGAGTTCGTTGCAGTCAATCAGAAGTCGATGGACTTCGGTGTCTGCTGTGGAAACGGAGTGGGTCAGACTATCAACAAGAAGGTCGTCTGTGGAAATACCGAGGGCGTTTGCAATCTCTACGATTGTTTCAAGGCTGGGATGACGACTCGATGTTTCGATTCGAGCTAAGAAACCTCGGCTCATATTGAGCTTATCTGCAAGATCGTCTTGTGTAAGGTGGGATTGATTCCGAAAAAATGCGATACGTTTTCCGAGCGCAGGGTAGTCTATAGGCATGGGTTTACCTCCAAACTGGCCCGCATAAGGACATGATAATTATTGCGCCGAAAAGGATACATAGCAAATTTTTAGAGGTAAGGATGCAACTCCACACTTCCTACGGTGCTGCATCCTTAAAATAAAAAAACCGAAATTGTTTCCGGACTGGTAACAATCTGAAAAACGTGTTACCTGATAGGAAACAGTCAACTCACCAGTGCAGATGTATAATAAAACTGAAGAACTCTAAGGATTGTACGATGTTAGAACGGGGGATTGGGACGAGTGCAAGAAGGACTTTTGACGCTGTATAGTGAGGTCGAATCATCGCCAGTCCGATGGCTCTGGTATCCGTTCATTGCAATAGGAAAAATAACCTTGCTACAGGGCGACCCAGGCGCTGGCAAGTCCACAATGATGATGAACCTGATTGCTGAAATAACCACAGGAGGTACCTTTCCTGACGGTAAATTATTGGAGCAACCACAGAGAGTTATCTACCAATGCTCGGAAGATGGGGTCGCAGATACGATAAAACCCAGGCTGGAAGAACAGGGGGCTGACTGCAGCAAAGTGGCATTTATCAATGAAGAAGTCAACAGTGGACTGACCCTCGATGATGAACGTATCCGAGATGCAATCGTTGCGTTTCGACCGAGGCTTGTTGTGATTGACCCAATTCAAGCATACCTCTCCAGTGACTCCGATTTGCAGATTGCTGGAAAAGCAAGGCGGCTGATGCAACACCTTGGAATGTGGGCGACTGCCTATGACTGCGCAGTCGTTCTGATAGGGCACTTGAACAAAAAGGAAGGCATAAAAGGCTTGTATAGAAGCCTTGGAAGCATTGACGTTGTGGCGGCTGCAAGAAGTGTGTTGCAGATTGAGCGCGATGCAGAAAATATGGATGTGCGTGTCGTCCACCAGATAAAAAACAGCCTAGGGCCAGATGGGTCTAAAATCAGTTTTTCGATAACGGAGGATTACGGGTTCCAGTGGCTGGGTTCCATATCTGAAAGCCAAGATGAAAAACAAGAAGTGCAGGCTTTAGAGTATAAGACAAAAACGAAAATGGCTTGTGCCCTTTTGAAGCAATATCTGGTAAATGAGGATATGGCATCGAAAGAAATCTATGAAAGGCTTGGAAAGGCTGGAGTAAGCCGCAGAACCATAGCTGAAACGAAGCGTGTGCTAGGAATACAGAGCTATAGAAAAATGCGCCAGTGGTACTGGACATTGAGCGGAGGAAAAGAGAATGAAAATTGCTGAGGAAATGAAAAAATATCAGGAAGAAAGGAAAGAAGAAATTAGACGAAAATACATGGAAATTGAAGTTGCCCCAAAGGAAAAAGTTGACAGAAGCTCTTTGGATGCATTGGCGGAGAGTGGAAGATTTAAAAACATTGCTTTATATTGGCGAATGGGACGTCTGGGACGAGGTGAACCTGGTGGTATCTGCCCAGTGGAGCTATCCATGGCGAGAATGATTGAATCTAAAGAAGGCTGGAATCTTGTTGGAAAATACGAAGACTATGGTTGTGGAAAATATGATGATGAGAATTCTAGCCTGGAAAGGCTGATTGAAGACTGTGAAGCCGGAAAAGTGGATTTAATTGTCGTAAATTCATTCATGAGCCTTACTTGCAGTGTGGACTATACAATTATGCTGGTTCAAAGGCTAAGGTCATTAGAGCATCCAGTGTATGTTAAATTTGAAAAAGATAATATATGCACCTATCTGCCAGAGCATGATTTGTTCTTTGATATACTTTTAGCTACAGAAGAGGAAATGACTCGTACTAGAATGCACAAGAGTCTGTTGGCTAAAAGTGTGCTTCAAGAAATTCTTCAAAACGGTCCTGTCGAATACGAACAGATTGTGAGGAGTTTTTCAAAGAAGAAAGTAAGTATGTGTACCGTAAAAAAGGTTCGAAAAGAAATGGGCGTGATTTCGTACCGGTATGGTGGAAAACAATATTGGAGCCTATTCGGGAAACCGAAGAAATAACAGTTGCAGGGTGATAATATGAGAAGAAAACGTAAGCCTGAAGGGGAACGAAAGAAAAAGCAACGCGAAAAGTATAGAAATGCTGATAGTTCGGAAATTGTTGTCATTCCAGCTAAAGTTCAGGAAAAAGTAGATGAAACAAGCAAAGTCCTTCGTGTGGCAGCGTATATTCGCGTTTCCACGGAGAACGATGCGCAGACGTCTTCTTTTGAATTACAGAAAGCAGCTTATCTGGATACAATTCAGATGCACCCAAATTGGGAATTGGCGGGGATTTATGCAGATGAGGGAATTAGCGACACCTCTATTGAACATCGTAAAGGCATGCAGCAAATGATTGAGGACTGTAAGGCTGGGAAGATAGATTTTGTTCTTACTAAATCGATTGCACGATTTGCTCGAAATATCGTAGACTGTTTATCTACGGTTGAACTTTTGAAAAATCTTGATCCTCCGGTTGGAGTGCAGTTTGAATCTGATCATATTTACACTTTGGATAATAGTGGCCGGATGTTTCTAACGATTTTGGCTTCTGTGGCAGAGGAGGAATCACATTCAAAATCTGTCATTATGAATTGGTCAATTCAGCATAGATTTTGGAAAGGGCTTTTTCTGACACCGGAACTTTTAGGATATGACCAGGATGAAGATGGAAATCTCGTAGTGAATGAAAGTGAAGCAGAAACAGTTAAGGTGATTTATTATATGTACCTGAACGGTTGTTCACTTTCGGAAATAGCCAAACTGCTGAAATGTTATAAAAGAGAAACAAAGTATGGAGGAACAGACTGGAGTGCGAGTACATTAGCTGAGGTAATCGCAAATGAACGCCATTGTGGGGACATCAAGTCATGGAAAACATTTACACCTAATTTTCTTACACACAAGAAGAAAAAGAATGATGGAACTCGACCTCAGTATTGCTTGCAAGATCATCACGAGGCGATAGTCTCACGAACCGTGTATGATGCAGCAAATTTTCTTCGGGCATCTCGTGCCTATGCAAAGAAAGCTAGGCCCTTGCCTGTACTAAGCGTTGTTGACAATGGAATCCTTCGGGGCTATGTTCCAGTAGATAAGGATTGGACTGGCTTCTCGACTGATGAGTATCAAAAGGCTTCAGAAAGTGTTATAGGCGAGCAGAATGATACGCACCGTGGGAATTACAAAGCTGGATTAGACATGCGTGGCTATGAGGTGGTTCGGTCTCAGTATTTTGCTACTATGCAAAACCCTGCAATAACAATAGCAGGTGGAAAACTGAGCTTTAATACGGCCTGTCTCAAGAAATTTGAGAATGTAGAGTATGTAGAACTGTTGCTGAATTCAGTGAACAGGTGTGTCGCTGTCCGCCCGTGTGATGAGAAGAATCCAAATGCAATCCACTGGGGAAGGCTGCGCGAAGGGCGGTGGTGTGCGCTGTCCAAGTCATGCCGCGGACTGGCGAAAACGTTGTTTGACATTATGGATTGGGAACAGGACTTGAAATACCGTTTCCGGGGTGACTTTATTGAAAATGGTGACCAAAAAGTTATGCTGTTTCAACTGGACGAGCCTGAAATGGTAAAGACGGAGAACATTGTCCTTCCGCCCAAAGAAGCGAAAACAGATGACCAAGCGGAAATCGAAGAGAAGCCAGTTAAGCAGACTATTTACATTTTGCCTCCGGAATGGGAGGACACATTTGGAAGACCGATTACCAGCATTGCAGAGGTTAATCTACTGGAGCAAAGGCACTATGCGGCTGATTGGAATGTTTTGCGGCCGGCAAAGGAACTGGCCGAATACAGTACACTAACCTCAGAAGACCTTGAAGAACTTTTACAGGAAGCAGAGAAAATAATAGAAGGGTGGCCTATACCAGATGAACATGGAGCTGGAGAATCAACAGACGATGGAGCTGGAGAATCAACAGACGATGGAACTGAAGAATCAGCAGATGACGGAACTGAGTCCGGATCAAATGTCGGAGCGGGAACAGAGGAGAACGGAGATCGAGCAGACCTTTGATTATGATGGTTACCAAGTCGCCCGGAGGGAGCTTTTTGCACATCTTCGGGACCCCGCCATTATAATAAGGAAAGACAGCATTACTTTCAACACAGCCTGCATTGCGGGGCTGGAGGATGTGGTTTATGTTAACATTATGTTCAACAGCGACTTAAAGCGACTCGTGGTTAAAGGCTGCAATGAAAATGACAGGGATGCCTTGCGCTGGTGTATCGCCAAGCCGGACAAGCGTAAGAGTCGGAAAATGTCTTGTAGGCTGTTTTCAGAATTGCTTTATAAGGAAATGGGATGGTCCGGTGACTGCCGGTATAAGATCCTCGGATACCGAATCGAGTTCGAGGGTGAAGCTCTCTATGTGTTTGACCTTGTGGCGGCCGAGGTGTTCCACGAGCGTAAAAAGAAGCAGTCTGCTGATCAACAACCTACGACAGTGGCCGAAGAGAATACGGAAGAACAGCCTGTGAATCCTCGGAAGGGTTACTACCCAGATGACATCGCGGGTACATTTGGCATGCCTGTTGAGCAGCATCGCCAAGAGTCTGAGCTGAGGCAAATGGATGGTTTTGCCTCGGTTGGAATGCTTACGGGTATGCCCGGACAACAGCAAAATCTATAAAAATTGAATTTGAGCACCAAGGGGGTAGTCTACCCTTTTTCAGGAAGGAGGAAAAATTATGCCAGCAAAGACATGGCAGCAGAATATGCTGGGGATTACATTTCGATATGCAGACGGTCGCATCACGGTCTTCCGGAGCGCCCTTGAATCTATTGGCCGCCCAGAATTCTATCATTTTCTCTACAACCCGACCAAGCAGATGTTTGCAATACAAGCGTGTGGGATGGATGCAGAGGGGGCCAATCGTGTTCCAAAGAAAAATCAGGACGACCGATATGAGATCAAGAGCAAGAATCTTGTGCGGCTGCTCTATCAGAGCTGTGGCTGGGACAGAACAAGATCCTACCGGCTGCCGGGTGTTGAGTATCCGCAGCAGAGACTCGTGAATTATGACCTGTGCCACGCCATTCCCATCTTTGAGGAAAGGTGGACAAGGAGAACGAAAGCGCACAGGAGTCGGCGCAGGCGGCTTATGGGGCAGAAAATATTGGACTGTGAGAGTTCAGAGAAGAAACGGTTAGGCTCCACAGCCGCAGAGAAAACTGAATAGAAAACGCAGCAGCCCACCAGGTTGCTTTCCAACGTGCTGAGAGATCAGCAGGAAGGAAAGGCAACCCGGTGGGCTGCTTTTTTGCCCTTCAGAGGGCAGTTGCTCCGTGTCTGAACGGGTGTTTATTCCCGACCGCACTCTTTGCCTCGCGTCTGAATTGCCGGAGCCGGGGAGGGGCAGAAATCTGCCTCGTGTCCAAACGGATGTTTATTCCTGATGGCACTCCCGTCCTCGTGACAGAATACTATATATTGACACAAAGAAAACCGGAAACGCTAAATATAGCGGCTTGCTCTGCGACCAGCGTTGAATCCTGTTTATGCCTGAGAGTACCGAGGGAGTTTCCGAGGGTCAAACCACTGCAATGAGTGGAGAAAATCACTAAATATCGACGCTTTTGCTGACTTTTAGAGGACAAAAATCGGTATTTTCCCGGAATGTGTTGTCAGGAATAAACAAGGGGTTTCAATGACAATATCATCGAAACTTTCAACCCGGTCATGGAGATGCTATCAGGCATAAATACGAGGACTCCCAGTGAAAAGGCATGGTGCTATCTGGAATAAACGCAAGGACTCCCGTAGCGATATGAGTGATTTCTGGCATAAATACATGGATTCCTATGGCGAGATGATGGTGTCATCAGGAATAAAGACAAGAGCTTTGATAGTGCTATGGAAAGGCAAGATGGAGCGTAGTGGAGACCCAATGCAGCGGTACAGGACATAGCGGCAGCGTGTAAATCATACTGCTGAGGACGATTAGTAGAGCTTTATAAGGAATAAACGGCTCAGACTCTTTGAGATGAGTCTGGGCTGTAATCTTTGATATGCGGAGAGGAGTAAGGACTAAGGAAGATGTTACATAAGGAGTTCGGCTTGATAAGCATTATCATGGCTGCTTACAATGCGGAAAAGACAATAGAGCAGGCGATTAACTCAGTGTTGCGTCAAACCTACACGGATTTTGAACTGCTTGTGGTTAATGATTGCTCTAAGGACAGAACTGTGGAATTGGTCAAAAGCATTGCGGCAACGGACAGTCGTGTGCGCCTTATTTCTAATGTAAAGAACAGCGGCGTGTCCTATACGCGCAAGCACGGTTTAGAAGAGGCACAGGGCGCATGGATCGCGATCCTTGACAGTGATGATGCGTGGGCACCGGAAAAGCTGGAAAAGCAGATTGCTCTTCAAAAGAAGATGAATGCTGATCTGCTTTTCACGGGTTCTGCTTTTATGGATTCGGATGGACAGCCAATCGACTGGTATCTTCATGCTCCGGCAGAAGTGACCTATCGACAGTTGCTGAAGCAGAATGTGTTATCCAACTCCTCTGCGCTAGTGCGTAAAGAGCTATATGCAAAGTACTATGCAATCGGCGATGGAATGCACGAGGACTTTGCAATTTGGCTCAGTATTCTGAAGGAAGGAAAGAAGGCTTACGGTGTGGATGAGCCGCTGCTCATCTACCGAATTGCAAAATCATCGAAGTCGGGCAATAAAGTCAAGGCTGCGAAGATGAACTGGAATACATATCGGTATGTCGGATTGAACCCCTTATCGGCATTCTATTACGAATGCTGGTATGTGGTAAAAGGTCTGCTGAAATACAAGAACTTGAAATAAAAGATGTAGGAGAATCAAAATGAAAGTATGTTTTATCAATCCCCCGTTTAAGGCTGAGTACGGTAAGTTTTCCCGCGAATCCAGAAGCCCTTCTATTGGTCACAGCGGCGTTCTGTACTATCCACTTTGGCTGATTTATGCGGCCTGTGTTGCTGAAAAGAATGGCTTTGATGTGGCTTTCATTGATGCTCCTGCCAAGCAGATGAACAAGGAGCAGACAATTGAGCGTGTGAAAAAAGAAGCAGCGGATGCGAAGCTTTTTGTATTTGATACCAGTACGCCGTCTATTTACAGCGATGTAGAGTTTGCAGGGACTATCAAAAAGATGTACCCGAACGCTTTTACTATGCTGGTCGGCACGCATCCGTCTGCGACCCCGGATGAAACCATGCGCATTAGCGAGCTGATCGACGGCTTAGCACGCCATGAGTACGATTACATTGTGCGTGATACGGCCATTGCTCTTCGCGATGGCACAGATCTTGCTACTGTTCGTGGCTTGACTTATCGCAAAGATGGTGAAGTGGTTCACAACCCCGATGCGGAGCACATCACTGATCTGGATGAGATTCCTTACGCAGCGGAGTTTATCAAGCGCAGACTTTGTGTGACGGATTACGTCTTCCCGGCAGCCGCATTCCCGTCTATTCAGATTTTCACTGGACGTGGATGCCCTGCACAGTGCAATTTCTGCGTTTATCCCCAGACATTGCACGGTCATCGCTATCGTTTGCGCAGCCCGGAAAACGTCATCGGTGAAATTGAGTATATCGTGAACAATTTCCCAGATGTGAAAGAAATCGTATTTGAGGATGACACCTTCACGATTAACAAGCAGCGTGTTTCTGAAATCTGCAATTTGATGATTCAGAAGGGCATAAATAAGAAGATTCGCTGGCTGTGCAATGCTCGTGTGAATCTGGATTATGAGACTATGTGCCTGATGAAGAAAGCTGGCTGCCACCTGATTATCCCTGGTATTGAAAGCGTGAACCAGCAGATTCTGAAGAACATTCACAAGGGTACTACCGTTGAGCAGATCGAAGCTTACGTTGCAAATGCTCGTAAGGCTGGTCTGATGATTCACGCTTGCTATATGGTAGGCAATCAGGGTGAAACTCATGAGACGATGAAAGAAACGTTGGCTGCAGCTATGCGTTTCAAGACGGATACGGCACAGTTCTTCCCGCTGATTCCTTATCCGGGAACGGGTGCCTACAACTGGGCAAAGAGCAACGGCTATATTAATGGTAAGTACGATGAGTACATCCATGAGGACGGAACTTTAAACTGTATTATTAACACTCCGGAACTTTCTGCTCAGGAGCTGGTGGACTTCTGCGCTTATGCACGAAAGAAGTATTACATGCGTCCGTGGTACATTGGTCACCGCCTTGCTCGTGGTCTGCGTGATCCGGAGGATTTGAAGAGAAGTTTGAAAGCGTTCTGGCGTCTGAAGGACAGCCTGCTGAAGTAAGGTGCAGAGGTGAAGTATGGTAATTCATGTAATTGGAACGGTAAATGGGCAAGTCAATGAGGGCATGCGCAACGTCGCTACTCATTTGGCTAAAGAGTTTGAAAAAGAGAATACCGTACTTTATTCTGGCCTGAAGCAGATTCCGCAGATTGTACTAAATTCCAGGCGAGCGGATGTTACGATGATCTTTGCTCGTGCCAACAAGCTGGTCTATAGCTTGGCTTCGATTGTTACGAAGATGTGCAGAAGCACTTGGATTGTTTTGGTACAAAAGCCAGATGCAGATTTTATGGAAAAAAATAACAAGCATCCATTGAAATGCAGTTACCTCTCTATCACAGAAGGTGACATGAAGGATGTGAAAGTCGTATCAGGCTGTAAGAAAAAAATGTTTTCTGTGGGCATCAAAGCAGATAAATTTGCACCTGTTTCTGCCGAACAGCAAAAGAAGCTTAAACAAAAGTACGGATTTGACCCATCAAAACCGCTTGTTATTCATGTAGGCCACTGCTCGAAGGGACGTGGGCTGGAGGATTTCGCAAAAATCCACACAGCGCAGCGAATGGTGGTTGCCAGTGGAATGTTTGAGGATGAGAATGTGGTCCGCATCCTGAATGAAGCAAAGGTGAAAATCCATAAGGGCTATCTGGAAAATGTCGAAGAAGTGTATCAGATGGCGGATGCATATTTATTCCCGACAAGGTCTGCGGAGTTTGTAATTAGCATCCCGTTGTCCGTAATGGAAGCGCTCTCAAGTGGAGTTCCTGTAATTGGATATAAGAGCTTTGAAAACTTGAATGAAATTACAGGTTCCGAAGGTGCGATTACTCTGATTGACAATGCAGAACAACTGGATGAAGTTTTGCCTGAAGTAATTAAGAAAAAGAGTGACCATTCTCTGCTTGAAAAAACAGGCTCTTGGGCCGATGTGGCACAGAGCGTGTTGAGGATGGTTCGGGAGGAAAATGCATGAAACCAGCAATGATTAGCTTTATGGGCTTGGATGGCTCTGGCAAATCAACAAGCATCGATTATGCCTATGAGCAGCTAAAAAAACGTGGATACAAGGTTGAAATTGTTCGAGCCGCTTACGTTATTGTTTTCCTGCGCGGAATTATTAAGCTTGGGAAAAAGATTTTAATGAAGAAGGACAGTGATCCTTTTTCTGGCGACTACAAGGCGTACTTGGAGAGCCTGCGTAAGAATGCGAACAAGGGCGGAGCCTATAAGATTTTTTCGTTCTTGACGACGATTGAATTCAAGTTGCAGATTTTCTTTAAGATTCGCATGAAGAGATTTTTCGGAACAACGTTGCTTGTAGACCGCTACATCTACGATAATGTCGTGACTTATGCAGCAAACCTGGATTTGGGCGAAGAGTACATGGAAGAAACCATGAATGGCAAATGGAAGAATGCACCGCGGCCTGACAAGATCATTTACATCAAGACTCCTGTAGAAGTCTGCTGCTCTCGCAAGGACGATATTCCTGATCCGTTGTATTTGGAAATCCGTAAACCTCGTTATGAGAAAGTCGCAGAAATGTACAACGCAACAGTGATTGCTGGTGATCAGGACAAACAAAAGATGCTTGACGAAGTCATGGCAGCCATTGATGAAGTATTGCCTCCGCTCAAAAAGTGACTAGATAGGAGTAGAAAATGGTACGAAAACTAATAATCCTTGGCATTGACGGTATGGACTGGGATGTGATTGTCCGGTACAAGGATAAACTTCCCAATCTGTATGGCTTGATGCAGAAAAACAATTATCCTCACCTGCGCTCGGTTTTTCCGGCTGATACGACTCCGGCATGGTCTACGATTTATACTGGCCTTGATCCGTCTGAGCATGGCATCATCAACTTCGTTAATGTCGGCGCAAAAGAGAATACATATAAGCCACTGGTGTTTGATGACAGTGCATTTAAAGGTAAGGCTTTCTGGGATGTACTCAACAAGCAGGGCTTTTCTTGTGCTGTGATTCTGCCAATGAATATCAAGGAAGGCTGGGAAATCAACGGCCTGATGATTACTCGTCCTTACGAGGGAAAGATTCGTGTTTATCCGCAGAGCAAGGAGAGTATCTATAATCCGCGCTTTGATATTCTGGGAACTGATGGAAAGTTTACCTCGGAAAAAGATCTTCCTGCTTTGCGGGACGAGTTCTTTGCAAAGGTTAATGAAGAAATCCGGTTGACTCGGCTGGCAATCGAGAACGAAGATGTAGATGTCTTGTTCTCGTATTTCTCTACAACCGATGGCATTCAGCATGATTTCTGGCGGCACTGCGATCCGAACCATCCGGAGTATCCGGGTCCTAATGAGCATGAGAATGTAATTCGGGATATGTACATTGCCATGGATAACTATGTTGGCGAAGTGATGCAGAAACAACCGGATACACCGCTGTTGATTATCAGTGATCATGGTCATGGTGCACGTCCGGTCTATACTGTGAGAATCAATGAGCTGCTTCGTCGCGGTGGATATCTGGCACCTAAGGGTGGTGGAGATGGTTCCAAGCCTTCTACGAAGAAAAAAATCAAGAAGGTTATCAAGAAGACAGCATTAAGCGTTGTGAAGGGCATTGGTCTGCCAAAGTGGGCAATGAAACTAGCAAAGAAGTTCCCTGTATGGAAGAGCTTGTTTGCATCTAGTTCGGATTTTGACTGGGATAAGACGCAGGCATATTTGAGTGATCTCTCTGCTCTGAAGAACTATAGCTATGGTGGAATCCGCATCAACGATAATGTCATCGACAAAGATAAGCTGGCTGATGAAATCATTGAGTATTTGAAGCCGATCAAGATTGAGGGTGAAGATAAGAACCTCTTTGAGTGGATTGTTCGCACAAACACCTTCTATCATGGACAGTATCTGAACAAGTATCCGGAAATCATCTATCAGATGGATGAACGCTGGGGCGGCGAATGGGAACTTGGCAAAAATGTCTTTGAAAAAGGTGGCTTTATGTACATGATGTCGCCCGGTGGACATCGCTGGAGAACGGCTATCATTTTTGCAAATAACTTTGAATTGAAGAAGAGCAACTATGAAATGACTGATATTTATGGAGTCATTATGGATGCGGTAAAGGGAAAGTAAATCGGGCTGTTTAACGATTTGTTGCATATTGTTGCTCAATTCACATGCTAAATATTATGTATTAGGTACACCCCCATAGTATTGGGAAGAAGGAAGAGATAAATGCAAAAGAAGAAAGTTCTGGTGTGGGAAACACTGGCGACAGTATCTGGCGGTCAGAAAATGACGCTGACTGTTATGGATATGCTGTCAGATAAATTTGAGTTTTGCTGTCTTATTCCCGCGGAAGGAATGATGTCAGAAGAACTTGAAAAACGGAATATCCCGTATGTTCTAATGGGTGACCAGACGTTGCCTACAGGTGTAAAAGGAAAGCAAGTGATTTTCCGCTACGGTTGGATGTCAGTTAAAAATGTATGGAAGTCACTCGGTGTGATTCGTAAGTATAAGCCGGATATTCTGTACGCGCCGGGACCGGCAGCTCTTCCGTGGAGTGCAGTGTGTGGAACTTTGGCTCATAGGCCTGTTATTTGGCACTTGCACCACATCTTCTTAGATGGTGCAACAAAGAAGCTGCTGAATCTTTGCGGAAAGTGGAAATCTGTCCATGAAATCATTGCAGTTTCAAACTGTGTGGGAGACCAGATTGTAAATGAAGAAGCACACAAAAAGGTAAAGGTACTTTATAACCCGGTTGATGTCGAAAAGTATGCAAATGGTGATGCAACAAAGATAATTGCAGAGCTGGAAGCTAAACTTGGTAGAAAGCTCCGGGGGGGGGTAAAGATAATAACCCAAATCGGAGCAATTACGAAAAATAAGCGTCAGAATGTTCTCATTTCCGTTATTGCAAATTTGAAGAATTTCGGAGAGGATGTTGTCGGACTCATCGTTGGAGATACTGTTACAGAGGCGGATCGTACTTTTAAAAGAGATCTTGAACAGCAGATTGAAGAATGTGGCATAAAAAATCAAGTTGTCTGGATGGGGTTTAGATCAGATATTGGAGATATTTTAGCTGCAACTGATTGTGTTTTTGTTCCCTCAGAAGAAGGTTTGTCACTTGTTGCTATGGAAGCAATGTCGGCTAAGCGGCAGGTTGTAACTATGAATTCTAGTGGGGCTTATGAACTGCTCAATCATGCTGGATGCGGAACCTTCTATAAAGAAGACGATGAGTTGAGTGTTACAAATGCCGTGAAAAAAGTACTCGAAACGCCGAATGCAGAAGCGACTGAACGTGGATATGCATTTTGCAGAGAGCAAACAAATGCGAATTTTAGAAAAGAAATCACGAATTTGTTTTTGAATGCGCAAAGCAGTAACGGAGGTTTACGAGTATGAAAATAAGGCAATATGTTGGTTGTGCATTATATATGATTGCGAAACACCTTCCGGTTTCCTATGGAAAATTTGGCGGATTATGGAAAAGTTGTCGAGGGGGGGCAACAAAACTGATGCTTCCCAAGTGTGGAGATAATGTTAATATCGAGAAAAATGCAACGTTCTCTATTCGGACTGAAATAGGAAACAACTCCGGAATTGGTGTGAATGCTCACTTTTATGGGAAAGTCATAATTGGAGATAATGTTATGATGGCTCCTGATTGTATTATATATGTTCGCAACCACGAAAGCTCTCGCTTAGATATCCCAATGTGCGAGCAAGGATCGACAGAGGAACGTCCAGTAGTTATTGGAAACGATGTATGGATTGGTGGACGTGTAATTATCCTCCCGGGTGTAAAAATCGGAGATGGTGCAATTATTGGTGCAGGCTCTGTTGTTACGAAAGATGTATCAGAATATGATGTTGTAGCTGGAAATCCGGCGAGAGTTATAAAAAACCGTAAGAGTTTATGAGATTTGAAGCTTCTCGCATAATTTCCAGCGGAAAGGAAAACTCGATGAAGAATCAAGTTGTTGTGGGGTATATTGCGCTTATTCAGCGATCGAAGAAACAGTGGTTTACAATTGAGTTATTAAAGAAACTCCGAGCAGAAGGATATGATGCTGTTGGAGTCTTTGCTGGTGAATGCAGAGAACCTGAATACATGACTGAGCTGAATCAGAAGGTCGAACAATATGATCTAGGAGAGCATGTCACATTCCTTGGTCGGCGGAATGATATTCCGGATTTGCTCAAAATGATAGATATGCTCATTATTCCATCGGCATTTGAAGGGTTTCCATTGGCTGGTTTGGAAGCAGCAGCGGCAGGTGTTCCAGTAATTGCATGTGATGCAGCAGGCGCAGAGGAGTTCATCCGCGTGAGTGGAGATGGTGTTACATTTGCAGAGGATGATGTTGGCAGTGCAGCAGATGCAGTGGGAAAAATCTTAGAGGGGAAAGAACAGTATAAAAAGGCTGGTATTGAATTTGCAAGCCAGATGTCTAATTGTGAGTATTCAGCAAAGGTAGAACAAATCTTTAAATCGATTGAGTAAAGTTGAGGATGGAGAACTGATGAACAAAAAAGAAATCATCGTTGTGACAAATCCAATGATAGCAGCAAATCGTTCTGCAGAAGTAACACTAAGTAAGTTTTTGCGTGTAATTAGGCCATCTGTGGAGTCAATACAAGTAATAGGCGGAAACCTTAGTGTGGAAAATGACTTGAACGATATCCAGTTGATTTCTTTTCCGATTACTCGCCATCCCAATATATTTAAAAGGATGCTCTCAATTATTGGTGTGCAACTTAAAATGATGGGGGCTGTTATCCGAAGTGGTCAAAAAGGCCAGCCAGCTTACTTTTGGATCGCGGATAAGATGATCCTCCCGTATTTTGCGGCAAAAATGAAAGGAATGGAAGTTAATTACTTCATCTACGGAAATGTCGAAAAAGAGGGGAGAAAAAGCAAGTTTACTGAATTTTCTGGAAAGATAATTCGATACATGGCATCCCACGCCGATTGTGTATGTATGGAAAGCCCTTCTGTAAAGAATGAATGGACGTCCTTAGAAATAAAGAAAAAGAAAATTATACATTTGTACACTAATACAGTCGCAGAACCAGAATTCCAGAATAGAAATAATGTATTTGGAATGGTTTGCCGGTTGACCCCAGGTAAACATGTAGTGGAATGTATCCGAGCTATGTCAGAAATTCATAATTTGCATCCTAATTGGAGACTGGAAATAATCGGTTCAGGAAAACAGCAACAAGAGTGCGAAAATCTTGTTAATGAATTAGGTGCAAAAGAATATATTTCACTTCTTGGCTGGGTTGAGCATTCAGCCTTACAGAATAAGGTGAAAAGTTGGAAATACCTGTTGTTTCCTACGGATACCGAGGGAATGCCAAACGGTATTATTGAAATGATGGGATGTGGTATCCCAGCTATTGCATCGTCAGTAGGTGGTATTTCAGACGTGATCTGTTCGACAAATGGTTTTCTCCTTTGCGATAGTACAGTCCGTGATTTGAAAGAAAAAATGGAAAAAGCAATAGCATTGAATGAAAATGAGTATATCCAAATGGCTCGAAATGCGTATGAGACTATAAACAGAGAATATACATTGCCAGCTGCGCAGGCGCAGGCAAAAAAATGGCTGTGAGGAAAATAATAGATGATTTGGGCATGGATTGCAGCAGCAGTGATTATTTCATGGCTGTTCTGTAAAAAGGGAATAAGCTGGTACCATTATATTTGGCTTCTGCTGCCAATTGAAATGTATGGAGTTACAATTGCAGGAGCTACATTGAAGCCGTATATGCTATTTGGAATATGCATTATTGCAGGTGACTTTGTTAGGAATAAAACGATTCGAGTACATGCCGCAATTGTAGCCATTATATTTGCACTCATTTTCAGTGACTATCTAACGGGTTTTGTGATGGCATCTGTAATGCAGCACATAATGTTCATTTTAGTTTTAATGATTGGATATTGCTATCAGAATTATCAATGTGATGGAATTGAATTTGATGAGATGGGACAGGCGGCATTGGCAGCGACGATTGGCTACGGCATTGTCTTTACTATGGCATGGCTGATGTTTAATCATGGCGTTACAGCTGATGGTATTTATGCTTCGGAGCGTTTGGATGCTGGTATTGTTTTGAGACTCGCATCATTTGGTGGAAATGTTTCATCACGGTTGAGGGGATTTTGTATTGATCCTAACAGCGTGATTACAACGCTTATTCCGGGAGCAACATATGCATTGGCCAATATTGTGTATCGAAAACAAGACATAATTAAGAGTTTGCTTGCAATTGTTGTTTATTTTGCGGTGGTTTTTTATTCTGGTTCCAGAATGGCTCTAATATGTAGCTTTGCCATGCTGGTTATTTTCTTCGTTGTCGGATATAGAAAGTCTGAGAATAAGCGTCGAATGGCTGTGGCCGGAATAGCGAGTGTTGGTGTTCTTCTTGTGGCATTGATTATTAACATGGATACTATCATCCTGGAAGTTGCAAAACTATGGGCAGATGTGTTCGGAGAAAGAGCATCATTGGGCTCAGAATATGGAAGACTGACAATATGGAAAACAAATATTGAGTATTTGATAAACAATAGCAAAGAATGGTTTGGAGTAGGGCAAAATCAGATATATTTATTGACTGAAAGAGGTCTTGCTTGCCATAACACATGGCTTGAATGGATCTGTGGAACTGGAATAATTCTTGGAGCAATTATTGATTTTTGGTTCATTTTGGCACCGGTCAGGTTCAAAAAAAGAAGTGTGGGCATGGGTGGCGAAAATGCACTTCCAATTATAATGGCCTATATTACTGTGGTTGTGTGTATTTCTACAGTTGATAATATAACAAATCCGGTGCTGTTGTTTTTAATGCTTATGCTCAGATATGGCGTAATAAATAGAGAATTACAAACAGAAAGGGTAGTATGAAGGTTCTAAAGGGTAATTCAGGAAATTCGGTTTTACTTGCGGTGGTTAAAGCTTTTACTACAGTTAGTGGAATTCTGAGTACGATGATTATGTCCCATGCGTTAAGCCTCGAATTGTATGGAACATTTTCTCAGACGAATCTAATTGTAACAACTGCTACAAATTTAACTGCACTTGGTTTGGTTGATGCAGTAAATTACTTCTACAATAGAAGCAATGACGAAAAGGTCCAAAAGGCATATATCAATACGATAATGGGATTTCAGACGATAACGGGTATTATCGCTGGTGTTCTTATTGTCGTTTTATCAAACAATTTGGTGGAATACTTCAACAATCCAATGCTTTCAAGTTTCTTTTGGCTGATTGCCTTCAGACCGTTGTTTGCGAATTTGAATGTGTCGCTTCAGTATTTGCAAGTTTCTATTGGTAAGGCAAAATCTGTTGCGATACGGAATGCGGGCTTTGCAACACTTAGATTGGTTGTATATGCGATTGCAGCATGGGTTCTGAAAGATATAACAGTCGTATTGATTGCATTTTTGGCGTTTGAAGTGATCATTACAGTGTTTTTTGGATGGACTTTTGTGAAAGAAAAGTTCATGATAAAGCCTTATGAAATTGATTGGAGTAAGACAAGAGAAATCTTGGGGTATAGTATTCCAATGGGTGTTTATGTTTTGACCAATTCTTTATGCCGTGACATTGATAAAATGCTGATCGGTGGCTGGTACAGCACGGATCAATATGCCATTTACGCGAACTGTGCTACGTTGTTGCCGTTTGATATTATATCAGCTTCATTTTTGACGATTTTAATTCCAATTTTAACAAGATATTTTGGAGAAAAAGATTACATACATGGTAGAATTCTCTTTAAAAACTACTTAAAAATAGGGTATTATACGGCGTTTACATTTACGATTGCGTGTATGATTCTTTCAAAAGAAATGGTCTTGTTTCTTTATGGCGAAAAGTATTTGTCGGGTCAGGCTATTTTCATTCTGTACACAATAGTAGACATGATAAAATTTGCTAACATGTCAATTGTCTTAAGTGCCAGTGGAAAAACAAAGACACTTATGATTTGCTCGCTTGTGTCCCTTGCGGCTAATGCAGGCTGTAATGTACTATTCTATTATTTTTTTGGTTTTATCGGACCGGCAATTGCAACAGTTTTTGTAACAGTTGTACTGACGGCTGTTCTTGCAGAAATGAGTGCAAAGTCGCTGGAAACATCAGTCTGGAAACTAATTGATTGGAAAGAATTTTTAACATTTGCAATTGAATTGTCAATAGTTGGTGTCATTTGTTTTATGGCCAAAAGAGCTTTAGAAGCAGTTGCAGTTAGTCCTATTATTATCCTTTGCGTATTAGGAGGAGCATACATTGCTGGCATTCTTTGTCTTAATAAGAAAAAAATATTTTCAGCAATGAAGGAAATTAACGCATTACATTGATTTACCCTCTTGATCGCGCAAAATGAGTGAATTCAAGCATAAAAGCATTTCCAGAAACGATGGTCGATTATAAAATTTGTATCAAGGTATACACTGGCATGACTGTGCGGCTCAAGTACATTCAAAAGAAGAGTAATGATAATATGTAACAGCGAAGAATGAAGAGAGGGTACATATGGATGCGGAAGAAATCAAAAGCATAATGAGGCAATTTAAGCATGGAGCTGCGGATAGCGAATGGAAGCAATTTATTAAATCCATTAAGATTACTAATATTCACGGATGGACGGGACAAGAAATAGCTTTTAATTTTCCGGTGGTTGCAATTGTTGGTGAAAATGGTATTGGAAAAAGTACTTTTTTGAAAGCATCTGTGTGTGCGTATAAAAACAAAAATGGTCAAACTTTTTATCCATCTAAAATGTTTGTAAGTACGCGCTGGGATGCGACTGGTCTGCAAAATGCAATAATTGAGTATAAATTCGTAAGGGAAACGAGGATATCAACCTTCGTTGGAAGAAGACTAATGATTGGGGATTTACACCAAAACAAGGAAAACCTGAAAGGAATGTGTTCTTCTTAGACATTTCCCGAACGCTTCCGTTAGATGCGACTGCTGGATACGCTAAAGTGGCTAAACTTGCTAGTGAAGAAGTGGGGGCAGTAACAGAGTTGACGCCAGAAAGTCTACAGAATCTTTCATATATTTTAGGTCAACAATATGGTAGGGCACGGTTCGTTGGAACAGATGTAGATGTTGATCGAAAAATCGGACTCCTGACAAAATCCTATGGCGAAATATCGCAATTTCATCAAGGCGCTGGTGAAGACTCTATCCTTGATACGTTCAAACTTTTACAGGATATACCGAACCAATCATTGTTGGTAATCGATGAAGTGGAAAACTCCCTCCATCCACAAGCACAGCGCCGGTTTGTTAGGTATCTATTGAAGCTCTCACGTGTGAAAAAATTACAGATAATTTTGTCAACGCATAGTCCGTTTGTGTTAGAAGAATTACCACCAATTGCGAGAATAATGCTTATGCAACTCTCAGACCGAAAGGAAATTGTTTACGAGGCATCAACAAATTTTGCGCTGGCAAGTATGGATGATAGTGAGCATCCGGATTTGTATGCTTTCCTGGAGGATGATGAAGCAGTTTCACTGTTCTGGGAAATACTAAAACAAGATGCAGAACATTATGAAGAGTATAGCAAGAAGATATCTGCACGTTCTGTTGGTAGTTGCACTGTTGTAAAAACATTAAACGAAATGAGCAAAAGTGGTAAGCTGCCCTATCCGAGTCTCTGCATTGTTGATGGGGATAAGGCAGAAGAAATTCCAGATTGCTTAGCACTTCCAGGAACACAGGCACCAGAAAGACAAATTATCCTTGATTTAAAGGAAAAAAATTGGAATAACTTAGATGAAAGGTTTGGAATTGGTGCGGGTTTGCTTTTTAAATATTTGGATGATGCAATTCTTCTACCGGATCATCATTGCTGGACGGAATACATAGGAAATCGTGTAAAAAAGAGTAAAGATGCTGTTTGGTCAATTATGATTGAAGAATGGTGCAAACAGTGTGCAGAGGGTGAAAATATATCACATTTTCTGGAAAAGGTTCGTTTGAGCTTGAGGAGTGCGGAAAATATTCGTTAAATCCAAACTTGCGATTACAGATAAAATAATAGTGGCGTAAATCAATTTTGACTATAGCGTAACACACAAGAGTAAAGGCTATGCGCCAGCATGGCTGTGCTGTTCAGGTATGCTACCCCCTATGTGGTGAGCAGCAGGCAACGGATATCCATCCGACCAAAGCACATATATACGTCTATTCACTCTTTGGATGAGGACAAATATCTAAAATGGGAAAATATTTCGGAACCGATGGCTTCCGTGGCGAAGCTGGCGTGACCCTGACGGCCGACCACGCATATAAAGTAGGTCGTTTCTTGGGATGGTACTACAATATGCTCCGTGAGCGTAATGGTAATTCCAATCCTGCTCGTGTGGTCATTGGTAAAGACACTCGTCGCAGCTCTTATATGTTTGAATATAGCCTGGTAGCAGGTTTGACAGCCTCCGGCGCGGATGCTTACCTGCTTCATGTCACCACTACTCCGTCTGTGGCCTATATTGCTCGTGTGGACAACTTTGATTGTGGTATCATGATCTCGGCCAGCCATAATCCGTTTTATGATAATGGCATAAAGCTGATCGATTGCTACGGCGAAAAAATGCCGGAAGATACTTTACTGCTTGTCGAGGATTACATTGACGGGAAACTCCATGTGTTCGATAAGGAATGGTCTGAGCTTCCCTTTGCCCACCGTGAACATATTGGCTGTACTGTTGACTATATCTCTGGCCGTAACCGTTACATGGGTTATCTGATCAGCCTCGGAATCTACTCTTTTAAGGGTGTCAAGGTCGGCCTGGACTGTGCGAACGGTAGTGCTTGGAATATTGCGAAATCTGTGTTTGATGCTCTAGGAGCCGACACCTACGTCATTAATGCACAGCCTAACGGTCTGAATATCAACAACAACGCTGGCTCTACTCACATCGAGGGCTTGCAGAAGTTTGTGGTAGAGAAAGGACTGGACATTGGTTTCGCCTATGACGGTGATGCTGACCGTTGCCTGTGTGTGGATGAAAGGGGTAATGTGATCACCGGAGATCATATACTCTATATCTACGGTTGCTACATGAAGGAACGCGGGAAACTGCTGACCAATATTGTGGTCACCACTGTCATGTCCAACTTTGGCCTGTACAAGGCCTTTGATGAACAGGGAATCGGTTATGCCAAGACAGCTGTAGGCGACAAATATGTCTACGAGTACATGGCGAAAAACGGTTGTCGCATCGGCGGTGAGCAGAGTGGACACATCATCTTCTCTAAGTATGCTAGCACCGGTGACGGCATCTTGACCAGTCTCAAGATGATGGAAGTCATGCTTGCCAAGAAGGTCCCCATGAGTAAGCTCGCTGAACCTCTTAAAATCTATCCGCAGGTTCTGGAAAACGTCCGTGTGACTGATAAGAAGGCGGCACAAGATGACGAAGCCGTGCAGGAGTCGGTCAAGGCGGCAGCTGAGGTACTGGGTGATACTGGTCGTATCCTTGTTCGTGAATCTGGTACAGAGCCGGTTGTGCGTGTGATGGTCGAAGCCCCTGACCATGATACCTGCCAGAAGTATGTGACACAGGTTGTGGAAACTATCAAAAGCCGGGGCTACACGGTCTAAATATTGAGAGCTATGTGTGCGTTCTGCCACATGGCTACGCCATCTAGATATGCAGCCTCTACGTGGCGGATGGCAGGCAACGGGGCGTGTCCGTAAAGCACATTCCGGCTAATGCATAGCAACAATTTTGAAATGGAGTGTGAACAAAAACTAGACTAGGAAAGGACGGTTTGAAAAGCTAAAACCCAATGAACGACTTCGGCCCGAAGCGCCCGATGTCGGAAGATGCACCGTGTGAATCGACCGACACCGTAAAAGCGAAGCGCGGCCGACCGAAGAAAAAGCCTGATTATGACCGTGAGAAAGAAATCGATGCGCTGCAGCAGAGGGTAATCGATCTTTTTGGTGAACCCTTTGACGACCGTGTGGAACGCTCAGAAGAAGCTCCAAGCATTCGGGAGATTGCAAAGGCATTGAATACGACCCCTCTGACGGTTCGGAAGATACTGGTCACTACCGGATATTATAGTACGAAACTCAGCCGAAAAGTACAGGAACTGTACGAACAAGGGTGTACGATCCAAGAAATCATGGATCAGACTGGGCTGAAAAGAGCTTCTGTACATGGCTATCTGCCATATACAAAAGGAAACTATAATTTGCCTGAGTTACCACTGAATGCCGAGCGTAGACGAGTCTATCGGAGAAGGATTGCTGTCTGTGAGCGACTTATGCGGGAAATCAATTCGCCGAGTGCGGAGGAGTGTTTGTGGGATGCCATAGTGGTGTATGCTGGTTATCCGTTTGTGACAGAAAAAGGCTTGCCCTTGAAGTACGCCGTGGAAGGCGGCGAAATTTTCTTTAATCGCAAAGCAAAAAGTGTGACCAAGGCCACTGTCATGAAAGCATTCCATCAGGCAAGAATGATTCAAGAGTTAGAGGGCGGTGTGAGCGGCCCCAAAAAGCTGGGAACTTTTGGCGCGAGTTATTTGTACCCAGTATTTCTTCGGATTGGCGTGTGCTCAAGAAAATCTAAAATCATTTGAAAAACGGGTTTGCGAGCATAAGTTGGTTTTTAGCATACATGATTAGATAGGCATGATAAATAATCGGAAGTTCTGGGCTGTCTTGAGCAGTCTTGAAATAGATAAAAAACAGAAGGGAAGATAAAGCATGAATTTAGATGAAAAGCTGGTGGTGCGAACCAGATGGAACAGGAGCTTTGGAAGTATCATTCAGGAATATCGGCAGCGCAATGGGTGGACGCAGGATGAACTGGCATGGCGTGTGGGAGTGACCCGCGCACAAATCGGAAGAATAGAACGCAATCAATGCGTTCCGACTGTCGCAACTGTGGAAAAAATCGAGCGCGCCTTGCAGCTTCCTCGACTGACACTTTTGGAAGTGAAACAGAAGGAGGAAAGCAAGGTTCGCGCTCGGACGGATGCGGAAGAGAAAGTGGGTCGTGCATTTCGAGATTTGGAACGGGAACTGCTGTTGAACATGAATGACAATGAATTGGAGAGCGTGAGCAATGCGGTCAATGCTTTTACAGACCTGATTAAAAAATAATTCATGAAAAACAGCAGGATGTTCCTTAATGGTACATGAAGTGCGTTGAGGTTCATTTTTCTCGGCAGTACAAGCGGTACCGTATGCCTACGCAGGAAAGAAAGTCTGTATTTTGAATTTTGCATCGGCAACCAATCCGGGTGGCGGTGTGACGAAAGGCTCCTCTGCGCAGGAAGAAGCCATCTGCCGCTGCTCTACGCTCTATGCAAATCTGAAAGAACAGTACGCATGGGGCTGTTGCAAAATAGCGTCCTTCAAAATGTTGAAAACAGCCGCATTCACCGTACAAATCGGGCAGAATGTTGAAAACCCAAAGGCAAATCTTCAAAAATGAGTACAGCAAAGCTGAGCATCTGTGAAAAAGCAGGTGCTCAGCTTTTTACATTTTCAGTTCCGAAAAATTCTACTCTTTTTTGAGTGGAAAAAGATGAGATTTTGTAACCGCCCAGCGAAAGCACGGTAACCGCCCAGCGAAAGCACGTTCCCAGAAAGACAAGAGGCACCCGACTCAGAA
>ERZ1026862.575-NODE-575-length-24290-cov-26.454549_pt1 | contig 24290 bp, 26 predicted proteins | sample MGYA00380161_ERZ1026862 | MGnify/ENA primary metagenome ERZ1026862 (study PRJEB33269, sample SAMEA4719797) | human gut metagenome | biome: human-associated habitat; feature: organic feature; material: feces | place: Cameroon | collected 2013-10 ... | reverse complement strand
TACACAAAATAATCGAGATATTCAAGCGAATTGGCTTAAATAGTCTTAAATTTGCATGTCTGTATTGATATTTCCTGTCATTTCTTGTCTTTTCTCAATAAATTTTCGTATTTTTGCGGTCGGATTGTATAGCCAGACCGCAGTTGTCGCTGTAAGACGAGTTCTTTCATGATAACCGAGTCGGCAGCCTACGCCGTGCTGAGTGTAGTGAAGTCAACCATGACATATCTATACGAAAGCGGGCTTTGGGTGGGAAGACAATCCAGACATAATGGAAGGCGTTTATCGACGCTGTGTTTAAGACTTCCTGTAATCTAGCAAATTAACAGTTATTCATAGTCTTGAATATGGTCAACGGTAGATGTCCCGGGTGTGATTATTTCAATCCCGTGGAGACCTTGTAAGCATAGATTGTACCCTTTCGGGCGCAATCAAATGTGTTATATAGGTCTCTTTACACGGACATGATTTTCATATCGGCGTGGGCTCTGACGTTGTCTGTTCAACTATGAAAGGCAATTGCTAGAGCCTCAGACTGTGGAATGGACAACAGGACGATTCCACGCTTTTTTGTGTCAATTTATTAACTGGGTTCTGCTTAGAATAAGTTAACACCGATATGAAAGTCGATGAACGTGCATTGCAAGATGTACACACCGTAGGAGGTGGTGAAACTCCTCCCTGTGTTGGACTTACCTCCAACACCCTCCCCAAAGCTCAAAGCACTGTATCTGCGGAGAGTTCACAAACAGGGGTGTCCACCAGAAATGCACATATAGCAGTAAAGCCTAAAGCGCAAAAAGAGGAAGATGTTCCTCATTGGTATGCCTTACGTACCACTTATGGCAGAGAGAAAAAGGCATATGACTATATGACAGCCAAAGGCATTACGGCTTTCTATCCTACCATCGATACGGTTAAACTTATAAATGGTAAGCGCAAAGTTGTTACTGAGTCACGTTTACCTAACATCTTCTTCGCCCACGGTACCGAAGAACAACTCAAATTTTTTGTTTACGACAACGTAAACCTTCCATTCCTTCGTTTTTATTATCATCATACCCATATTGGCAGCAGAATAGAGAAGACTCCATTGATCGTTCCAGATTATCAAATGGAAAGTCTCAAAATTGCGTGCGCTTCAGAGGAAGATGATGTTATCATTGTATCTGGAGAAATCCAAAAGTTTGAAAAAGGGCAGTTGGTACGAGTGGTAAAAGGTGAGTTTGAAGGGTTTATGGGAATAGTGGCACGTCATAAAGGACAACAGCGAGTGGGCATTGTTGTGGACAACTTGCTGACCGTCTTGACGGCATACGTGCCGAGTGCTTATTGTGAGGTGGTAGAAGAAAGACAGAAGTAAATGGTTACTTTCCTTATTATATAGATATAGCAATGATTGTAAAAAAGATATTCACACAAGATTTGCAGATTGCCAAGTCCTTGATAAACAAGGATGAAATGGTTACACGCAAATACTTTTACCAACAATGCTATCCCCTGTTTAAGTCCATCTATGACAACTACTATACCGATTGTGCAAATTGCAAGGAGTTTATAGACGAGATATACATTGTTGTTCTTGCTCCAAGCAAGGCTACAGGCAAATGTCAGATGGAAAACTTCAGAGGTGAAAGTACATTGACAAGTTGGTTGAAGACTGCATGTTTGTTTTATTGCTACAAGCAGTTTGAAACAAAAGAGAAAATGCCTAAGCATGAGCAGATTTCTCACTCCAATCTAAAAGAAAATGATGATGAGAGTGATAGAACCGATTCTATTTATGGTTCTATAGAGATAGATTTTTCTAATCTCAATCGTCAAGATGCTCTGACAATTATCAAACAGATGCCCAACAAGCGTTACCGCGAGTTAATACGTCTGCGATATTTAGAGCTGAAGACCAATGAGGAAACCGCAAAAGAATTGGGTATGTCTATGGAGAACTATTACAACAAACATAAACTCGCTAAGGAACAGTACGAGCGAATATTCAGAAAGGAGGTTGGTCATGCATAAGGATTTTGTACCACCAGTAAGTGTCGAAGAATTTGCTGCGTATTTGGATGGAAACCTTACGGAGGATGGAATGAAACACATTTCGTCTATTATTTCCATCAATCAGAATCTTGCTGACATAGCAGAAATAAGTGAATCCGTAGATGATACTAAAGAACTGTATATGCAGGATGATGAGTTTCTGCTTTCTGACGTAGAGAATATGAATTATAGTATTCCTGTTATCTCTGATGATACAGTAGTAGAGCAGAATGTTATTTATGGCGAAGATACTTCAACTCTTGGTGAAACTGAAAAATATCATCATAAACTGATAGATGCTGACGCCGAAAACAATCTATATAACAAAATAAGTACAAATCAAAATAATATTGAATTTATGGAAAATACTTTTGATAAGGACAATGGAATGCAAGCTAGCATTGCAGCTCATAAGATATTTGGCGAGGATGGGTTCGGACCTGATGGAGGTTTGAATCCTGTTATTTACCAAGGTAACGAAGGCGTATGCGCCATTCGTAGTCAGCAAATTATTTTGCGAGACTATGGTATAGATATTTCTTTAGATGAACTTAAACAATATGCAACAGAAAATGGTTGGTATGACCCTAGTCCGGAAGGCGGAACACCTATGTGGGCTATCGGAAACCTATTGTTGAGTTGCAATGTTCCTTGTGAGCAGTCTGTTGATAATACTGTCTATGATTTAATAAATGAATTAGCGCAAGGGCATCGAGTAATTGTTGGCGTAGATGCAAATGAATTATGGGCTGACAGAAACCATGATACTATGGCTGGAGTGAAAGAATGGTTCAAAGACTTTTTTGAAGGTGAAACGCCTAATCATGCTCTAGTAGTAGCAGGTGTCGATGTTAATCCTGATAATCCAGATGACATTAAGGTTATCTTGACAGACCCAGGTACTGGTGATTTGAGAATTGAATACAAATTGGATGATTTTATGGACGCTTGGAAAGATTCTCAGTGCTTCATGGTATCTACAGATACTCCAGCTCCACTTCAATACAATCCAGAAACAGGTAATGAGGAGCCTTCCAATTTTGCCGTTGCTGAATATATCAACACCAATAGTATTCCTTTAAATCCCAATAATGTAATTCTTCCAGGAGAGATGGCAGCTAAATGTGTAGGAGCACATTATTCGGAAGGACATCTTGACAAAATCAATATAGATGGTGAAGAGGTCGATTACGATGACTATGCTAAATCTGTTGAAACTGTACATAAATGTAAGTCATTCATAAATAGTTCGCAGACTTTTGGACAGGACCATTTTGATGCAAAAGAATTCTGTTCTGCATTAAAGAGTTTTCTTGGAATGGAATCTGATTTTTATGTACCAGAAGGTTTTGATCCCAATAAACAAGATTTTGAAGATACACCCAAGCCTCTTGTTGAAGATGATGATGTGACAGTTTTTGGCAAAGATGAGCCTGAAATCGAAGAAAGTAAGCATGAACTGCCACCTAACGACGATGATGATTTAGACGATGATAATACAGAAGATGCAGACGATGCCAATACTGATGACGATAATAATATTTTTGACAATGCGGATTTGAACTTTTAACAAAATATTTACCCATTAAATAACAATAATAGTATCTAAAATGGAAAATAAAGACAAACAATTTTCAGCTCAGTTGAAGAGTGAAATAATAAAGCTTATGGATGGCATGATTGCCTACCCAAAAGCTTACCCTAAATTTAACTTTCCCAAAACTTCCGAGAATTTCAGCTTAACTCGTGAGTTGCTTGAAAAGGGTGAATTTAACTTGGCAGTATGTGGTAAAGTTAAGAATGGTAAAAGTTCGTTGATTAATGCCTTGATAGGCAAGGAACTTTTACCAGTATGTACAGATGTCGCAACATCACGTGTGTTTAAAATTTCTCATTCAAAGGAAGAGAAATTTTATGTAGTGTATGGAAATGGAAATCGTAAAGAAATCTCCAAAGAAGAGTTGGCGACTTATGGTAGCCAAGCTGTTATCAATAAGGAAGGAGAAGCTGAAATAGAAAATACCATTTCATATATTCAAGTATTCACCCCTATGGATTTCCTCCCCGAAGGAGTTTCTTTGATTGATACTCCGGGTATTGGTTCTACCTATCCTCACCATACGGCTATTACAAAGCAATATATCAAACAGGCTGATGCCGTAATGTTCGTGATGAATCCAACGCCATTGGAGGATATAGAAGTTGATTTCTTGAAAGAGATGGTTAGTGTGACTCCTGGTATTCTTTTTGTAACTACAAAGATTGACCAAAATGGCAATGAAAGTGTAGAAAAATCATTGAATAGAAATCACCAGATAATCGAAAAGGCTGTCGGAAATGATTTGCCTTTTGGCATCTCTATGTTAAAGATGTCCAGTAAGTTGTTGCTTGAAGCTGCTATAGGAAATGACGAAATAACCTCGGAGTTCAATTATGAAATTTCTGGTTATGACGATGTAAAGTCTGCCATGAATAATATGGTGTTTACTATTTTGGGATATTATCGTTCTGGATTAGCATACAATGCCTGTGTAGAGTATTATAGGGAGGTTCTTAATGCGTTGAAACTGCGTCATGAAACAGCAGTCAAGGCGGCTACGGAATATGATACTTTACTTAAATCTTACGAAAAGGCATTAGCAAACTTCAATGAAAACATGGGGGACTCAAAGAGAAAGGAACTCTTTACAAAAATTGAAACCGTGTTAAAAACAATGGAGTATGACTTCAACCAAATCTTCACGTCAAAAGGAACTATAGCTACAAAATTCAGCGATGAAATAGAAAATTTATCTGAGGAAAGCATAACCACCTATGGTGAAGACTTTGGAGATAGAATTGTTGCAGATGTACAAAACGAGTGGGACAAACTAACTTCATTAGTTATGTCTCGCATAGAAGAATTGTTGACTAATTTCAACAAAGAGTGCTATACGTCTATACCTGAAGGCTTTATCTCTATAACCAAAGAAGGTGTAGAAGACCCGTCAGTAAAAGATGTCCAGTTGAGAGATAGAATTGGAAAAATGAGAAACGAAATGTTCTTAGGTACAGCTATCACGGGCGCATTAAGTACTGTCGTTGGAGGTGCATATTTTTTCCTGCCTGCATTAGTTACACCAGCCCTTCCTGTTATTGCTCCTGTTATGGTTGTTCTTGGCATTGGGTCTGTTCTTTGGGGTGCAATAAGTGGTAATCAGAAAGCTAAACAAGAAGCATTACAGAAGAATAAATCCAATCTTCTTAAGCATCTGTCTGAAACGATGGCATTTTGTCGCAAGCAGATAGTTGATGTTTCTTTGGCTGATGGCAAATACCAGTCTTTGTATCAAGGTTTTGTAAATGCCGCTCGTGAGCAGGTTAAAAATTCCATTACTAACATTTATTCCAAGTACAGCGAGGAATTGGAATCAATGAAAAAGACAGTCGTCGAATCTAAAAACAATCCCCAACTTGTCATCGCTTTGGAGCATTTAGTAAAAGAATGGAGTAAAAACAAGGCTTTGATACAGGACATACATGATCAATTAGAAACTGTAAAACCTGAATAGAATGGCTGTACTGGGAATAGATTATGGCTCCTCATATACAACCGTGTCGTGGATTAATCCACGACACGGGAAGCCTGAAGCTGTAAAGTTCAACGGAGATGGATCGGTAAAATACCCATCTGTAATCTTAGGCTATGACAATGGATTAGTTAGTGGTCATCAAGCATTAAACTATTTGGAAGAGGTTGACAAACTTCCTACTGAGAAACGTTTTGAAATGCTGGCGAATTTTATTCCGTCATTGAAACGTATATTGAATCCTAAGGGAATCGAATTTATAGGAGATAAAGAATATACTCACAAAGAGCTTTTGGAGTTTTTCTTCAAACAAGTCAAACAGTTGGCAAACGCTCATTGTGGCAACGAAGTGGATTTTGACTCTGTAGTTATATCACACCCTGTTGATTGCGAAGAGCCAACCATTCAGATGCTAAGACAGGCTTTGTCTGCTTCTGGTTTCAAAGAAGTTAAAACAAGATTTGAGCCTATTTCAGCTGTAATGGGATATGGAATAGACCACGACATACCTGAAGGGCAAGGTATTTTGGTCTTTGATTTCGGTGGTGGCACAATAGATGTTGCTTATGCAAAGAAACATCTTGACGCTTATCGTATCTTATGTGAACCCCAAGGAGATAAATCTTGTGGCGGTCAAGACATAGACATGCTACTTTACGAAGATTTAAGGAAGAAAGTGTTGGCTAAATATGACATGGATATTTCAAAAGGCAATATGGTTGACCTTGGAATGTTAAATTCATGTCGTAGATTGAAAGAGCATTTCAGCGATTCAAACGATATACATGAGACTTCTATCGTTTTCGTAAAAGATGGTAGAATCATTACATACAAGTATAAACTAAATAGAGATTCTTTCAACAATATTATAAGCCAAAAGATTGCAGATGCTATCAATGTAGCAAAAGCTGTGATAAGGCAAACGGAGACCAAACAACTAAAAATAGATAAAGTCTTATTGATTGGAGGAAGTTCCCAACTGACATTGGTTAGGCAAATGTTAACAGCTGCTTTGCCTACTGCAACGATTGACACTTGTGGTGAGAAAGACATTGCTGTAGCATTGGGTAATGTTGCAGATGAGCAAATAATAATAAAAGAATCAGAAAAAATAGCCACCGATGACGGTGAAAAATATGCGTCTGGCGAAAAGTCATCAGTGACTTATGAACATGAAGACGATGGAGTCTTGAGGTTTAACAATTGGTAAAAACAAGGAATAGATTATGGATATAGTGATGTTAGGACATTCTGGTGCAGGCAAGACCACTTATGTGGCAGCTTTGTTTTATAGAATGGCAAATGGATTATATGATTATACTATGGAATATGACTACTGGCATAATTACTGGTATAAGCATTATGACAAGGAAAACTATAATTATACAACTGATGAAGCAAAAAAAGAAGGGGAAGAGTTAAAGAAAATAAGTCAAAATATAAGCAAGGGATTGTATCCGCCGCCTACTGCGATAAAACAGGAATATGTGTTTAGAATGACATATAAAGATTTGAACAGTATAACATTTAACTGGTTTGATTATCGGGGTGGCGCATTGATGGAACGCTCAAGCCAAAGCTCTGATTCTGCTGAGCTTATATCAAAAATTAAAAATAGCGATGCCTTGATCGTTTTTCTTGATGGAACTAAACTGGAAGAACCGTTATCGAAGAATGAGAGAGAATTTAGACGTCTTGTCTATCTGATAAAGAATGCTATATCCAACATAATTGTAGAAGACGACACCTTTTTTCCTGTATCGTTTGTCATCACCAAAGATGATTTGTGTAGCAACGTGCTCAACTCTGAAGGCTTTAATTATTTTTTTGACAACATTTTAAATGATATTGCTCAAAGTAAAAAAATTGCAGCTCTTGTTACATGGGTAACAGTTAACAAAGAAAATATATACAATGTTCATTGGCCATTGTTCTTCAGTATCAGGCATTGTATGAACAAATATATTGACGAAGAATTCGAAGCGTATGCATCCAGAAAAAGGAATAGAGGTTTCTTTGGCTCAATTAAAGAATTTATTACTGAAGAGGATAAAAATCGAACTTGGCGGATTGTTGATTTGCTTGAGGAGAGCGAAAAGAATTTGGCAAGCATACTTAATGATGAAGATAAAAAGTGTTTATATCTAATATAGTGAATTATGGAAAAAATAACCATGTTGGGAACTTCCAATTCTGGAAAGACCTGTTTTATTTATGCAATGTATGATTTCATGCAGAAAGTGCGGAATGGTTTTACGTTTATCACTAATGACCCCGATGTCGATATGGATCTCAATGAGGGTTGGGAAAGTATAGCTTTTGATGGGGTTTGGCCTAATGGTACAGACAGAACACGTTTCTATGACTTTACTGTGATGTTTAAATCGCGTCCTATAATGGAATTCTCTTGGTGTGATTACCGAGGAGGAGCGATAATGGATCGTTCTACAGAGCAGGATGTAGAAGAGCTCCATAATCGAATTTTCGATTCTGAATGTCTCATTGTCTGTGTCGGTGCTGATACGATAAAGGCGATACTATCTGGCGATAACCGAAAAGGAAGGGATTTGGTGCGTCTGAACAATTTGATAGTTCGTTATGCTGCTAAAAGTCAAAGACGCATTCCTATAATATTTGCCCTGACAAAAGCCGATTTATACACAGTACAAGACCAGAATCAATTGCTGGGGGTAATAAAAAGTTATTTCAGTGCATTATATGAAGAAGGGGCTGGTTGGCTTTTTGCAGTCGTTCCTGTCACACTGGGTCAGTTTGAATCTTCGAGTGGTAATGAGATACGGGGTGTCGTGGCACCAAAGAATATTCATATACCAGTGATGTTCTTCTTGCATTCAATCGTCAAAGAACGTATTAGGGATATTCAGAGCAAATTAAATGGAATGTCATCTGACAAGTATAAATACAGACAGGAAGTGAAATATAACCAGGGACGTACTTGGTGGGATAAACTTTGGAATGGAGACAATACAGATTCTTTAAACGACAAAATCAGCAGTTTGAGTGAAGAGGAGAAAAACATGTCTTCGCAACTCGAAGACTTAGAGCAAGTATTTGGCAGTATGAAAGATATGTTTAAAGTTTGTAGAATATTTTATGAAGGTAAATTAATGTCATTTTAGCATATATGAAATTCCAAACTTATATATACGGGCGAACTCTGAATATTGATTTCAGAGAAATTTGTTCGCCTCAGAAACGTCTGTCGCCTCAAACGGTGTCTTTAGTAAAAGAGATTATTAATACAGATGTCATATCTAACGGAGACATAAACAGACTTCGGTATCTTTTCGTACGTGATTCTGGCAGGGTGCTGTTTGGTGTAGGCTTTAACCATCTGCAATACTTGGATAAAGAACTGCAAACAGATTTTTCTGGCAGAAGGGCGTTGAGATCGTTTGTCGGTATTGTTGTCGATGAGTGTGAGTTTGAAAATCTTCAATCTGTTCCGATAAGCTCAGATTTCTTTATAAGTTTATACTTGAAATACATACGGGGAGTGTGGCATTTGGAAGAACGCTCGAAAAACAGGGATGTAATTATAAGTGAAATCACTGAACAGGAGCCAGAGGACAATTGGTGCAGACTTGACGGGAATATGTCGTTTAATGCTGACAATACTGTTTGTAAATTCTTCAATCCAACAGAGGAACACAGTGTTCTAAGTTCAATAAAAAGATGTAATTCAAACATCATTATAGGGCTAAATGTAGAAAGTCACGTGCTTACGGCCTTACGCCGCTTTAATGTCAATATTTCAAATGCCCTGTGCTTGGATACAGAGGAAGAGTACTGTCGCAAATTGATATCCCCACCGGACAAAGAGCCTACGCCAATTCGTAAGAATGAGGATGGCGAAAAGTTGCCTTCAAACAATGTTATAAAGGGACAGGTTGAAAACCAAGAGTATACAGGATTTGGCAGAGGATTAAAAAACTTTTTAAATAACTTCTTGGATACAGCAGAAGAGTACTCCACAAAGGGCAAAAAGCATAGATCAGATTGTAAAGAGAGTGGTGGTAGAGAGTTGCAACCTGATAGGCAAGTACATAGAGACCCTGTGCAGACCGGTCAGAAAACAGATGCTGTTTTACAAGAAAACGACAGTCTGGCTATTTTAGAAGATTTAAAAATAAGTTCGAAAGTTTCAACGGAAAAAATAGGAACACTCGTCTCAGACGATAAAGACACAATGAATATCAACTGGGGAGAAGAACCTTTAAATGATTTTCCAAAGATTGAAACTGGAAAGGTTCCAGTATGCGACACTTGTGACTCAATGGAGGAAAGAGACAGTGCGTTTGCCAGTCAGAGCGGACAGGCACATGAAGAAGGTTCAAGCATTGATACTGCAGAAGACAATAGTGATAGTGAAGCAAAAACAGATAGTGAAGTAAAAAACAGTTATCGCCCGAAATTGATTGTCTGTGGGGTTATACTGACTTTCATTGCTCTTGTGCTGGCAATCGGTCGTTGCACCAAGAGCAATCAGACGAACCCTCAAAAATCAGTTTCGGGCGACACGATGAAGTCTGTAAAGATGATGAAGAAATAGAGAAGGATAATTTTCATGAATTATCATATTTACTGATTCGCTTGATAAACAAATATGGCATAAAAGAGGTTATCTCAAAATTGGAATCTCTTATGTGAAACTGTTAGAGTGCATTGTTCTTTATCTTATTGAGTAAGAATGATGCACTTGTTTTTGTAAAGTTTCTTGGCTAAGTGATAGAATGGTATAGAAGATTGGCTCTATAACAAGAAAAGCAATATATGGAAAATAAAGATATAACTACTCAAATATATGATTTGCTGGATGAGGTGGCTACATATATTGATTATACCACGTGGCGTAACAAGTATTCATTGGCTCTTAAAAGTTTACAAGAAGAATTAAAAGCTCCATGTGTGTTGGCTGTGGCAGGAAAGGTAAAGGCTGGAAAAAGTTTTTTGGTAAATGCGTTGTTAGGAGTCGATATAGCAATGACAGGAACAACAGAAACTACAGCTACAGTGAACATCTTCAAAAAAGGCACACCTCCATCTAACGAAAAACCAATTCTATGTGTGTTTCTTGATGGGCATAAGGAATGGGTTTCCAAGCAATACTTGGATTCTCTTCAAGGTACGAGTAAAGAGGCTTTGGAAAAGACTGCCCAGATAGACAAGCTGATAATGTATATCAATGATAATCCATTATTGGATTATGTCACACTTGTAGATACTCCAGGAATAGGGGCTGAGGTAGGTGAAGATGGAGACTCGCATCAAATTCAAACAGATGCCTATTTTAATTTGCGCGAACGCCATCAACAAGATACTATAAATCTGTCTAATACAGCAGATGCAATAATATATCTTTTCAATACCGTTCCGACAGAGACTGATAAGAATTTTTTAGCGTCATTGTATAATGGAGGACATGGCATTACATCACTAAATGGTATAGGGGTACTATCTAAAGTGGATAAGGACTTGACACAAATAGATAACATTTCTCATTTTTGTAAAGAATTTGAACAAAATCTATTTACAATCGTTCCAACGTCTGCTGCGATTGAAAAGTACATACCATCAGAAGAACAAGCCTATCATTTGCGTGATAAGTTAAAGAAAGGATTTTCCGTAGAAAAAGGCTTTTTGTTGGCCATTGGTTCAGAAACAGCCTTTCTTCATGAAAAGTTGCCTTACTGCAATATATCCGTTTCGGATAGGAAGGCTATTCTTGAAAGTTTTGCTGCCCATGATTTGGCATGGAGTTCGTTTGCTCTAATAGCTAAAGAACTTTATTATTCTGATGACATTTCAACAACATTGAATAAACTCAAAGGTGTGGGTGGAATACAAAATCTACGGAATTTGATATTTGACCATTTCTTTAAGCGAAGTCATATGCTGAGAGGTAACAAAGTCGTAGAAGATTTACGTGGCATCATAAACAGTATAATATATGATGAATCCTTTGCCCTTTCCGAGGATTATGCAAAGATGAAAGATGAGTGCATAAGTTCTTGTCAGTGTCTCCCTACAAAAACTCGGAATGTGGTAATAGATTTAATCAAATCAAACATTCCTTCATTAGAGCAGGTTCAGAATGACAAGAATCGCATCTTCTGTCTGAAAGGAAAAATAGAAAAGATACAAGCGGAGCTCCAACTTGCAAATGACCAATACATTATGTACATGAAAATAGTTGATGCTAAGGAACAATTCTCACATACAGAGTTTGCGGAATTATGCTCATTATTCTCTGGACAAATGACAGATGGTAATCTACGCAATAGATACAAGTATTGGTCATCCATTTATAATATGTCATTGCCAAATAGTGTCAGACAATATGCGGCAATGCTGGCAAAAAGGATGTACTCGGAATTATTAAAAAATATAGCTTATGAAACTGTTAAATGATTTATTCAAAAGAAGCAAGGCATTATGTGGACAGCTAATATCTTCAATGTTTGACTCAAATAATCCAGCAACAGCTGTTGACCAATTGTTTGAATCAACAGAGAAAACGTCAAGTGCATTTGAAGAAAGCAAAGAGACGGAAAAAATCATACCATTAAGCGATGTACCAAACATAGACTATTATATGGATACCAAAGGTGTAAAAGGTGGAAATGATGAAAAGAAAATAGAAAAGGAAGAAACAGAATACATACAGGGAGAAAAAAATAATAAGGATTCTGTTGATGACCCTAACTTGGATAATAGTTGTGGCAAACAATTAATTTTCGAACTGCCTACTCTGCTTGAAGAACTAAATAAGTTGCGTTCTCAAACTACAGACGAAAATGTTATATCTACAATCCTGTTTTGCGAAAGCCGAATAGAGGAAATGATGCTTTCATGTGGTTGTGAACCAATTAATGAAGAATCAACCTTTGATAATTCACGTCATGTTCCATACCCGTTTTCTTTCGTACAAAATGGTTGTATAATAGAAAAGACTATAAAACCAGGGTTAAGTTATAATAATAAGGTTTTAGTAAAAGCAATAGTTAAATGTAAACAATGATAATTATGGATGAAGATTTTGAAATTTTGTATGATGATGACGTAATAGATTTTCCTGATGATTTACCAGAAATAGAAGAAATTCATCAAGAAGAAAATGGGCAAACAACGCCTACAATGAATACGTCACCGATATTTGAAAATGACCCAAATGGTGGTGTTATAGTAACTGACATATTTGGTGGAGAACACCATTATATGAATATGGAACAGGCTCAGACACTAACGGATTTTATGAGTGGGTTACCAATTGCCACAAATCCTACATCTGTTTCTGACAGTCCATCTAACGCAGGACCTCTTCCAACAGATATCCACACTCCTAATGATTTATCATTTTATGATGGCAAACTACAGGATGCGCAACACAGGCTTGACCAAGCTTTGGATGATGCAACACATTCAACAAATGCGAGTGAACTGGAAGATGCTTTAAGCAGACAAAAGCAAGCAGAAAACGATATTGAATATTGGAAAGGGTGTCGTTCGCAAGCAGACTACAATCAAACAATAGAACATCTAAAAAGCGACAAGATAATCAATGATTGTAATGATGCTTTGAATAAGTTGCATGATATACTACATAATAAATAAAAGGCTTTTGTGGTAAATCAAGATAAAAGAAAACTTGCAAACTAAAAACCACATTAGTTTGCAAGTTTTTCTTTTTTTGTGATAGATGGATTTTCTTTCCACACTCTATAATATAAAATGTACAACAAAAATATAGTAGACATGAACAAGCCAAGTATTATAGACACAGCAGTATTGAAGGATAAACTGCAAGAGTATGCAATAAAAGTTGGTCGCATTAGTGCTCGCCCAATATTGTTGCTTTATTTCATCATGGTCAGCAAGGACACCCCGAAGAGCGACAAGTTGATGATTTTGTCAACCTTATCCTATTTGGTGTTTCCTGTAGATTTGATTTCAGCCAAGCGATTGCCTATCATCGGATGGATAGATGAAGCTTTTTCGCTTTCAGTTGCCTATCAGAATGTGAGCAAGAACATCACTCCCGAGATAGAGCGCAAGACTGATGCTTTGCTTGACAAGTGGTTTCCTGAATACACGAGTTACATAGAAGTATTCGATTGAAATTAAGTGTAAAACATAACAATATAAAACACAACTATGGAAGTAAAAATAAAATTTTCAGAGCTTCAAGATTTTATCTCGCATAATATCAAGAAAGAAGTGTCGTTGGCTTTTGTCGCTCCATCTACAGTTTCTGTATCAACGAAAATAAAGGTTTTAGGCTTTGCGAAGAGCATTGGCGTAGATTTATGTGTTGAGAAAGTAGATGGTTCCAACCTACACATAGCATATAGTGGTAAGTTAGGAGTTGAATTGCTTATCACTCCTGCCATTGCTTTCTTGAAGAGACTCTTGCCAGACAAAACGGACTTTATAACTCAGAACTCAAACAATCGAGTAATCGTAAACCTGGCAGAAATAGAGCAGTTGAAAGGTGTGCTTGAAAAGGTAACACTGAAGAGTATATGTTTTGATGAAGAGCATGTTGTAATTGACTCTTCCTTGAACATACTAAATTGTAAGTAGGTTTATAGCCAGACACATTAATAATTCGATTATGTTTACTACGCAGTTTTGGCTCATTGTTATAGGCATTGCTCAAATGATTGGTTGCAGTTGGATTTTCAGTAAATTCCAAAAACAGACTTACAAACGGGAAATCCGAAGCAGACATTCTTATGTCTTGTTGGCTAAGTTGCTGGCAGAAGAAGAAAAACTTAGGTGCAACATCAGTAAATGCAATGAGGATGGTACAGGAGAAGTGTATCTTGGCTTACCGGAAGGGATAGTAAAGGTGTTTTCTCTTGGAAATGGTAGATTTGCTATTTCTCTTGTTGGGGCTGTTATTATAAATGACTTGCATGTAGACATGGCTCGTGAGATTTGTAAGGATTTGAACACTATGGAAAGTAGAGTAAGGTATAGCGTTGGCTTTGAACCGGCTTTTTCCAAAACAGGAATTTCTATTACTTGTGACTTTGAGGAAGATGGCGACGATGAAACTACCGAATACGATATTCTTAGTTATACCAAGACATATTTAGAGCCAAAGCAACAAGAACTACAAACAATATGGACTCAGAAAATGGAGGAAATGCAATAAAAACAAAAATATAAAAGACATGAACACAAATAAATACTTCAAGTTTGGCTTGCTCGCAATATTTTTAGCCCTTTTCGGACAATTGTCCATTGCCCAAGAAGTGACCGTTGCTGACACTATTGACGCAGAAGAAGCATTTGGCAAAAAGCCTATCACCCAAGTACCATTGGAGCAATGCGAACAGATAGACACCTGTAGAATTGCCAAATTTGCTATTGTGTCAAAAGATGGCAAACAGGGTATCTATGATTTGGAAAAGCATGAGAATGTGACGGAGATTGACTTTGATGTTGCGGGGTTCTCTCGACGCTATGTTTCAGAAGATGGCATAGAGGTGTTCTACTTCTATGTTGAAAGAGATACAGAGCGTGGCACCATTGGCGTGGTTGGAGAAAACAATCAAACTGTTGGTGTATGGATGGACAATCCTGAATATGTAGCAAAACTTGATGAATGCACGACAATAGATAGCGTGATGACTCAGAAATGCCAAGATGTTTTGTCTAAGGGGTTGAAAATGTTGAATGGAACATACGGACAGATTGCTGTTATAGATGCACAAACAGGAAGATTGAAATCATGGGTGGCATTAGAGAAATACGGCGATAAATATTCGGAAGGAAAGTTGTTGAAGCAAGTATGTAGCCCTCGAATATTGACACTTGTAGGCATAACTCCGATGTTGGCAGACATTGACGGTTCACTTAAAGACAAGATGGATTTATGCGGTGGCATATATAATATAGGTGAAAGCATCAGCATTTGTGACCACAACTGACAGTCTGGTGGATATGATGTGATGACTTGTCGCCAAGCATTGACACATAAATCCAATGTAGCAATGTTCAAGATACTTCTGGTAAACCATGGTGACAATGCTTTTGGTATATGGAAGAAGATGAATAGTGACGAAAAGCAAACAAACGCTATGGAATTGGCTGCGCTCTTTAATGGTGCCTATCAGAAGAATGTTTTGACATTCCCAACTTTACAAGGAGACTCGGTAACTGAGGAAACTTTCGACAACATAACGCCTTTGGGACGTAAATATCTGCAAGAAGTTTTGATTGGCTTGAATAAAGGGGATGGCATACAAGCATCTTATGCCCCAAAGAAGGTGGATATAGCAGGAGTATATGGCAACTATCAAGGCAAGGAACTTGAAAATGGGGAACATAAATTGGCTGAAATGTCATTTGTTGGAGCTTTTCCTGCAAAGAAACCTCGCTATGCCTTGGCTGTAATTATCAATAGACCGAATGAGCCAACTCATGGTCCTAAGGATTTAGCAAACGGCATCGTAAATGAACTTGTGGAATGGTTGTCAAAACATTAACACTTTGAAATTATGGAAGAAGTTATCTACAAACATGAAGCGAATGGTGAGTACACTGGCATCTATGCGCAGATAGAAGATGGCAAACTCACCATTACCGAGCAAGATATGGGCGAGTTTGAGAAAGAATATTCAAGAGACGGTGAAGTTGAGTCTTTCGTATTCTTTGATTTAACAAACACCAATCGTCTGATGAGGTCTTTGCACGCATCGGACAACTACAGTCTTATCGAAGCACTAAGAAAGAAGTTCAAGAAACATGGTAGTTGCATGAAAAGCGAGATTTGCAATTATTGTGATGAACATGGCATCAAGTATCAAACGCAAGTATATTATTGACAGAACAATGTGACACTGCAAGCAAAGATTCCAATGTTGTTGAAATAATATTGTCGGAAATACTACGTTACAGATGGATAAGAGGTTACAATTGCCTCTATATTGTCATAAACAACAAAGAATCATAATATGGAGATAAAATATGCAACAATAAGCAAGACCGGCAAAAGGCATAATAACGAGGATACTTTCAAAGTCATTGATATGCCACAAAGCAATCGGTTTATGGGAATCATCTGTGACGGCATGGGCGGTCATTCCTTTGGAGAGACTGCCAGCAAAACGGTATGCAATGCCATAGCTGATTTTTGGGAGAAGCAGACCATTACACCCGATTGCGACTCAAAGGTAAAACTCGCTTGCAAGAAAGCAAGTTGTGCCATAGACCAAAAAGCATACGAACTTCATTATGCAGAGATGGGTACGACAATGGTCATGGTGAGCATCGAGAATGATATAGCGACCATTGCGCATATTGGCGATAGCCGTTGCTATGTACAAAGACTTGGTGAAGGACTACTCTATCAGACGAAAGACCATATCCGTCTTGACTTCGGTTGGGAGATTGTTGCCAAATGTTTCTTCTCTTACCGTCCAGAAGTGGCCGTACCTGATATTCGACAAATCAAGCTACAGACAGGTGATAGGATTTTGCTTTGCTCGGACGGGCTATGCAAGAGTATGAATCCCGACATCTTGCAAGCAAGGATGATGGATGACAAGCCTTTAGAGGATATACTTGATGTATATGATTTCCTTTGCGAGAAACAAGGGGATGACAACTATACGGCAATATTGATAGAATGTGTCTAACTTTAGGGGAAATAATTATGAGAACTCGTTACACATTATTTATATTAGGCTTGACATTGCTATTGGTTGCTTCTTGCAATAAAGAAGATATTAGCATAACCTATTTCAAGCAATTGCAAAGTACATCAAACAATACAAACAAGGAAGACTCCTTGATGATGCCCAGTGGATTTATAGAATACGACTCCGTTCGATTCTCTGATGGTTCGTATGCCGTGCATCGCTTGCAATTTGGACCACAAAACAGCCTGACAGAGTTCTTTGACAATAAAGGACACACGATTGCCACGGTAGCAAGAGCATCGGAATGTTATGCACAAACTCTTGTGTACAACTACGACGATGAAGGACGGTTGGCTCATCTCATCCAATACAAGAGTGAAATATTTGAAGGCTTGGATTCTGATAGCGCAAGTTATGGAAGAAACAAAGAAGGGTATCTTGGCTTTCGGCAAATGATAGCAAACATGGATTATGAACATCCCGACACAGCTAAATACCAACAGACAAACATAGAATACGACAAAGATGGTGATGCTGTAAAAGCCTATATAGTATATGGCAGTGATAGCATTGTCGCACCAAACGGATATAAGTTGACTGTAACAGTAAAACCTTGTCTGAGTTTTTGGCAAAGTGACTTGCACGGTGGCTTTTATATATTTCATGTGACAATGAAACCTAAAAGAAAGGATTTGCCAGAATATAAGGTTTGTCGATATGCAGATTACATGCCATCTATGGAATCGGACTATCAGAATGGACGCATTGTCAAAACAGTTTGGCATCGTGATCCATGCATAGAGCCAGATGACAAAGACCTTACCTTCATTCCTGTATGGAACGGAGATAAGAATGTCTATTCCGTTACATGGAAAGATGGTAGCAAACATGAACGTGCCTACAAAAATGGTCTGTTGGCATATATACAGGAAATCAGCAAGTATGGCACAGTGTTGAAAAATGAAACCTATTCCTTTCCTTCCAACAACAAGGTAAAAGTTACATTTGAGTCCATTGACTATAAGACCAAGAGCTTGAAGACACAATCTGTCTTTATGGAAGATGTGGATAACATGGATATGTATCATGAGGACATGAATGTAATCATGTGGAAATTACAGATGGGAGAATTATTACAACAAATAAAAATATACGGCTATGGATAAGAAGATTTTTAAGGATGCCTATGATATAGGTGAGAATATGGCTGCGCTTAGTGGTGAAGGTAAAAGTTTTACCATCATCAATAAGGAAACAGGTAACGCAAGACTGCTTGTAAATGAAAGTGGAGCACTACTTGTGGCTGATAACGAGATAGACTTCGGTGCAATCAAAAAGGGTTGTCCCGATTTCAATGGTTGTAAAACCGTTGAATACTGGTTCGGTAGATACAGCAATTTTAAGAATGGTGTTTGTGCTATCTGTTGGACTGTATATCCAGATGGACGTTACTTTGCAGATGAAGAAGGCTTCGGCATGGAAAGTAATAATGAAGAAATGGTCTATTGCATCATCAATAAAGATTTGGAAATCATCGTGCCATTCCAACCGATGGCTGATGTCAAAGAAATGTTGAAGAAATACGAAATGTAAGTATGCTTGTTGTTCATCCCAAAGACAGAACCACTTCTGTACTATCTATCCTGTATGAGGGTATGGAGGCAAATATAATCAGTAACAAATGCTCCAACAAAGAAATGGAGCATTTGCTACATCATATTTCCACACAAGAACGGATCATGCTATTTGGTCATGGCTCTGACAAGGGGCTGTTCTATCGTGAGGATGATACAAAGAATGAGTTTGACAAAATTATTGTTGGGCATCCACACGGCTTCCATTTACGTAAGCATGGTGGTAATCTTATCGGAATATGGTGTCATGCAGATGAGTTTGCAAGAGCAGAAGGTCTGCATGGGTTGTTCTCTGGTATGATAATATCAGAAGTTCAAGAAGCCAAGGAATATGGAATGGTGGCAACACAACAAGAAATTCTAAAGTCTAATACTATCATGTTTGAACATTTACGTTGGCTGCTTAATAAGGATATTCCTCTATGTGAAATACCACAGCGTATTAAAGATATGGATACTGAAAGAACTTCACTATCTGTGTTTAACTATCACAATTTCCATTACATATAAGTAAAAAGGTTATGCAAGTAATAAAACTTAACGGTGAACATTTGACATTCAAAGGCAGAGTTTATGGCTCTGTCGGCATAGAATATCGTATAGAGTATGATGAGACCGCTTTTCAAGTAGAATATAATTGCGAATATGTATATTCCAAAGAAGATAGGAACATGTTAGATGGTGCAGATGATTCTACTGTAATATACGAACTTACTCCATTAAAGAAAGGACTGTTTGAAATTTACGAAGTAGAAGGATTTCAGGGTCAAGAAACCACAAGAAATAAGCATACAATAGTAGTCGTATAATTATAACTAAAGGAAGACAAAATGAGTATATCAAGACAAGATAAAATTCGTGGTTCACTCCTTGGTGGAGCAATCGGTGATGCACTCGGCTATCCTGTTGAGTTTATGTCATATTCCCAAATAAAATCAAAGTTTGGAGAAAATGGCATTACAAGATTTGAGTTGAATAAGGATGGAGTGGCGGAGATTTCCGATGACACACAGATGACATTGTTCACAGCCAATGGCTTGTTGTTTGGACATACAAGGGGAGCTATGCGTGGAATCATGGCTAATCCAGAAGATTATATCCGTGATGCGTATGTGGAATGGTGGCAAGCTCAAACGGACAATATCGACTACACTGCTTGGCATTCCGATTGGATTCGTGAGGTGAAGGAACTGCATTCAAAACGTGCTCCAGGAAATACTTGTATGCAAGCACTTCAAGCTATTTCATTCCATGAGAACGTATCTAACAATAGTAAGGGATGTGGTGGTGTCATGCGCATTGCACCTATACCTCTATTTTATAATGGTATGAAAGACCATGACAAGTCACATCTTATAAATTATAACCAAAATGTTGTTGATGAAATAGTAAGGGCAGCGGGTGAAACTGCCAAGATTACCCACAAGCATCCCCTTGGCTGGATTCCAGCGGCTTTGCTCGCCTTCATCATTGATGAAATGTTGGATTGCGAAAAATCCGAAATGACCAGTTATCGGTTTGCGTTGGTTGTTGACAATGGTATAAAACTCATAAAAGGAAAATATCCAGAACAAATAAAATACATTCTGCAGCTCCAATATTTATTAGAGAAAGCAGCTCGCCGAGCAATATCCCCTCTTTCGGATGAAGAAGCTATTCGGCAAATAGGAGAAGGTTGGGTTGCTGATGAAGCTTTGGCTATCGCTGTATTTTGTGTAATGAGATACCCAAATGATTTTGAACGAGCTATTATTGCGTCTGTGAATCATTCTGGGGACAGTGACTCTACAGGTTCAATCACAGGCAATATTATAGGTGCTCTACTCGGTGTGTCTGCAATTCCGACATGCTATAAAGAGCATTTAGAACTGAAATGGTTAGTAGAAGAACTTGCTGACGATTTGACATTGGGTATTCCTGTGTCTGAGTATGCAGACAATTATGATACTCCAGAAAAGATGAAATGGCTTGATAAGTATATAGAAAGTCCATCTATGGATGTTGTTCCTATCAAAAACTCTTATTTGGTTGATAGGGAACTTGGTATATACGCAGGAGAATACCCTGGGGATAAAGATGACAACATGTGTCAGATAAAAGTGACAGACCCACATAGTTGGAGTCATTTCAAGTATTTTTACGACTTAACCGTTTCTGGAGAATTAAATCCATATTGTCAATACCTTAACTCACGACAACTTTACGAGAGATTTCCTATTCCTGACTGTGGAATACCACAAGGCACGAGCTCTATAGCCCGATTGTTAGATGAAATTGTCTATAGATGTAAAGGTAATTCTGAGGATATGAAAAGAGGTTATGAGAAAAGTGTAAAGAGAGAATATGAAAAAACTTACATCCACTGTTGGGGAGGTGTAGGAAGAACTGGTACTATTGTCGCTTGTTATTATGCTTATCGGATGAAAGCTCAAGGCTACACTATTGACGAGATTTATTGCAAAGCATTGGATATGTTGGCTGAAAGTTTCTCACGATGTCCAAAATCAAAGTATAGAACTTCTCCTGAAAATCAACAGCAAAGAGACTTCATCAAGAAATTTATTGCTAATGAATGTATGTAGAATAAGTTTCAAAAACTGCATTCTTGCCATTTGGAACCAATTGACAAGAAAGGGTGCGTGGCGAAACATATTTGTCACGCACAATGCCTTCGGGATGTTCAGCGAGTATAGCCATATATCTCGCCGCAGTGGGAAACCTAAGATTCCTTACCCAAATAAGAAAGTTGCACTAAGAGCAGCGGAAGCGATGGGTAAAAAGCATGGTGTACATTTTTCTGTTTACAAATGCGCATGGTGTGATGGATGGCATATCGGGAAGAATGCACAGAACAAGATAACAGACAATAATGTTTCGCATGAAGCATGATAATCGAAACAATCTATGGAAGAAAATTACAAGGCAACCTCACGTAATGGTCATGAGTTGATGGATATGTATAATCCTGAGACGAATACGTTCGAATGGTCTTTATCCCTCAAACGTATTGAGTAATTTGTGCAGTAATAGTTTTCGTTTTGAAGGTATGGTGTGCGGTAGCATGGAGGGTTTTCTGCAATCATTGAAAAGACAAGCCCCTAACAAGCAACGTCAGATATGCAGCATGAAAGGTGGCAATGCCAGAAAGATGAGTGTAACGTCATGGCAGACTGACCAGATTGTTTGGTGGAAAGGGCAAGCCATTGACAGGCAAAGTCAAATATACTAAGATTTGATACATCGTGCTTATAAGGCTATGTTTGACCAAAATGAACGCTTTCGTGCTGCATTGATGCAAACAAGAGGAATAGTATTGGCACATTCTACTGGCGAGAGCAATCCATACAAGACGATCTTGACATCTACGGAACTCTGCAATATCTTAACCGAGTTGCGTGATAACTATGACAAGCGAGATAAGGCACAAGAACTAATAGAAAAGTCCGCTTGTTATGACGGTATTCTAAATGAACAAGGCAAGCAAACCTCAAAACATTCAAGAAGAAAGAAAGTCATCTATGTTGATATGGGTGGCGTGTTGATGGATTTTCATGCAGGGGTGAAGTTAATCGGTGATGAACTTCGCAAAGACTATGCAGGAAGATACAATGAAGTTCCAAACATAGTTTCCTATCTTCCACCAATCAAAGGTGCAGTAGAAGCGGATGCTTTACGTAAAAGTGGCATATATGATGTATATATTCTTTCCACTTCTCCATGGAGTAATCCATCCACATGGTCTGACAAGGTGGAATGGATAAACCGCTATTTGGACAAGTACTATTGTGAACGTCTCATTCTCTCTCATCACAAGAACCTTCTCAAAGGTGACTATATCATCGATGATAGAGGAAAACATGGAACGAGTGGCTTCAAGGGCGAATGGATTTGCTTTGGAAGTAATAGATTTCCTGATTGGAATGCTGTGCTCGAATACCTAAAAGAACAGAAAAACGAAACCGTTGATTTGTGACAGTATAAGAAAGTTGCTCAAAAATAGGATTAGTCATTAATAAGGAGATTGTTCGGATAACAAAGATTATCATTCCATTCCCTCGGCATCATTTGAAAATTGTTCATATGCGCTGATGGGATTTTTATGTATTTTGGTGATAGGAATGGCTACTTGGTTTACTCTATACTCATAAATATATAACGTTCGCAACACAAAAAATCATATAAATATGGATACAAAAAAGACAACAATCAAAAGAGCAATCATTCTATTTTGGAAGGGACTGACAGGTATCATTACTGCTATTGCAGAATGGTTCACTGTCATTCTTGGTATGCGTGATGACTCAAGGTATGGCAAGTTCATTCGGCGTGTAGTGGGTGGATGTTTTGCTACCCTTATGCTGCTACTTGCAGTGGCAGCCTTGTCAAGTTGCATAAACCATTTTTACTACAAGTATTTAGCAAATAGCTATTACAACCGTTCAATTCATACAGGGCAGTACCTGTCACGCAATGCAACATATTACAGCTCTGCCAGTGGAACTGATGGTTATGTAGAGACTCGTGACGGCAAGAAGACGGTTAAGGGAATCCATTGGATTTCCAAACCATTGGGCGATGACTCTCTTGTCTGCTATAGCGATGGTAAGAATCGTGGCTACTTCAATATGCTGACAGGTGAAATTGACATCAAACCTAAGTACAAGCACGCTTGGGTATTCTCAGACGGTTTGGCTTCCGTTGATGATAATGGAATGATAAAGTTCATAGATGCCAAAGGCAATGTTGTTATCGACTTGAATATCCCATACATCACTGGTGCAGATGGATACGTCTTCCATAATGGACATTGCGTTATGCACGGCAACAAACGAGATAAATATGGACTGATTGACAAAAAAGGAAAGTGGATGCTAAAGGCTGAATATGATGCGATATATCCAAAGGATTCTTTCTTCGTTGTCTGCAAAGGTGGAATGCAACGTGTTCTTTCCGAGAATTTGAAAGTAGTATTGCCACCAATGGAAGCAGACCTTTGGGTGTCTGATGGCTGTATCACAGCAACGATGAAAGACCATACGCTTCGCAAATATAATTTACAGGGACAATTAATAGATGATTTCCTCATCAGCAATGTGGAAGGAATGATGTACGATACCGATGAGATACGATACACCACGGCCAAAAACTACGATGATGATGGCAAACTGACAGGTGAAACAGCGGAAGCGGAACCAACGCCTTATCAAAAGACAGCGAGTTGTAAAAAGTATGAGGCGGAAGTTGGTTGGTATGGCTTGATGTCGCCAAATGGCAAAGTCATAACACCTCCAAGATACAGTGACATTACAGCTATTGGCTCCGACTTGTATCTCTGCAAGACCGATGATGTCAGAGGTGAAGTACTAAATGGAAAA